>FWPV01004417.1_pt1 | contig 15694 bp, 13 predicted proteins | sample 2228371 | NCBI WGS metagenome assembly FWPV01 (sample SAMEA103939776, study PRJEB20133) | metagenome | reverse complement strand
AACATCCAGGCCGTGCATGGCGTGTCCTTCGAAGTCGAGGAGGGCGAGATTGTCACCCTCATCGGCGCTAACGGCGCGGGCAAGTCCACGATCCTCAACACGATCGCCGGGTTGATCGCCCCCCGCCAGGGCCAGGTGCTCTACGACGGCGAGGACATCACCCACCTGGAGGCTCACCAGATCGTGCAGCGTGGGCTGGCCCTCGTCCCTGAAGGGCGGCGCATCTTCGGCAACCTGACCGTGTACGAGAACCTGCGCCTGGCCGGTTTCCAGCTCCCCGGCAACGAATTGGAGCGCCGCATCCGGCGTGTCTTTGAGATCTTCGAGCGTCTGGCCGAGCGTCGCAACCAGCTTGGCGATACGCTCTCCGGCGGCGAGCAACAGATGCTGGCCGTGGGCCGCGCCCTGGTCACCGGGGGCAAGCTGATGCTGCTGGACGAGCCATCGATGGGCCTGGCCCCGATCCTGGTGCAGCAGATCTTCGCCGTGCTGCAGGAGATCAATGCCCAGGGCACGACCATGTTGCTGGTAGAGCAGAATGCCCATATGGCCCTCAAGCTGGCCAACCGGGGGTATGTCCTGGAAACCGGCAACATCGTGCTGGCCGGCTCCAGCGCGGAACTGGCCACCAACCCTGAAGTACAGAAAGCCTACCTGGGCGGTTGATCTCATCCCCGCCCCGCCAGAAACTGATGGAGGCCAGCCGTGCCGGGCTGGCCTCCGCTGGTCCCGCGATTACCGGAATCAGGGATCAGGGCGTAGCGATACTGACAAAGCGGTTGCGCAGGTCGGCCAGCCGGTTGCCGATCTCCTGGGCTACCCGGCACATCAGCACGTAGCCCATCTCCGGCCGCTCTTCCATCAGCTTGCGCATCGCCGCGCCTTCAAAGCGGATCAGCCGGGCGCCCGTCGGCGTGAAGGCTCCCAGCGTATAGACGGCTGGCCTGCAGATGGCCGACCAGCCGACGATATCCCCTTCCACCAGCTGATCCAGATCGGCGTAGGCCCCGCGTGGCAGCCGCGCCCGCAACTGGATTGTCCCGCGCAGCACCAGGTAGAAGGCATCGGCGCTGTCTTCCTCATGGAACAGCCATACCCCATCCGCCAGGACCACTTCGTCGCTGATCATGGCCAGGGAGGTCAAAAAGGCGTCATCAAGTCCGGCAAAAAAAGGATAGCGGCGCAGAATCTCAGGCGATATCATCGTAGCCTCCCAGCATTGTCTCACTCATGACCGGGGGGACAGCGTCCGGCAGCAAGCCCAGCGCCTCCAGCACAGCAGCCGCCGCCCGGGGGATGGCCGCCAGCACCGGCGGCGTAGGCCGCTCACCGAAGGTCAGGACTTCCCGCGCCGTCACCGCCACAATCAGGATGGCATCATCAGCCGGCAGCGACACACCCAGACGTCGCCCCGCCGCCAGTGCACCCGGCAGATCGATATCGTGGGCAGCAGCACTGTTCAGGGTCGGCGGCAAGGCTTCGGCAGTGAAACGCAACACCTGCCCTGGCGCCTGATCCGGCGACCAGAGCGCGTCGATCAGGATCACCCGCTCGCAACCGATCATGGCTTCCATCAGCCCCAGCCCGCCCGTGGCCAGTTCAACCACTTCCACGCCCATCCCGGCGGGCAGCAGCCGTCGCACCAGCCGGGCGGTATAGATGCCGACGCCATCATCGGTCAGGATCGGGTTTCCCAGCCCGATCACCCGAATGGCCGCCGGAGAGGTTTCCCCGGCGGCCTGGCAGGGTTCAGTCCACATACTGCGCGCGGCGCTCCACCACTGCGCCGGACGAGTCATAGATGATCACCTCCAGCGGCATCTGCCCCGGCAGGGAATGCGTGGCGCAGCTCAGGCATGGATCGTAGCTGCGGAAGGCCATCTCGATCCGGTTGAGAATGCCGTCATTCACCACCCCACCACGGATCATGGCCTTGGCCGCCTTCTTGATGCTGTAAGTGATGGGGGCGTTGTTGTTGGTTGTGCCAACGATCAGGTTGACCCTGGTCAGGATGCCCTTTTCCGTTGGCACGTAGTGGTGGGTCAACGTGCCGCGCGGCGCCTCCACCGTGCCGATGCCGACATCGGGTTTCTCCGTCGGAATCTTGCGAACATTGGGGCTGGTGATCTCCGGATCGGTCGCGAGTTCCAGCATCCGCTCGGCGGCATACAGCAACTCCACCAGGCGCGCCCAGTGGGTCGCCAGCGTGTGGTGCACCGGCTTGCCACCCAGGGTTGCATAGAATTTCTCGTAAGCCTCCTGCGCTCTGGGCGTCGCCATGCCATCGGCGACATTCAGGCGGCTGAGCGGAGTGCAGGCATACATGCCGGAGTCCTTGCCGTCGACAAACCCCTTCCAGCCAACCGCTTTGAGATAGGGATACTTGAGGTAGCTGTATGGCTCCACGTGCTCGGCAATGTGCTTGGCATAGTCACGCGGCTCAAAGCGGGCGAACATCTTGCCTTCGGGATCGACCACCGCGATCATGCCATCGTAGAAGTTGACGTGGTTGTTTTCGTCCAGCAGGCCCATGTAGTACGTCTTCTGCGTGTAGGCGTCGCTGACGATCAGGTCCACATAGGCGCTGTTCTTGAGCACAATCTGGTCGAACAGCTCCAGCGACCACAGGGCGAACTCCACATTCTGCCGCGCCACCTCTTCGATGAACTGGCGCTCCGCTTCGGTAATGGGCTTGCTCATGCCGCCGGGCAGGGCCGCTACAGGGTGGATGGCCCGCCCGCCGATGATCTTGATGACCTCGTGATTCTGCTTGCGGGTGTTGATCACGCGCAGGCCGGCTTCCTTGCCGGCGGCGGCGATTACCCCCAGGATGTTGCGCTGCGCAGCGGGCGCATCCGGCCCGACGACGAAGTCCGGCCCACCCAGCGCATAAAAGTGCGTGGTGTGGTCGGTGACGTAGAAGGCCGAATAGAACAACTCGCGCAGCTTCTTGGCCGCGGGCGGTGGATCGACGTGATACAGCGCATCCAGCGCCTTGGCGGCGGCCATGTGATGCGCTTCCGGACAGACACCGCAGATGCGGTTGGTCAGGCGCGGCATTTCCTCCGCCGGACGCCCCAGGCAGAAGACCTCAAACCCGCGCAGTTCCGGAACCTGGAAATAGGTATTCACGACATCCCCGGCGTCATCCAGGAAGACCTCGATCTTGCCATGCCCTTCCAGGCGGGTGATGGGGTCAATGGTGATCTGTTTCATCGTCGGCCTCCTAATCCGCCAGTTCAGGCTCGAGGTGCGGAACTTCCGCGATTGGCTCAGCCACTTTGTGCCCGTCCCGCTGGCCCAGACGAGTCCGGTGCAGGAAGGAACGGGCCAGGCTGAAGCGGTAGAAGTACCCTGCCGGATCGGGCAGCGTGTCCAGCACGGCGTCGATCTCTTCCGGCGTCTTGGCCTCGATGATCGAGCCGATGGCGCTGATCAGACGCGCCCCGATATCTTCCACACCGGGCAAGGGGCCATAGCAGCCCCGGCAACCCATGTTGACCGACGGGCACAGCGCCCCGCAGCCAGCCCGCGTGGCGATCCCGGCGCAGAACAACCCCTGCTCCAGCAGGCAGATCTCCGGATCCGGGATGATCTCCTGCGGGCGGTAGAAGCGCGTGATGCGCTTGACATCGCGCTTGCGCGGGCATTCATCACAGACGGCGACATCCATGCCGATCACCGAGCCGGGCGGCGGCAGCTTGTTGGTCACAATGGCATCCACCGCCGCAGCTACCCACTTGGCTTCCGGCGGGCAGCCGGGCAGGTAGTAATCGACCGGCACCACCTGGTCGAGCGTCTTGACCGTGTTCCAGAACTCCGGCAGCTCCAGCGTGCCTTCCGGCACTTCCGTCCGCAGTTGTGGCTCCACACCCTCCGGATTGACGGTGCTGGGCGACTCATGGTAGATGAAGCGCATGATGCGCTCCCGGTCGGTGAAGTTGGCCAGGCCGGGCATACAACCTTCGTTGGCACAGCTGCCAAAGGCCACCAGCACCTTGCTCTTCTGGCGCAGCAGGTGGGCCATGTGGGCGTTATGGTCGTTGCGGATCGCGCCGTTGAACAGGCAGACGTCGATCTCGCCATCGGCCATCGCTTCCACTTCGGCCTGTTTAAAGTCCATTGCGCACGGCCAGAAAACCACATCGAAGGCTTCGGCCACATCCAGCAGCTTCTCATGGATGGCCAGCACCGCGATCTCACAACCTCCGCAGGAGGACGCCCAGTACAGGGCCAGCTTGGGTTTGCCATTCGTACTAGCCATGCGCGACCTCCTCTAGCGACAGCACCTTCATCTGTGGTACGGCGTCCTCAACCGAGTCGTGCCACTCCAGCGGCCCCAGCCGGCCTATGATCTCCGTCATGGCCGCCACCTTCTCGGCGAAGATGGTGCCCTGTGCCGCCGACGCCCAGGCTAGCTGGACGCGATCCGGATGGACGCCAAGCTGGGCCAGCGTCCGCCGCAACAGCGCGATACGCCGCATGGCCTTGTAGTTGCCTTCCTGGTAGTGGCACTGGCCGGGATGGCAACCCATAATCAGGACGCCATCCGCGCCCTCCCGTAACGCTTTGAGCACAAACGCCGGGTCCAGGCGCCCGGTGCACATGATCCGGATATCACGCAGCGTGGCCGGATAGCCCAGACGACTGGTCCCGGCCAGGTCCGCCGCCCGGTAGGAGCACCAGTTGCACAGGAAGCCGATGAGAATCGGCCGCCGATCGCCCCAGGCGGGATTGAGTTCACTGAAGTTGGTCTTGCCCATAACGTCACTCTCCTAGGCCACTTCAACCGGACCTGGCTCAACGACCACCGCGTGGCCGTTGCCAGCCCGCACATCGTAGAGCAGCCCTTCGATCTGGGCCATGATCGCCTCGTAGGTGAAGTGCTGGCCACTGATCACCTGGCTGGGGCAGGCAGCCACACACGTCCCGCAACCCTTGCACAGTGCCGGGTTCACGCGGCTGACGCCCAGTTCCTCGATGAAGTCGATCGCGCTGTAGGGGCACATGGTGTTGCACACCCGGCAACCGGAGCAACGCGATTCGTCGATGCTGGCGCGGATTGGCTCGATCTCCACTTCCTTCTGCCCGATCAGGCTCAGCACGCGGGCTGCTGCCGCTGCCCCCTGCCCGACGCTCTCCGGGATATCCTTAGGCCCCTGGCAGGCGCCGCAGATGAAGATGCCATCGGTCATGGTCGCCACCGGATCGAGCTTGGGATGCCGCTCCGTGAAGAAGCCGGCGGTCGAGCAACCGATCCCGAACAGATGGGAGACGGCCACCGCGTCCTCCTGCGGCTCCATGCCCACCATCAGGATCACCATATCAACCGGGATGCGTCGCTGACGACCGATCAGCGTATCCTCCACCTGGATGATCAGCTTGCCTTCCTCGCCCGGCTGGCGGACCGCGTCAGTCACCTCGGCCACGCGCCCGCGCACCATATGCGTGCCCTCCTCCAGGATGCGGACATAGAACTCCTCATAGTCCTTGAAGCTGGCGCGCATATCGATGTAGAACTGGTACACGTCGGCGTTCGTCCGTTCCTTGACCAGGTGGGAGAACTTGAGCGCCGCCATACAGCAGGTCGCCGAGCAGTAGCGGTTGAAGCGGTGATCGCGGCTGCCGACGCAGTGGATGATGCCCACGCTCTTCGGCGCGGTCACCCCATCGCGCAGGACGACCTTGCCGCCGGTAGGGCCAGCCGCATTGACCATCCGCTCAAACTCCATACTGGTGAAGACATTGGCCAGCCGTCCGTAGCCGTACTGTGGGATCTGGCGCGGGTCGAAGGTCTTGTAGCCAGTAGCCAGGATGATGTTGCCAACGTTGAGTACAACCACTTCATCCTGCTGGTCGAAGCTGATCGCCCCGGTCGGGCAGAACTTCTCACAGGCGCGGCAGGTGCCCTTCTGGAAGTAGATGCAGTTTTCGACGTCGATCACGGGGTACTTGGGCACCGCCTGGGGGAAAGGACGGTACACAGCTGTCCGGTAGCCCAGCCCGGCCTCAAAGCCATGATCGACCACCTTGGCCGGGCAGCGTGACCAGCAATCCCCGCAGCCAGTGCAGACATCGGTGTTGATCTTGCGGGCCTTCTTGCGCACACGCACGGTGAAGTTGCCCACGTAGCCGTCGACCTGCTCGACCTCGCTGTACGTAAGCAGGGTGATGTTGGGGTGCGTGCCCACATCAAACATCTTGGGCGTCAGGATACAGGCGGAGCAATCCAGCGTGGGGAAGGTCTTGTCCAGCTGGGCCATATGGCCGCCGATGCTCGGCTCCCGTTCAACCATCACCACCGGGTAACCGGCATTGGCGATCTCCAGCGCCGCCGTGATCCCGGCGATGCCGCCGCCGACCACCAGCGTCGTGTCCTTGATAGCCGCCTTAAACGGCTCCAGCGGCTTGAGCTCCAGCGCACGGCGCACCGCGCCAGCCACCAGCGCCATGGCCTTGTCGGTCGCGGCTTCCATGTCGTCGCGGTGCACCCAGCTGGCGTGCTCACGGATGTTGGCCATCTCCATCAGGTAGGGGTTCAACCCGGCGCGGGATGCCGCCCCCCGGAAGGTTGGCTCGTGCATATGGGGAGAGCAGGCCGCCACCACCACCCGTGTCAGCTCCAGTTCCTTGATATCCTTCTCGATCAGTTCCTGCCCCAGGCTGGAGCACATGAACCTGTAATCGCGGGCGACCGCCACATAGGGCAGCGTCTCCGCCCACTTGGCGACTGCCTCCACGTCCACCGTCCCGGCGATGTTATGGCCGCAGTGGCAGACGTAAACGCCAACACGCTCTTCAGTCATGGTTTTACGTCCTTTCCACCCCTCACCTAGCGGCGCCCCAGCGATGGCATCGGCAGGGCGTCTTTATCGCGTCGCCTGGGCTGCCTGGGCGCTTCCGGCTGAACCTGGCCGATCTTGTCCAGCGCGGTCCGCGCCGGCACAATCTCGCTGCCAATGCCCAGCGCTTCGGGCTGCAGTCCGAAGGCTAACCCCATCATCTGGGTGAAGTACAGGGTCGGCAGGTTGAAGGCCGTCCCGAACCGGCGGTTCACATTGCCCTGGTAGGCATCCAGGTTGAGCTGGCACATCGGGCACACCGTGACAATCACATCGGCCTGGTAAGCCGCGGCGTTGTGCAGGATGCGCCGGATCAACTCAAAGGCGGTGTCCTCGCTGATCTGGGTCATATGACCGCCGCAGCAGTGGGCCTTCATGGGGAAGTCGACCACAGTTGCTCCCAGCACCTCCAGCAGGCGATCCATGTGCGTGGGGTATTCAGGATCGGCATCCGCATACGGCCGCACGATCAGGCAGCCGTAGTACGGCGCCACCCGCAAACCGGCCAGCGGCCGGCTGACCCTGGCGGCGATAGCCTCGTAGCCCACGTCTTCAATGATGACATCCAGCAGGTGGCGGACCCGCAGCGTCCCCGGCTCGTAGTGCAACCCACCAGCCGCCAGCGCCCGGTTGACCTGCTCCTTGAGCTTCGGCTCCTGGCGCATATGCGTATCGGTCTTGCGCAGGTTCAGGTAACAGGCGCTGCATGGGGCGGCCAGTTCACGGGTGGGCTGGCTGGCCGCAATCGCCAGGTTGCGGGCTACCAGGCTATACGCCGGCAGTTTGTTCAGGCTGAAGTATTCCGTTGCGCCACAGCAATTCCAGTCATCGATTTCGACAAAATGCAGCCCCAGCTGCTCAGCCACAGCCATGGCCGAGCGCTCATAGGCGCTGGCGGAAGCCTTCAAGGAGCAACCGGGGTAGTAAGCGTACTGCTTGTTGTTCGGCGGTGTCACATCACACCTCCTGCTGCGCGGCAATGCGCTTGGCCTCGGTGAGGATCGCCGTGAGCTGCGGCATGTTGCGGATGGATTCCGGCAGCGGATTGAGACGCCCCCTGGTCATCATCTGCAGACCCAGCGCACCCTTGCTGACCATCTTCAGCGGGTTATGGGTCAGGTGGTAGCGCGTGGCCAGGCCCAGCTCAAAGCTGCGCCCGTAGCGCTCCACAAACCCGATGAAACTGCTGGAAAAGTCAACGTGGCCGCTTTCCCGATATTTGCCGCGCGCGATGGCCATCTGTTTGAGGGTGTACATCAGGTCGGTGATGGGGATTTGCTGGGGGCAGCGCACCGTGCAGTAGTAACAGGAGACGCAGTGCCAGGGCGTATTGCTACTGAGCACCTCGTCTTCCATGCCGGCCATCACCATGGCGAACAACTGGCGGGGCGAGTGATCCATGTCCGGCGCAGAGGGACAGGAGCCGCCGCAGGAGCCGCATTGCAGGCACTGCGCCAGGCTCTTCCCTCCCGGAGTGGCCTCCACCACACGCTGGTAAAACGTCCTGCCATTGGAACCTTCTGGCATGTGGCAGCCTCCTTCTGCTTCCCGGCCATCTTCTGCCCATAGGCCGGGAGACTGTGGCCCGTTGCCGGTCACAGCGGCGCGGAGAGCGCGCCCGGCGACCGATCTTCGGCCTGGGACGAGAACGCAGAGTCCCGGCGCAGGCAGACGGAGCGGCGAGGAAGGGCTGGGTCGAGTATCGCTGCTGGAGACCGGGTCTGCGTTACGGACAGACCATTACTGGGGGTGCGACGGGGCAGCCATGAAGCGGCGATCAGGAAGGCTTCCTGTCCCAACAATCATCGAGCGGACTGAAAAATGATGGAATGGAACAACAAAATGGCTTTTCCTCATTATAGGGGCAAAAAAGAAAAGATTGTGAACTCATTCACAAATTACGCCATTTTTGGTGGAATTTTGTATATATTGCACAAGTATACTTTTGGGCATATTTAACGATATATCAGGTGGGTTATATCAGTTATTTTATAAAGAATATCAATAGACAAACATCACATTCATAAGCATATCTTATAAAATACGCTTTTTGGCCGCTTCAGATCGCCTCAACGGTCCCCCCCATCTGCTGGCGGTCCGCTCTCAAGGCCCTGCTGCCCGCATTCCCATACGCTATTTAGGGTCGGCTTTGACGTGATATTTTTCACTTGACATCTCCCTCCCAAAAAACGGAACATATAGAAAAGTTACACACGCTGCCACAACCGACGGTTCACACCTCCCCTGCAACGCACCCCAACCGCCGTATGTTGTTGCCATCGTCCCGGTTTTTCAGCGCTCCGGGTGACCTGCCCCTGGCAGTCCGCCCTTCCCTTCCGCCAACCATAGAGGATGTTTGGAGTACAGAAAGCAAGCGCCCATGACCAGACTCACCCTCAATCTCCCCGCCATGTATGGTGACCACCACGTCACCGAAGTACGACGCCTGCTGCTGGCCCTCCCCGGTATTCATCACGTTTACGCCAGCAGTTGCTTTCAGCTGGTCGAAGTGGACTACGACCCGGAAGCCACAACGGAAGCGGCAATTGTCGCCGCGCTGGAAGAAGCCGGTTATCTGCATGCGCCAGAAGTCCCTGTAGAGGCAGATCAACCCGCGTACGGCCAGGAGGGGAACGGCACGTTCTTCCGGCATACTGCCGCCTACCAGCAAACGCAGACGGTGGTCAGCTTCGCCCAGAACACCCGCAGCCCCGGACGCGCCCTCTGGCCCTGCCCTGGCCTTGGCGTTGTCCGCCGGATGGATGAATAGGGGATACAACCATGGCCAAAGACAAACGCAGCCCCGAGGAACACACGATTGATCCCGCCGCCCAGCAGATGCTGATCCGTGCCGAAGAGTTAGGGCTTGGCACAGCCTTCAGCCGGGCCGACGACATGGCGCCCTGCAACATTGGCTCGGCGGGTATGTGCTGCCGAATCTGCGGGATGGGGCCTTGCCGCCTGACCAAAGAGGGCCAGACCGGTGTGTGCGGTGCCACCATCGATACGATCCAGGCCCGCAACCTGGTACGGGCCATCGCCGCCGGCGCCGCCGCCCACTCCGATCATGGCCGGGATATGGCCTTCCTGCTCAAAGCGGTCGCCCAGAATGAGGCGGAAGGCTACACCATTCGTGATGTAGCCAAACTCCGCACGGTCGCTGCCCGTTACCACATCTATACCGAGAATCGCTCTCCGCAGGACATCGCCAAGGACCTGGCCGAACTGTACATCTCCCAGTTTGGCCAGCAACATGGCCAGGTCGCGCCGGTCGTCCGCGCGCCGGAAAAGCGCCAGCAACTGTGGAAGAAGCGCGGCGTGATCCCGCGCGGCATCGATCGCGAAGTCGTTGAGGCCCTGCACCGTACCCACATCGGCGACGACCAGAATGCGGAACACATCCTGGAACATGCCATCCGTACCGCGCTGGCCGACGGCTGGGGCGGCAGCATGATCGCCACCGACATCTCGGATATCCTCTTTGGCACCCCTGCTCCAATCCTCGGCCAGGCCAACCTGGGCGTGCTCAAGAAGGACATGGTCAATGTGGTGGTGCACGGCCACGAACCCAGCCTCAGTGAGATGATTGTCGCTGCCTCGCAGGATCCGGAGATCATCGCCTACGCGCGGGCGGCAGGGGCCAATGGGGTCAACCTGTCCGGCATCTGCTGCACCGCCAACGAAATCCTGATGCGCCAGGGCATCCCCGCCGCCGGCAACTTCCTGCATCAGGAACTGGCCATCCTGACCGGCGCGGTGGAAGCCATGGTGGTGGACGTGCAGTGCATTATGCAGGCCCTGGTCGGGCTGGCGCAGAACTTCCACACCAAGATCATCACCACCTCACCCAAGGTGCAGATCAAGGGCGCCCTGCACATCGAGTTTGACGAGCACAAAGCCCTGACCGTCGCCAAGCAAATCCTGAAAGCGGCCATCGACAACTACAAGAATCGCGGCGAAACGCACATCCCCGATGTCCGCGAGAACCTGATCCCGGGCTTCTCTCACGAGTACATCAACTACATGCTGGGCGGCACTTACCGTGCCTCCTTCCGCCCCCTGAACGACGCGATCATGAGTGGTCGTATCCGTGGCGTGGCAGCCATCGTCGGCTGTAACAACCCGCGCAGCCCGCAGGATTACCTCCACACGAAGGTCGTGCGGGAGCTGCTCAAGCAGGATGTCCTGATTGTCCAGACCGGTTGCGGGGCGATTGCCAGCGCCAAGCTGGGCCTGCTGCTCGGCGAGGCTGGTCTGGATCAGGTCGGGCCAGGCCTGCGGGAAGTGTGCGAGACGGTCGGCATCCCGCCTGTGCTGCATATGGGTTCCTGCGTGGACAACAGCCGCATCCTGACCGTCCTGACCCAGATGGTGGAAGAAGGTGGTCTGGGCGACGACATCGACCAGGTTCCGGCGGTTGGCCTGGCCCCCGAATGGATGAGCGAGAAGGCCCTGGCCATCGGCACCTACTGCGTGGCCTCCGGCGCCTATGTGATCTTCGGTGGCTCGTCGCCCGTCAGCGGCATGCCTGATCGTGTCGCCGATAGCGACATCGTGGCCCGCTACATCAGTGAGGGCTGGGAGAAGATTTACGGCGGCAAGCTGGAATTCATCCCTGACCCGGACGAGATGATCCGCCGCACGCTGGAGCACATCGACAAGAAGCGTGCTGCCCTGGGGCTGCCCGCCTACGATCCTACCCGCTTCGGGCGCAGCGGCGATGCGCGTATGCTGGCGCTGGAAAAACTGCCTCTGGCCGAACGCCAGGCCGCGCTCTATGGCGCGTCAGACCGCTAGGAGGAGACCATGTCACGTTATATTGCCACCCGCGCCATTCGCGGCGCTAACCTGCTCGTCTCCGAAGCGGAAGCCATGCTGGAACGGGCGCTGGCGGAAAAAGGGCCGGATACCCCGGTCGCCTTCCCCAACACGGCCTACTACCTGCCCCTGATCTACGGCATGACCGGACACGCGGTGGAGACGCTCGGCGGGCTGAAACCGGTGCTGGCCCATGCCCGCCAGCTGTTGCATCCCGTGCCTTCCCCCCGCCACTGGACACCCTACCTGGGCGAAACCCTGGACAGCGGCATGGCGACCCTGTTGGCCGCCGAGACCATCGAGGCTATCCGCTTCGTGTACGGCCTCCAGCCGGAGCGGATGCCCGGCTTCCGGCTGGCGGGCGGCACGGCCTTCACCAGTCCGGATGATCACCTGGCCGCCAGCACCGACGGGCATCTGAACGGCCCGATCGATGATATTCAGCTGCGTTCGTGGGGCATCCAGCTGGTGGACGGGCGTATGCCCGGCTTCGCCGCCATCGTCGGGGCGGCCAAATCCAATGAAGTCGCGGTCAAGATCGTGCGGGAGCTGCAGCGCCGTAACATCCTGTGCTTCCTCTCCGGCAATGTCAACGGGCGCAGCATCATCCACCAGTTAATCGAAGAGGGCGTGGAACTGGGTTACGACACCTACACTGTGCCCTTTGGCACGGACACGATCAGCGCCATCTACGCCCTGGGCTTCGCCGTGCGCTCAGCGCTGACCTTCGGCGGCCTGAAGGGCGGCCAGGCGCGTGATATTCTGCTCTATAACAAGGAGCGCGTCTTCGCCTTTGTGCTGGCCCTGGGCGAGATCGACGATCTGAAGTATGCGGCGGCGGCGGGCGCGATCAACTTCGGCTTCCCGGTCATCGCCGACACCATCATCCCGGAGATCCTGCCCACCGGCGTGACCACCTACGAACACGTGGTCAGCATGCCCTTCAACGAGATCGAGGGCAAGAACGATCTGGAACGCGCCGAGCGCCTGGTACAGAAGTGCATCGAGGTGCGCGGGGTCAAGATCCAGGTGACCGACGTGCCTGTGCCAGTACCCTATGGTTCCGCCTTCGAAGGGGAGGTCGTGCGCCGCGCCGATATGCGTGTCGAGTTCGGTGGCAAGCACTCCCGTTGCTTTGAATACCTGCGTATGGCCAACCTGGACGAAGTGGTTGACGGCCGGATCGAGATCATCGGCCCGACCTTCGACCATATCGAAGACCAGGGCCACATGGATATGGGCATCGTCGTGGAGGTCGCCGGGCGGCAGATGCAGGAGGACTTCGAACCCGTCCTGGAGCGACAGATCCACTACTTCATCAATGGCGCATCAGGTATCCAGCACATCGGCCAGCGCGATATCGCCTGGATCCGCATCTCCAAGACCGCTGCGGACAAGGGCTTCAACCTGGAGCACTTCGGCAAAATCCTGCACGCCCGCTTCCATGCCGACTTCGGCGCGATTGTGGACAAGGTGCAGGTGACGATCTACACCGATCCGGAGCCGCTGCAGGAATGGCTGGCCAAGGCCCGCGAAGCTTACGACCGCCGCAACAAGCGCCTGGCCGACCTGACCGACGACCGCGTTGACGAGTTCTACTCCTGCACGCTGTGCCAGTCCTTTGCCCCGGATCATGTCTGCATTGTCAGCCCGGAACGGCTGGGGCTGTGCGGCGCGTACAACTGGCTGGACTGCAAGGCGTCCTACAGCATCAACCCCACCGGCCCCAACCAGCCGATCAAACTCGGTAAGTTGCTGGATCCGATCAAGGGGTACTGGGAAGGCACCAATGCCTACGCCAAGATCGGATCGCATGGCGCGGTACAGGAAGTCTCCATGTATTCGATCATGGAGAACCCGATGACCGCCTGCGGGTGCTTTGAATGCATCGTGATGCTCATCCCGGAGGCCAACGGGGTGATGGTCGTCAGCCGGGAAGACCCCAGCATGACTCCGGCAGGCATGACCTTCAGCACGCTGGCCGGCATGGCTGGCGGTGGTCTGCAGACGCCGGGCGTGATGGGCGTCGGCAAGTTCTACCTGGTCAGCCCCAAGTTCATCTCCGCCGATGGTGGGCTGAAGCGCGTGGTCTGGATGAGCAGCATTTTGAAGGAAACCATGGCCGATGAACTCCGCGCGGCTGCCGAGCGCGAAGGCGACCCCGATCTGATTGAAAAGATCGCTGACGAGCGCCAGGTGACCACGGTGGAGGATCTGCTGGCCTGGCTGGAAGAGCATAACCATCCGGCATTGGTGATGGATCCGATCTTCTAGGCAGAGAGCGCTTACCTGGAGAGAAACCATCGCCGATGACTGAACGTGTGTTGGTCCGCGATTTGATGACGGTGGGCGTCAAGACGTGCGCGCCGACGACGCCCATCGTCGACCTGGCCCACTTTATGCTGGAGCAAGACCTGGAAGCGATCGTTGTCCTGGATCATGAGGGACATGCGGTCGGGGTGGTCAGCCGCGACGATCTGGTGCGCGCCTACACGCGCGCTGACTGCCGCTCGCTGACCGCCGAAGCGATCATGACCGACGGCGTACCCAGCGTCCCGCCGGATATCCCCCTGACCGCCGCCGCCCAGATCATGCAGGATCGCGGCGTCCGCGCGGTGTTCCTGATGCATCACGCCGGCGGCATCGAATACCCGGCGGCAATGCTGTCATATACCCATTTCCTGCGCCATCTGTGCGCGCAGGAGGACGACGAGTTGAGTGATCTTGGCATCCGCAAGGATCGCCAGTCTCCGATCGATTCGTTCAAGCAGCGGCGGGATGCCGCCCGGCGCCGCTCCCACTCTCAGGAGGAGTAATTCCTATGCCTGTGGATATTCCCAAGGATAAATGGCCCGGCGCCGTCCGCACCATCACCCTCGGCGCCACCGCCGCCGAGGGCGGCACACGGGCCAGGACGGTCACCGTGGGCGGGCACAAAACCCTGCCCTACATGCACTTTGAGGCGGAAATGCCCAACCGGCCGGTCATTGCGGTCGAGATCAAGGATCGCCGTCCGGAAGACTGGTCACCCCTGCTGCTGGAAGTCTGGGGCGAGGCGGCCAACGACCCAGCGTCCTGGGCAAAGGCTGCCGAGGCCGCTGGCGCTGACCTGCTGGTGCTGGCCCTCACCCTGACCGGCACCGACGGCCAGCCGACCACCCCGGCAGCTGCTATCGCAGCGGTGAAAGCCGTGCTGGCGGCCAGCGGTCTGCCGCTGATCGTCTTCGGCCCCGGCCAGGCTGAGGCTGACAACACCCTGCTCCTGGCCGTAGCGGAAGCCACAAAAGGCGAGCGGCTGGCGCTGGGCATCTGCGAGGACAAAAACTACCGCACCATCGTCGCTGCTGCGCTGGCCAACGGTCACCTGGTCACCGCCCGCACCCCTATGGATGTCAACCTGGCCAAGCAACTCAACATCCTCATCAGCGACATGGGTCTGCCCCTCGATCGCATCCTGATGGACCCCACCACCGGCGCGCTCGGCTACGGGATCGAATACGGCTACTCGGTCATGGAGCGTCTGCGCCTGGCCGCTCTGCAGGGCGACGCCATGACCCAGCTCCCCATGATCGTCACCCCCGGCTTTGAAGCCTGGAAGACCAAAGAGGCCAAAGTCGGCCAGGGCGTGCCCGCCGAATGGGGCGACTGGCGCGAACGGGCCATCACCTGGGAGACCCTGACCGCCGTCACCCTGCTCGAATCGGGCGCTGATATCGTCGTCCTGCGCCATCCGGAAAGCATCCGTCGCGTGCGTGCAGCCATCGACGATCTGATGACAGCGCCGGTCACCGCCTGAAGGCGAGGAGCATACCGCTATGGCACTCTCAGGTATTCAGATCTACAAACTGCTACCGCAGACCAACTGCAAGGACTGCGGGTATCCCACCTGTCTCGCCTTCGCCATGAAGCTGGCAGCCAAGCAAGCGGAACTCTCCGCCTGCCCCCATGTCAGTGAGGAAGCCAAAGCCCAGCTTTCGGAAGCCGCTGAACCGCCCATCCGCCTGGTCACGCTCCGCGCGGATGGCCATGAGCTT
>FWPV01006845.1_pt1 | contig 15695 bp, 15 predicted proteins | sample 2228371 | NCBI WGS metagenome assembly FWPV01 (sample SAMEA103939776, study PRJEB20133) | metagenome | reverse complement strand
TGATGATATTGCTCTGTATGGGGTGGACTGCCCGTGGACGACCAATCCAGCCGTCTTGGAAGATCGCTGGTGGAGCGTGGATGAAGGCGCCCCCGATCCGTTTGGGTGGGGTGGTGTGCCTTGTGATCATGATAACTACCTGGATGCCTATGACTGGAACTCCGACGATGTTTACACCATGGATGATCACAATGCTTCCTTGACTTATCTTAGTAAATTTCCGGCCTTTAGCGATTTAAACGGCAACATCATTCGCCCATCGCTGTCACCGCTTTCGACCTGTATTGGCTGTGGATTACGCATGGCCAATGAATTGCTGACCAAATACGGCCGGCGGGATGCCATTTGGGTGGTGGTGTTGTTCACCGATGGCATTGCCAACCTGAGTGACACACCACCCAACCCATTCACCGGCCCCGGTGATACACCCTACACGGGCGGTAATGTACCGGCTGTCATGAAAAGCGGTTTCTGTAACGGGCATTTTGCCGATCGTGATGCTGATTCATGGTGGCAGAAGTTGTGCATAGACCGCTCCTTTACACCGCGCTATTGCATTGATCTCAGTTCAGCAACCTGCCCTCCCGGTGCGATACATGTGACACCTGGTCTGAGGAGTTATAACTACTCGGTCACGGATTATGCCAGCGATATGGCGGATGCGATCGGCTTAACCAGTTCCGGTAATGCCCAGGAGCCGTTGGGCACTGACGTAGCTATGTATGTCGTTGGTTTCGGGGGCGTGAGTTTGGGTGAACCGCTGTTACGTTACATTGCTGCTGTGGGCGCTGATGGTGATCGTCGCACGGATGAGTGTGATGGTAAACAAAGTTTACAATCCTGCGGCAATTATTTCTACACCAATGATGCATCCCAATTGCAGGCGATTTTTGAAGACATTGCCAGCCGCATTTATACCCGCATTAATAAATAAAAGGCTATGACCGGGAAGGAACGCCCATGAACCGATTATCGCTCTTCAAACCCTTTTTCAGATTAACTCCAAAGCGCAGCCGTGCTCAGGGCTTTGTCGAATTTGCGTTGGCGCTACCTATCCTGTTGATGATGATTTTCGGAATTATTGAATTTGGGCGTTTCCTGCAGGCCTGGCTGGCGCTGCAAAATGGCGCCCGCTTTGGGGTGCGTTATGCGGTCAGTGGGGATTTCAATCCGGATTACTGTGATGAGGCGGCTGCAGCATTGGGGCTGGATGCTGTGCACAGCGGCAACTGCCGTGTGCCCGAAAGTGTGGAGGACTGGGACGAAAAAAGCAGCGCGCTCAAAGACTGGGCGCGCCTGGCATCCATCCGTGATGCGGCTATTGCCGGAGCAACCGGGGTTGCCTGGGATCCTGCTTCGGCTGTCTCGGGGGATTATCTGGCTTACCTTGATTACGGTTGGAATCACAATGACTTCGATAGGTTACATCGCGGCAACCCGTCCTTGAAGGGATTTCTCAATGTGATGATTTGTTCAAACCGTGAGGAAGACCTTGGTGGTGGGACATTTGCCCGTTTTCAACGCAACCGTTTTACGGCAGTTTATTACGAACCCAACGATCCCGCTCATCTGCAGGATTATCGCTATCCAATATTTTGTGAACGCGCTATTGGCACAAAGAGCGGTAGCACTTTCAATCAGACATCCATTGAACGATATGTGGATGATGCCGGCGGTCCGGGCGATCGCGTTTTTGTGCGACTGACCTATCGTCATGAGTTGATTACTCCTCTCCTTAACTCGATTTGGCCGACCGCTCTGATCTACGCCGAAAGGGAAGGTTATGTTGAGGCTTTCCGCAAAACCCGCCCGGGCGGTGCTTTGGGAGTTGCCCCAACCCCTACCAATACTCCGACCGACACCCCAACCCCGACCAACACCGCAACGAGCACTTCCACACCCACGCCAACCGACACGGCCACCCCGACCTTTACCCCGACCATTACTCCCACCAATTATCCCTGCAACGGCACGGGGGTGCTGCGCGAGTGGTGGGATGGCATCCCTGGAACCTCCGTGAGTAATTTAACCGGTAACCCGCGCTACCCAGGTTTGCCGGATAACCATGATATTCGCTCCGAATTTGAGGGACCACAGAACTGGGCAAATAACTACGGTCAGCGCTTCCGTGCTGATGTGTGTGCACCGCAGACCGGCTTCTACCGCTTCTACATTGCCAGCGATGATAACAGTGTTCTTTATCTGAACGGTTCATTGATTGCCCAAGTGCCTGGATGGACTTACTATCAGCAATGGAATCGTTATATCAGCCAGAGATCCGGTCTGATTTATATGACTGCTGGATCATGGCTGCCGATTGAGGCTCTTCACAAAGAAGGCACGGGATTGGATCACATCTCGGTTGGGTGGGCAGGCCCGGGCATCACCGTTGATGCAGATGATCCGCCTGTGGTGATTGACGGCTACTACTTACGACCGGCTTCGCCGATTCCGACATGGACACCAACCCATACTGGAACGCCTACCCTGACGCCCACCATTACAAGAACTTTTACCAATACGCCAACCCCCACGATTACACCCACCCCAACCAATACGTTCACGCCGACCAACACCCGCACTCCAACCCATACCCGCACGCCCACCAACACACCGACCATTACGCCAACGCCCACCATTACAAGAACTTTTACCAATACGCCAACCCGCACAAACACCCCAACGCGCACCAATACGCCGACGATTACACTTACGTTTACGCCTTCAAACACGCCGACAATAACCCTGACTTTCACCGCAACTCCAACTCGGACGATTACACCAACTCCAACTGCAACCGTGCCGTCGCTGACCCCAACGATTACACGCACTTTCACCAGCACCCCAACCCGTACCAGCACGCCGACGCGAACAATCACCCCCACGCCAACCGAAACAGTGCAGCCGACGCGTACCCGGACGCCAACCATAACCCGTACACCCTGCCTCACGCCGGTGGAGATGGGTGGCTGCCCCTCACCAACACCCACACCCTGAACTAAGTGCCGTTGGAATTGGGCGGTGGTTAAGCTGAAATCGGTTCTGCTCAGCGGTGTGCCTGATTGAATGGCACGCCGCTGTTCGGTTGAGGTGTTACAATTAATCCATGAAGTCCACTTCAAACCCGCCCGGCTCGGTGCAGCGCTGGCAAGTTGCTCTTGCCTTTGCCGCTGGCGGGGTTTTGTTGCTGCTGCTGACGCTTGGGCTGCTCTGGCTGGTGCAGCGTCAGCCGCAGATGCCTGCCGAAACGGTGGTGGCGCTGATTTCCATCCTGACTCTGCTGGTGCTGGGGTTCGCGGTGGGAACGCTGGGTTTCATTCTGCGCAGCGCTCTTTTGCGGCCCGGCTTGAATCCCATCCTGCTGACGCTGGTGTTGGCTTATGGTCTGCCGGCCGCCGTGTATTTCGGTTTAGACCGTCTGCTGGCGTTGCGCTTCAGTGGGCTGGAACAGTCCCTGCCCGTCATCCGGCTGGGTTCACCGTTCTTTCCCGGTCAGCCGTGGTTGTTCCTCTGGCAGGCGCTGATTTTGGCTTTTTTGGGCATTCCGGTTGTTCAACAAAGCGCCCGCCGCCTTGAGCCGCTTTCTGAAAAACGCCCTCCCGATTGGCTGATCGGCCTGTTGGGGGGCGGCGCTATTGCCCTGCTAAGCGCTTATCTGTTCAGCATTACCCGCGTGTGGGTGGAAAATACGTTTCTCGCTGACGAGATCATCCAACCGATAGAGGTTGCGCCGCTCATCCGCTGGGTAACCCTGCTGATCGGCATCCTCGTTGCGCCGTGGGCGGAAGAACGTTTCTTCCGCGGCGAACTGGTTGACCGCTGGCAGCCGCGCCTGGGAGCCGGGACGGCTGTGCTGGCTTCGGCGGCTTTGTTTGCTGCCCTGCAATTGCGCCCGTTGTTGATGCTGCCGGCTTTTCTGGCCGGGCTTGGCTTTGGCTGGCTGACCCAAATCTATGGCAATACCCGGCCGGCGGTTGTGGCGCACATGGTGGTCAACCTGTTGTTGTTTGGTTTGGGCTGGCAGTGGATGATCTGACCGCAGGATCAAGGAGATGCACATGAGCGATGCAAATTGGTTTGAAAATCTGAAGGTGTTTCCGCTTACTGCTCAGCGATGGGATGATTTTGAGCGGCTTTTTGGAGTAAATGGCGCTTACGCCGGCTGCTGGTGCATGTGGTGGCGCATCCCGCGACGTCAGTTCAATCAAAATGGTGGGGAAGGCAACCGTCAGGCCATGCAGGGGCTGGTGCAGGGCGGGGAAGTTCCCGGCGTTTTGGGTTATTTGGCGGATGAGGCGGTAGGATGGTGCTCGATTGCGCCTCGGCGCGATTTTGCCTCGTTGGAACGTTCGCGCACCCTCAAACGAGTGGATGATTTGCCAGTTTGGTCGGTGGTTTGTTTTTTCATTGCCCGAAAGTGGCGCGGCAAGGGGCTTTCTTACGCGCTGCTGCGCGGCGCAATGGATTACGCCCGTCAGCAGGGGGCAAGAATCATCGAAGCCTACCCCATCGAACCAACTGACGGAAAATCCTTACCGCCTGTGAGCAGTTACATGGGAACAGCCGGACTGTACCGGCGCTTGGGTTTCGTGGAGATTGCCCAGCCCACTCCCAAACGCCGCATCATGCGCTACACATTCGAACCTTCAACCGAAGAGGAAAATTCATGACCGAATTGCTTTATGCTACCGATAGTTACCTGAAATCCTTTGATGCCCGCGTGATGGCAGTGGACGAAGCCAACCGCGCCGTGCTGCTGGAACGCACCGCCTTCTACCCCGGCGGGGGCGGTCAGCCCTGGGATGTGGGCACGCTGAGCGGCGCAAACGGTCAGGTCTGGCAGGTCAGCCGCGTGAAGAAGGCTGGGGAGGGCGTTTGGCACATCTTGGCCGGGGAAGCCGGCCTGCCGCAACCCGGCGATGCGCTGCATGGCGAACTGGACTGGCAGCGGCGCTATGCGCTGATGCGCACGCATACCGCTTTGCACATCTTGTGCGGGGTGGTGTTTCGCGATTACGGCGCGCTGGTCACTGGCGGCGAAATGGAACCGCTCAAAGGACGCATGGATTTCGAATTCGAAACCCTGACCCATGAGCGGATTGCCGAGATCGAAACGGCGGTCAACCGCGAGGTTCAGGCTGCCCGGCCAATCCGCGTGCAAATCCTGCCGCGCGAAACCGCTTTTCAGATTCCCGACCTGATCCGCACCAAAATCAACCTGCTGCCGCCGGAAATTCAGCAAATCCGCACGGTTGAGATTGTCGGGCTGGATTTACAGGCCGATGGCGGGACACACGTGGCCAGCACTGCCGAAGTCGGCCGAATTCGAGTGGTGGATTACAAAAGCAAGGGTAAGATCAACAAGCGCATTTACATCGAACTGGACTGAAATTCCCGTCAAAGCGGCAGGCCGGTCAAACCCGCAGGCGCGCTTCGAAGATGGTGACAGCCTGTCCTTCCAGCAGCACGCGCCCGTTGCGGGGCGTCACCCGCAGCCAGCCGCCGCGCGCAGAAGCCTGATACGCCAGCAGGGTCGTTTTGCCCAGCCGCTCGGCCCAATAAGGCGCCAGCGCACAATGGGCTGAGCCGGTGACCGGATCTTCATTTACGCCGACCGCCGGCGCGAAAAAGCGAGAAACGAAATCGTATTCTCCGGCTTGGGCGCGGGCCGTCACCACCACGCCGCGGGTTGGAATGCTTTTCAGCCGGGCAAAGTCAGGAGACAGGGCACGCAGGCTGTCTTCGTCGGCGATCTCGATGAGGTAATCTTCGCGGTAGCGCCCGCTGAAACGCACCTGCTCCAAACCGAGCGCATCCAGCAAACCCGGCGGGGGATCGGCCGGCACAACTTCGCGCAGCGGAAAGTCGAGGACAATCCAGCCGGATGCCGTGCGGCGGGCTGAAAGCCGCCCGGAGAGCGTTTCAAATTGTGCAGACCCGGCGGTGGAAAGTAAACCCTGCTCCCACAAGATATGGACGCTGGCCAGCGTGGCGTGACCGCACAGGGTCACTTCGACTTGCGGGGTGAACCAGCGCAGGCGGTAGACCTCTCCCTGCGGCAGCAGGAAAGCGGTTTCGGAGAGATTCATCTCGCGGGCAATTCCCAGCATCCAGCGCTCATCCCGCGCCGTATCCAGCAGGCACACCCCGGCCGGGTTTCCGGAAAAAGGCTCAGCCGTGAACGCATCAACCTGAAAGAGGGAAAATGTCATTGGTCACCTCCAAACAAGGGGAATCATACATGCGGTGTCTCCATGATACCATGCTGTCGCTGCATTTTGAGCTGGACGGGGGCGGCGATGCGGTGATCTGCTCAGCGATGGGAGTTCAGGGATCGGCCTGAAAAAGGGGACACAAACCCTCTTGACACTAGAACATATATTCTATAAAATAAAATTATGAACTTCTGGAAGCGCCTGTTGAACCTTTTCAGGGAGGAGGCAGGGCAGCAACAGCGCACCTTTGCCTTGGATGCCCGTCTGGAACAATCCCTGCGCCAGCTGGCCGAGCAGGAAAAACGCCCGCCGGAGGAGATTCTGCAAGCGCTGATCGAGGCCGGCTTGCAGCGCCGCCGCCAGAGTGAAGCGGCCTGGCAGTGCTGGAAGCTGCTCACGCCGCGCGAGCAGGAAGTGGCGGCGCTGGTCTGCCTCGGTTATACCAACCGCCAGATCGCTGCCCGGCTGAGCGTTACGCCGGATACCATCAAAACCCATGTGCGTAACCTGCTGGTCAAGTTCAACCTGCGCCAGCGCAGCGAACTGCGCGAACGACTGGCCGGCTGGGATTTCAGCGCCTGGGAGCGCTGAAACGGCAGACCGGCAAAAGACGTACCATCCCCCCTCTCAGTGGATGAGAAAAATCACTTGTCTTTCAGCAAGGCAGTGTGATATGTTCATTGTTGGACCACTCTGCCTTGAGAGACAACCGCTATGCTTCCTCCCCTGCAACCGATTGGCATCATCCATACGCCTTTCACCCGTCCAGAAGATACCCCCATCCAGTCCAGCCGCTCGACGGCCGAAGGGCGGGTGGTGGTGTTCCCGCAATACAGCGCCGGACTGGAAGGTGTGGAGGGCTTTTCCCGCCTGATTTTGCTGTATGTCTGGCACCGCGCGCCGGCTGAGGTGGCTTTGCGGGTCAAACCGTTCCTTTACGACCGTGAAACCGGTCTGTTTGCCACCCGCTATCCCTGCCGCCCCAACCCGATCGGGCTGTCGGTGGTGCGCCTGCTGGAACGGCGCGATTCTGAACTGCTCATCCGCGGCGTGGACATGCTGGACGGCACTCCGCTGCTGGATATCAAGCCGTATGTGCCGGATTTCGACGTTCATCCGGTCGAGCGGCTGGGCTGGTACGAACACATCCGCGCTGCTGACCCGCCCAACGATGGCTGAAGGGCTGCTGGCGTTCATCATTGCCATCCCCATTGCCGTGTTGGGTGGGCTGATTGGTCTTGGCGGAGCGGAGTTCCGCCTGCCGGCGCTGGTTGGCCTGCTGCGGCGCAGTGCGCATCAGGCCGTGCCGATCAATCTGGCGGTCAGCCTGGTTACGCTGGTGGTTTCGCTGATCGTACGCTTGCGCACCCTGCCGGCTCTCCCGCTGGAGTCGCTGTGGGTGATTCTGGCGGCAATGATCGCCGGCGCAGCGCTGACAGCCTACTTTGGCGCCGGCCTGACTGCCCGCCTTTCGCCGCATGCCTTGGAAGGCTGAATGCGCCTGCTGCTCATCTCGATTGGCTTGCTGTTGATCGTGGAGGGCTTTCTCCCATTTCCCGAAGCCGGGCTGGTTGGTGAGATGCCGCTGGCACAGGCATGCTTCGGCTTCGTTGCCGGCGGCCTGATCGGCGTGGTGAGCAGCACATTGGGGGTGGCCGGGGGTGAGTTGATCATTCCAACTCTGATTTTCGTCTTCGGGGTGGGCATTAAAACCGCCGGCAGCGCCAGCCTGATCATCAGTTTGCCGACGGTGGCGGTGGGGCTGGCGCGCTATGCGCGTCAGGGGCTGCTGTTCAGCCGCAGCGAAGGCTTGCGCCTCGTGCTGCCGATGGGCCTCGGCTCGGTGATTGGCTCGATGGGCGGAGGTGTGTTGGCGGGCATTATCCCGGCCAGTGCGCTGAAGGTCATCCTCGGTTTGGTGCTGATCGTTTCGGCGCTGCGCATGTTTCGCCGTAAAAATGCGCCACACGGCGGTTAACGTCGCTCACCCCGCAGCCAGACAGCGCTCCCGTCACTGATCCATTCCACTCGTCCGTAACGGGCGGTGGAAATCACCGTGTCCCCCTGCTCCTGCCCGCTTTGCAGCAGAATCAGCGCCGGGCTGAGCGAGCGCCAATCGTCCAGCGGGGTGTTCTGCAGATCCAGGCTGCCCAGCAGCAGGGTGGCGCCTTCCACCGGCAGGCCGGTTGAGCGCAGGGCTGCCGGGGTGAGGCCGTTCGGCATGAGCAGGCGGGCAGTGCGGTATTCCACCAGCAAGGCGGCCTTTTCGCCGTCGCTTTTCAGTACATGCAGAATCAGGTCGTCATCCAACTGCAGGCGGTCTCCGGCGGAAAGGCGTTGTTGAGGGGTGTGGGTCAGGCGCAGGGCTTGGTCGAGGCGGGCGGCGGCGCGGTTTTTGGGCGGCTCGACCGCCCAGTACAGGCTGGCGCAGGGCAAGCGTTGCACAGCAGTCGGTAGGCCTTCCAGCAGAGTAGCGCGTTGGAAGGGCAGCACCACCGCATCAAAACGGCGGGAGAAGGGGTTGATTTCGCGGCCCAACACTCCCGCCAGCGTATTGGCGCGCGGCGCGCTGCCCAGCAAAATTTGCCGCCCGCCAGGCGTGCGCAGCAAAACGGCCTGACCCTCGGGTAAGTCCGGCAGAATGACATGCAGATTGCCGTCCGCACGGCGCAACGCCGCTCCCCAGACCAGCAGGGTAATCAGGCAGAGCCCGCCCAGCACGAGGGAGGGTTGCAGCGCCGAGCGCAGCGCGCGCATCAGCCGCGCGGGATGGTCAGGGTTGATTTTGTACAGCAAGGTCAAGCCAAACAACACGGCATACATCCCGCCTGCCCGCCCCCAGCCGAACGGGCCGAGATCAACCACCCCGCCGGGCAGGTTGGCCAGCATCTCGACCATGCGGATGGTGAAAGCGGAGAAGGGATAGGTCAGCCAGCCCAAAACCTGACCGGCTGGCAGCCAGATCATGCCGGCGATCAGCGCCAGTCCGCTCAACTGCATCACCATTGGCTGAACCGGCAAAATGAGCGGGTTGGCTGCCAGCGCTGAAAGCGAAAGCCGCCCAAACTGGGCCAGCACAACCGGCAGGGTCGTCGCCTGAGCGGCTAGCGTAAAAAGGAAGTACTCCGAAACCGGCGGGGCGATCCGCCGCGCCAGCGATGGCGAAAAACGCCGGGTCATCCAGTTTTCGAAACTGCGTTGCAGCGGTTCGGCGTAAAGAATCAGTCCCAGCATTGCGGTGAAGGAAAGTTGAAAGGAAGCATCCCACGGCAGGCATGGGTTGAAGGCGGTCATCACCGCCGCGCTGAAAGCCAGCGGGGTCAGCCCGGCCGAACTGCGCCCGATCAGCCGCCCGAACAGGGCCAGGCTGCTCATCAGCGCGGCGCGCACGACCGCCGGATTTGCGCCAACCAGCAGGGTGTAAAAGGTGATTGCCAGAGCCGCGCTTGCCGCCGCCCAGCCGCGCGTCAGCAGCCGACCGAACAGGGCTAAAAACAAGCCGCTCAACACGGTCATGTTGAAGCCGGAGATGGCGATGATGTGGGCAGTGCCGGTATCCTGAAAGGCGCGTGCCAGCCCGATGGGCAGATCACGCTCCAAGCCGAGCAGGATACCGGCCAGCAGGGCGGCTTCCGGCTGGGGATAAATGCGGTTGAGCGTTTGGTAGGCATAGCGGCGCAGCGAGTAAATCGCCTGCATCAGCCAATTGCCGTTTGTGCCGGGCAAAGCATCCACCGCCGGGTAGATCAGGTACGTATAAATTCCCTTACGGGCAAGGTAGGCGCGGTAGGAAAAAGTCTCATCCTCCGGCGGGGTTTGCGGACTGCCCCACACCCGCACGCGCTGACCGTAACGCCATTCGCCGCCGGGCGGCAAGCGCAGGTATGCCCGCCCGCGCACGGTGGAGGATGAGCTGCTGCCTTGCAGGCGCAGGGACTCGACCTGCACGGTCAGCAGCACGGCGTTTTCGCGCCGGTCGGGGTCGGCTACGATCCACCCGCTCAGTTCGGCTTTACCGAGATCGTTGTAAAAGGCCAAGTCAGAAGGGGTGAAATGCGGCTGAGCCGCCTGCCAGCGCCATGCTCCCAGCAGCAGAGCGGCCAAAATCACGCCCAGCGGTAAGGACAGAAAGCGGCGGAGACTCCTCCGCAAAGGCCAACGCTGTCCCAGCCGGTTTTCCAGCAGAGCCAATAGCCCGGCTGATGCAGCCCCTGCCAGCCACCCGTCGGCCGGTAAAGTCAGGGCGGCGCTCAGCCCGATCCCGGCCAGAAAGGCAAGCGAGAGCCACAGCAGCGGCGGCACGGGAACTCACTCCGGCCTGCGAAACAAGCGCGGCAGGAAAGCCGGCGTGCGCCGACGGTACTCGGCGTAGGCTTCGCCGAACTCGTCCAGTAGTTTGTCCTCTTCGAAACGCGAACCAATCAAAAAGTACAGCGTAACCCCCAAATTCAACGCCAGTAAATTCCAGCTCATTACCGGCATCAGCCAAAGAACCAGCAACGAGCAGGTGTAGAGCGGATGGCGCACCCAGCGGTACAGGCCGCCGGTCACGAAACGCGGCGGGCGGCGCAGGGCGGTTTCGTCCAGCGCAGTATCCAATCCAATGAAACGCATCGCTCCGGTTTGGGAAACGCCGTAGACAAGCCCCGCCAAGCCGGCCAGTTGCAGCAATCCGGTCAGGATGAACCACGGAAAGGGAATGGCGTAGATCAGGCGGTCGGGCAGCAGGGCAACGAGCGCCAGCGGCGGCAGCAAGGTGACTGCGCCGAGAACGGAAAAAAACAAGCGGTAGTAACGGCGGATGCGCTCGCCGAAATGCGCTTCAGCCCACTGTTTGGTGCGGCGCGCAGCCAGCCATGAATGCAGTGCGCCGTAAAGGATCATGGAAAAGAGAATCAACCAGAAGCTGCCTGTCATTACTTTTATTTTAGCCATGAATGGAGGAATGGCAACCTTCTGCAAAGGATCAACTTGTGGTTCACCTTGCAATTTTATTAGTCTGTTTTTAGTAATAAATCCGTTATGATTAAATGGTATGCGCAGAGCGGAATTTCCCTATTTGCCGGATTTGCTCGTGCTGGCCTTGCGTTGGCTGGTGCTGGTGGTGTTTATCACCGTCCAAGCCCTTTCGGGTACGCCTTCGATTGCCTTCCTTGGGGCGGTGGCTGCCGCAGCCGGCCTCAATTTGATTTTGTCCATTCTGGCGGTTGCCAACGCGCGTTTACCAGCCCATCGCGTAATTGGCGTGACTCTGGATGTGCTGATCAGCGCAGCCTTTTTCTACGCCAGCGGCGGGCTGGGTGGATCGCTGGCCTGGGCGGGGATGCTGGCGATCCTCAGCGGGGCGTTGTATTATGAGTGGCGCGGCGCTGTGATCAGTACGCTGCTCGTAACGCTGATGGAGGGTGGCGTTGCCTTGCAGATGATTGGCGCGGAAAGCCTTTCGGCGTATCTGTTGCCGGCCAGCATGCTGTTGGCAATCCACTTGATGGTGATGCTGGCGCTGGGGCTGCTCAGCCGGCGGGTGATGCGCCTGCTGCGCCAACGCTACCGCAGCCTGCTGGCGCTGCGTGAGGAAACCGAGCGGAAGGCGCAGATCAAGGAGCGCAAGCGGCTGGAAATTTTTTATTCGATGGTGGAGACGCTCAGCGCAACGCTCAACTATCAGGTGGTACTGGACAGCGCCTTGAACCTCTGCCAGAGCGCGCTGGGTGAAGAAGGCGAAACCACGCGGTTGATCAGCGCGGTGCTGTTGTTCGAAGGCGATCAAATGGTGATCGGCGAGGCGCGCGGTCTTTCACCGGCCGACCGGCGGGTGGCGTTTTCTGGCGAGCAGGGCGGCCTGGCGCAGGCGCTCCAAAGCGGTCAGCCGCAGTTGATTGCCAAACCGGCCGCTGATGCGGAACTGAAACGCTTGCTGGCGTTGCACACCTGTTCGGCGGCGCTGGTGTTGCCGCTCGTGCGCGGTATGCAGGTTTTCGGCGCAATGCTGTTTGCCCACCCACAGGCTGAATTTTTCACCAGCGAACGCTGTGATCTGCTCGAAATGATCAGTCATCAGGTGGTCATTGCCATCCAAAACGCCCGTCTGTTTGAAGAGGTCGAGGAAGAAAAGAATCGTATCCTCAGCGCCCAGGAGGAAACCCGCCGCAAACTGGCGCGCGATCTGCACGATGGGCCGACTCAATTGGTGTCGGCAATTGTAACGCGGGCGCAGGTTGCAGGTGTGATTCTGCAGCGCAAACCGGAGGAACTGCCGCAAGAACTGAGCCGGATTGAAGACCTTGCCCGACGCGCCACCCAGGAATTGCGTCACATGCTGTTCACCCTGCGGCCGCTGGCGCTGGAAAGCGAAGGGTTGACGGCTGCTCTGCAGCAGATGGCTGATAAGATGAAGGAAGTGTATCAACAAAATGTGGCGTTGGAAATTGAGCCGCAGGCGGTTGAGGCATTAGACCTGAATCGTCAAACGACGGTCTTCTATCTCGTAGAAGAGGCGATCAACAACGCCCGCAAACATGCTCAGGCCAGCCTGATTCGCGTGCGGCTGAAGCGTATGACTGAAGATGAAGGGCTGATCTTTGTGGAAATTGCCGACAACGGCAAGGGATTCGATGTAAACGGCGTACTCAATACCTATGAAAAACGGGGAAGTTTGGGTATGATTAACCTGCGCGAGCGGGCAGAGATGATCAATGCCGTGCTGCGCGTCCAATCTGCACCCGGTAAAGGAACGCGCGTTCAAGTGGTCATCCCACTGGACGACGCCGCAGTTGACCGTTTGCAGCGTGGACTGGCAAAAGCCGCTCATCCCAACTAACTCCACGCGGGAACATCCACATGCCCTTGACAGCCGGAATTTCATACTCGCTGTATGAGGGGGGAAAAAACGATCAGAAGGCCGTGATCCTGATTCACGGGGCGGGCGGCAGTCATCTGGACTGGCCAGCCGAGTTTCGCCGATTGGCGGGTTACACCGTCTATGCCATTGATCTGCCGGGTCATGGGCGTTCTACTCTGCCGGGCTGTCAATCGGTTGGCGAATATGGCGAGGCTTTGCTGGAATTTCTGGCGGCTTTGGGGCGTTTTCAGGCGGTTTTTGTCGGGCACTCGCTCGGAGCAGCGGTTGCCATGGGGTTGGCCTTGGAATTTCCGCAGCATGTGGCCGGCTTGGGGTTGTTTTCGGCGGCGGCTTGTTTCGATGTTCCGCCCGGATTGGTGGATTACCTGAGTAATCCAGCCTCAGCGCCGCTGGGCATTCAAATGATTCAGGAGCGATTGGCGGGGATTAACCGCAGCTCAGGTTTGGCCGAACGAGCTCTGAATGCGCTCCGAAAAGTGCGCAGCAGTGTGCTGTATGGGGACTGGCTGGCCTGTTCGCGATTTGACATTCGCCAACAGGTCGGCCAGATTCAAATGCCGGCATATATTGCCTGCGGCCGGCTTGACCGGCTGACACCGCCTTCGCGGTCACGCTTTTTGGCCGATCAGATGCCCTTGGCGCGTCTGGACGTGATCGCAGATGCCGGACACCTGCTGCCTTTGGAAAAGCCGGCTCTGTTGGCTGGCCGGCTGATTGAATTTTTGAACGACCTGCACGCTGCATTGGAGAATCCGGCTTTGATGATCCAATTGCCCAAAAAAGATGCGGTACCAACCGACGAAGAATAAAAAATAACTGGAAATCTGCCCGCGGGCTGTGATACAATCGGCGCATGGATCACCTCTGGTCACCATGGCGAATGAAATACATACAAGGCAATGAAAAAAACAGTCAATGTGTTTTTTGCGCTGCCCCGCAGCAAGAGGACGGCCACGAAAATTTGATTGTGGCGCGCGGCGAGCGCGCCTTTGTCATTCTCAATCGTTTTCCCTACACCAGCGGACATATCATGGTCGTTCCGTACGATCACCAGCCCAGCCTGCCTCAGTTGGATGAAACGACCCGCGCCGAGATGATCGAGTTGCTCAACCGCGGGCTGGTGGTGTTGCAAATGGTGTATAAACCGGAAGGCTTCAACCTGGGGGCGAACATTGGCAGTGTGGCCGGGGCGGGAATTGCCGAGCATTTTCACTTTCACATTGTGCCGCGTTGGGTGGGAGACACGAATTTCATGTCCACCTTGTCCGGCACGCGCGTTCTGCCCGAAGCGTTGGAAGACAGTTTCCGCCGCATCCGTGAAGGCTGGGCGGCTTTATTCGAAAAGTAAACCATTTCTTGTCGAGGAGTTTTCAGCATGGCATCCGCATCGGTTCAATGGATTGGTGGACAGCGTTTTGTGGGGATCGATTCGACCCATCATTCGGTGGTGCTTTCCACGCCGGATGAAGGGGTGGGGATGAAGCCATCCGAGCTGCTGCTGGTGGCGCTTTCTGCCTGTACCGCGGTGGATGTGGTCAACATCCTGCAAAAGAAACGGATCGAATTGACCTTTTTGGAAATCAAAGCCGAAGCCGTCCAGGATAGCGATCCCCCGTGGACGTTCCGCAAAATTCACCTGTTGTACCGCTTGGGCGGTAAGGGGCTCACCCCGCAGGCGGTCGAGCAGGCGATTCATCTTTCGGAGGAAAAGTACTGTTCGGTGTCCAATACCGTGCGCGGCGTGGCGGAAATTACCTATTCGTATGAGATCGTTGAGTAAAATGGGGTTGGCCACCACTTTTAAGGTATAATGTCGTCAGGTACTCGACAAAGGAAAATTTGATGATTAGCAGCAACCTCTAAAAACAACTTTGTTTGAGGCAGCGCCCGACGGCGCAAGTTGTTGTGATTCCGTCCGAAGGCTTCTGCCTTCGGATTTTTGTATTCAATTCGAGGTTGCTGATGCTGAGTGTTCAAAATCTCTCTAAATCATTTGGAATCGAGACCATCTTTCGGGATGTATCTTTTACGCTGAATGTAGGGGAACGGATCGGGCTGGTGGGCGCCAACGGATGCGGCAAAACCACCCTGCTGCGCATCTTAATCGGCAAAGAAAAAGCGGATAGCGGAACAATTCGTTTCGTCCCTCCCAAACTAAGGATTGGCTATCTGCCCCAAAGCGTTCAGTTCGAACCGCAGGAGACCCTGCAAGGATATTTACACCGCCTGCAAGGTGACCTGTTGCTGCTCAGCCAGCGGCTTGGTGAGGTCGCCGCTGCGCTGATGAACCCTGTCCATCCAGCCGAATTGCAGGCGGAGTACGATTCACTTTTGACTCAAATCGAAGCCACTGCTCAGTCCGCCGGAGAAACACCGCAAATCATGGCCAGCCTGGGGCTGGCTCACCTGCCGCCTGAGTTACCGGTAAGTGTATTAAGCGGTGGACAAAAGACCCGCTTGGCACTGGCCGGTTTACTCATTTGCCGACCACAGTTGTTGCTGCTGGATGAACCGACCAATCATCTGGATATGGATATGTTGGCATGGCTGGAAGACTGGCTGCTGCAATTCAAGGGTGCGACGTTGATCGTTTCTCACGACCGCCTCCTTCTGGACCG
>FWPV01005990.1_pt1 | contig 15695 bp, 13 predicted proteins | sample 2228371 | NCBI WGS metagenome assembly FWPV01 (sample SAMEA103939776, study PRJEB20133) | metagenome | reverse complement strand
TCCGGATTCCAAACGTTCCGAAGAGGCTCTTTGGTCGACGAATGCAGCTGGCTTCAGCCCCCCGGCCCTCTCAATGGCCTCTCCTATCGTTGGAGGATGGGGAAAGAGGTAGATTCCCGGCCGACGGACTTCGCCAAGTATCTCGACAGCCACTTCGGGAGAGATCGCTTCAGGAGGAAGCGAAGGGGGAGGATAGAACTTGTAGAGGATGAGGCCTGAGAGGAGGAAGGCCAAGAGGAAGAGAATTTTTTGTTGCCCCAGTGACAGGTGAAGAAGGCGAAGCGGGGATGGAGGGTTGAAGATCGAGAGAACGTGTTTCAACCATGTGAGGAAGTCCGGGGTCCCCATTCCGAAACGCAAGCGAGCTAATCTTTTTCCTTAAGCAGTTTGTAGTCGATGGAATCGACGAGGGCCTGCCAACTGGCCTCGATGATGTTTTCTGAAACGCCCACGGTTCCCCATTTGGACTTCCCGTCCCCTGATTCGATGAGGACCCTGGTTTGCGCCGCCGTTCCATCTTTGGAGGAAAGGATACGGACCTTGTAGTCGTAGAGTTTCACTTCTCGTAACTCAGGATAAAATTTTTCTAAGGCTTTACGGATGGCATGGTCGAGGGCGTTGACAGGGCCATTGCCAACAGCCGCGGTATGTTCCACTCGATCCCCCACCCTCACCATGATGGTTGCTTCGGAGAGGGAGGGAGCCCCCTCCTCCTTTTTCTCGACGATCACGCGAAACCCCATGAGCTCGAAGAATTTTTTGTGCTCTCCGAGCGCCTTCTTCATCAATATTTCAAAAGAACCCTCCGCCCCCTCGAACTGGAAACCCTGATTCTCGAGCCGCTTCAGGTTCTCGAGGATTTGCCGGACCTTGGGATCCTTGCTCTCGAGATCGATCTTGAATTCAGCCGCCTTGTATAAAATATTGGACTCTCCAGAGAGGTCGGAGATCAGGACCCTCTGGCGGTTTCCAACGCTCGCGGGTTCCACGTGCTCGTACATCATCGCCTTTTTTCGTATCGCACTGACATGGACCCCACCCTTATGGGCGAAGGCGCTATCGCCCACGTAGGGAAGATAGTTGGGGTGAGGGAGGTTGGCGAGTTCGGAGACGAAACGGGAAAGTTCGGTCAACTGCTTCAATTGGGTTTCTCCGATGCAGTCCATCCCCATTTTCAGCTGGAGGTTCGGGATGATGGAACAGAGATTGGCATTTCCGCATCGCTCTCCGTAACCATTGATTGTTCCCTGAACGAGCCGGACCCCTCTTCTGACTGCCACGAGGGTATTGGCCACAGCGAGCTCGGAATCGTTGTGGACGTGGATGCCCAGGGGCGTTGAGATCCTCTTCTTGACCTCATGAACGATCGATTCGATTTCATCCGGCAGACTTCCGCCATTCGTGTCACAGAGTACGATCCAATCGGCTTCGGCCTCCTGCGCCACCTGAAGGGTCTTCAGGGCATAGGAGGGATTGTGTTTATAGCCATCGAAAAAGTGCTCGGCATCGTAGATGACTTCTTTGATCCTCTTCTTTAGATAGGTGATCGATTGGTGTATGATCTCGAGGTTCTGTTCAAGGGTGATGTTTAGTGCCTCGAGGGCGTGAAGGTCCCAGGACTTCCCGAAAATGGTGACGACCTCTGTGCCCGCTTCGATGAGGGACCGAAGATTGGAATCTCTTTCAGGGGGCGTGTCGGCGCGACAGGTGCTTCCAAAGGCGACAACCTTTGCATGAGCGAGGGGGATTCGCTTGATCTCCTGGAAAAAATGGAGGTCCTTTGGATTGGAATCGGGCCATCCACCCTCTATGTAGTGAATGCCGAACTCATCCAGCTTCTGAGCAACCCGAATCTTATCCTCCACCGAAAAGGCGATCCCTTCGGCTTGGGAGCCGTCTCGGAGGGTGGTATCGTAGATTTTGATCGATTCACGATCGCTCAAGAGGGTCTCCCTCATCGGATGGCGTTGCCTTTCGGATCGGTCTCTCTTGCAACGAGGGGAAAGGGAAACGATGGAAGCACGGGGATTCCCCTCTCCATTACTCCTCCTTGACGAAAGGTTTGTCTAACGCAAAGGCATCGTGGAGGGCGCGCACCGCGAGTTCGGTGTATTTCGAATCGATGATACAGGAGATCTTGATCTCCGAGGTGGAAATCATCTGGATATTGATTCCCTCTTTGGCGAGAGCCGAGAACATCTGGGCGGCCACATTGGAATGGCTCCTCATGCCGACACCCACAATCGAGACCTTGGCAATGTCTTGATCGGCTTTCACCTCCTTCCCTCCGATCTCTTTCAGCGCCCCTTTCACGATCTCGAGGGTCTTTGTGAAATCCGACTTGGGGACGGTGAAGGCAACATCGGCATAACCCTTCTCCGTGCTGGAGGTTTGGATGATCATGTCCACCACAATGTTGGCATCGGCGATCGGCTTGAACAGTTTCGCTGCCACCCCGGGAACATCCGGGACGCGCATGATCTCGATCTTCGCTTCGTTCTTGTTGTAGGTCACTCCCGAAACCACCACCTTTTCCATCTCTTTATCCTCCTCGCACACGATCGTTCCAGGGTTGTCATTGAAAGAAGATCGGACATGGACAGGAACGCCGTATTTTTTCGCGAATTCGACGGAGCGAATCTGGAGTACCTTTGCCCCGAGGCTTGCCATTTCGAGCATTTCATCATAGGAGATCTTAGAGAGTTTTCTCGCCTTGTCGCACACATTCGGATCCGTGGTGTAGACCCCGTCCACATCGGTGTAGATTTCGCATACATCGGCCTTCAATGCCGCCGCGATCGCAACGGCTGTCGTATCCGAGCCCCCTCGCCCCAAGGTGGTGATGTTATCCGCTTCGTCCACCCCCTGAAAACCGGCGACGACGACGACGCGATCATTCCTCAGATCCTCGAGGATTTTCTCCGAGTCGATTCCAGTAATGCGAGCTTTCCCGAAGGCGCTGTCTGTTGCGATTTTGATCTGGAAGCCCAAATAGGACTTCGCATCGCACCCCATCGCTTTGAGGGCAATGGCCATGAGAGCAACAGAGACCTGCTCTCCCGTGGAAACCAGGACATCCAATTCCCTTTCGTCAGCCATCGGTGTGATCTGATAGGCCAGTCGGATGAGTTTGTCCGTTTCACCCGCCATGGCCGAGACGACGACAACCACTCGGTGGCCCTCCTTTTTGGTCCTGATGACCCTTGCGGCCACATTCTTGATTCTTTCAATGTCTCCAACAGAGGTCCCGCCGTACTTTTGAACCACCAAAGCCATCGATGAACCCCCTAAGTTATGGTCGATTCCACAAGCTTCATGGGTTGAGCCTTCTCTTCCACTTGTCAGCCCTTCGGAACTGAGAGACGAATTCCGAATTGCCCATTTTCTTCACCAGCTCCTCATATCGTTTTCCTTTCGGAATGAGTTCAATGGATCGGCTGCTCTTGCCGGTATGATAAATCTTCACCACGAGAAACGTCTCGGGAAGGAACGAGCAGATCTTGTCCGCCCATTCGATCGCCGTGACCCCCTGTTGGGCGAAATAATCCTCCAGCCCCAGTCCCTCGGCTTCCTTCTCCGAATTGAGACGAAAGAGATCAATGTGGTAAAAGGGAACCTTGCCCGGGTATTCGTGTATCAGGGTAAAAGAAGGACTGGAAACGGACGCGCCCCTTCCGATGCCCAGACCCTGAGCAAGCCCTTTGATGAACTGGGTCTTCCCGGTCCCCAACTCGCCCACGAGTGCGACCACATCCCCCGGCTCCAGAAGATGACCAAGGCGCTTCCCGATTCGAACTGTCTCAGAGGTCCTGGTGGTCCGAAAGACCATCTTTCAACAAAAAGCGTTAGGTTTGAGGAATGAGGCCGCAAGAGAAAAATCGTCTGGTAGCGCCAACCTCCCAGCCTCAAGCAGTACGGTCAGGCTTTGTACTTAAAATCGTCAGGGCTAAGGCTTTCGAGCCATTCCTTCAATTGATCTCCTTCTCGCTCCATATCAATCGTTTTCGCCTTCTCGATGACTTCCTCCGACACAAAGATGGGGGCATCGACAGCAAGGGCGATTGCAATTGCATCGCTCGGACGAGAATCGATGACGATCTCTTCTCCTTTTCGGTCGAGATAGATGAGGGCGTAGTAGGTGTTGTCTTTGAGGTCATTGACGACGATCTTGATCACCTTCGATTCGAGGTTTTTGAGGATACTATGGATGAGGTCGTGCGTCATGGGACGGTGGGAACCTATCTTCTTCAGTTTCATGGCAATGGCGTTCGCCTCGAAAGGTCCGATCCAGATGGGAAGCCCTGTCTTATTCTCCAAGTCCATCAAGAGGACGACAAAGCCATTCGAAGTAGAATCAAATGTCAAAAACCTGACCTTCATCTCGACGTACATGGACAATTCTCCATTTTACTCCCCTCACGGAGCCTGAGGGCGAATCGTTTAGACTTATCTTAAATGATGGATATGAGAAAATCAAACTTTTCCTTGGAGGAGATCCGGAATCTTCTGGAGGAGGTCCGTTGCAATAAGAGATTTTTCTCCTATTTCCCTGGCCACCAGGTCTCCTGCCAGACCATGAAGGTAGACAGCGGCTTGCAAGGACGGAAGAATATCGAAGCCTTGACAGACGAGGCCGCCGATCATCCCGGTGAGGATATCCCCGGTTCCCCCTGAAGCCATTCCAGGGTTTCCCGTAGGATTGATGTAAACTTCTCCCGCGGGGGTAGCGATAATCGTTCGATATCCCTTGAGCACGAGGTAGACATGATTCGACTGCGAAAAGTTTCGGCTAATTCCGATTCGATCGTTCTGGACTTCCTTTGAAGAGCTCCGGACCAGTCGGGCCATCTCTCCGGGATGAGGGGTGAGGACGAGCGATCGATTCTCAAGGGGGAGGATTCTCGGCTGGGAGGCGAGGGCCGTCAGGCCATCGGCATCGATGATTAGGGGAAGATCGAGGGTCCGCACCAGTTTGACGATGAGGGCCTGCGTCTCTTTAAAGGTTCCGACTCCAGGGCCAATGACGACAGCTTTCTTATCCTCACAGAGGCGGAGAATAGAAGTAAAGGCACGAAGGCTGAGGGTCTGTTTCGGAGTCTCGGGCAGCGGCTCTGTCATCACCTCGGTCAGCTTCACTTCCATGATGGGATTGAGGCTCTTCGGGATGGCCAGGGTGACCAACCCCGCGCCCATGCGAAGCGCAGCTTCACAGGCCATGGCGGCAGCCCCTGTCTTTCCGACCGATCCAGCGATCACGAGCAGATGACCGTAATCTCCCTTGTGCGTGTTGGGACGGCGTGGGACAGTGAGCCATGGTTTGATCTCTTTCCCATCCAGGAGGTGCGTTTGGATCTTCTCTTCCTCGATCAATCTTTGGGGATAACCGATGTCGATGACCTTCATGGATCCGACATATTCGGGTCCAGGCGGGATGAGATGTCCTACCTTCGGGAGACCAAAGGTCACGGTCAAGGAAGCACGAATGGCCGTTCCCAGGGGCCTGCCGGAGTTGGCATCCAATCCAGAGGGAATGTCGATGGCGACGATCGGCTTCTGGAGCGTATTGAGATGATCGATCACTTCTCGATAGTATCCCCTTACCTCTGCATCGAGGCCCGTACCAAAAATCGCATCGACCAGAAGGTCATACCTCTCCAAATCCTTCTTGACTTTCTGATAGTCCTTGGAGGAGGGAATGGGGATTATCTCGCCCTTCATTCGCTGAAAGATTTGCGAATTTATCTCGGCCTCCCCCCGAAGCGCTTTGGGATCGGCGAGGAGGTAGACCTTGACGTGAACCCCTGAATTGAACAAGTATCGGGCTACCACGAAACCGTCCCCGCCATTGTTTCCTTTTCCGGCGATGATGGCCACCTTCATTTTTTGGAGATTGGGAAAGGCCTCGGCGATCGCCGAAGCGGCTCCCCTTCCCGCATTCTCCATGAGGACGACGCCCGGAATTCGGTAAGCTTCGATGGCCTTCCGATCCAATTCCTGCATCTGCTCAGCAGTGGCTACCTTCATCCGCTCTCCCTTCGAGAATCACATGGGCCACGGCGCATCGGCAGTCGTGGGAAAGGGTGACGAACGTCTTTTCAATTCGGTTTTTCTCAAGAAGCTCCTTGGCTCTTCTTTGTAAGGAGAGACGAGGTTTCCCCGAGGCTTCGTGTTCCACCTCGATATCCTTCCATTGGATTCCGTTTCGGAGGCCGGTCCCGATTGCCTTAAGAAAGGCCTCTTTGGCGGCAAAGAAAACGGCGAAGGACTCAGAAGGTCTCGCGCGCCGCTGGCACCAGGCGATCTCCCTGTCGGTGAACACACGAGCGAGGAAGAGGTTCCCCCAACGGCTCACTGCTTCTTCGATCCTTTCCACACTGACGATATCGATGCCGGTTCCGAAAATCATTGTTGAATCATTTGGAGTTGAGAGGGCCTCCTCCGAAATCTCGGGGATGGGGGTTCTTTCGCTCGAAAGAGTGAACCCCGAACGGGTCCCTTTCATTTGATCAGCTCGAGCATCTCCCGTACGGCACGATCGAGGCCCACCAAGACCGCGCGAGCAATGATGCTGTGCCCGATGTTCAATTCTTCGATCTCCTTGACCTCGGCGATTCTTCTCACATTGACATAATTCAAGCCGTGACCCGCAGCGATCCGGAGATTACAGCGGACGGCCTCCTCCACAGCATCCAGAATCTTTTTCAACTCCTGATCCGCCTCCGATTGGGTTTTGGCATCGCAGTAGTGACCCGTATGGATCTCGATCGCTTCGGCTCCGACTTCCTCCGCGGCTTTGATCTGGTCCTTACGCGGATCGACAAAGAGACTGACGGGGATTCCTCCTTTGTTCAGCCGCTGAATAGCCCTTTTCAAGGAATTGAAGGACTTGACCACATTGAGACCTCCCTCGGTGGTCAGTTCCTGTCTCCTCTCTGGAACGAGGGTGACGATATCGGGTTTTGTCTCGAGGGCAATGCGGACCATCTCCTCTGTGGCTGCCATCTCGAGATTGAGTCGGGTCTGAACGACTTGACGCAGAAGCCGAAGGTCTCGGTCCTGGATGTGTCGCCGATCCTCCCGGAGATGGCAGACGATTCCATCCGCCCCCGCCAATTCGACAATCCCTGCAGCGATGACGGGGTCCGGGTAAGCAACCCCCCGCGCCTGCCTCACCGTAGCCACGTGATCAACATTGACTCCCAATCTTGGCATGGGTCCTCCTTCAACGAACGTTGCCCAATAGTTTGTGAAACGCGAACGTGAACCGATCCCTCATAGGTCATGGATGAAAAGCCAGAGGGGGTTCTCCGTCTCTTCTCCCAAGATGTTTCCTTACCATCTCCACCAAATCTTTGGCGAATCGATGGAGCTTTTCCTCATTCTCGCCCTCGATCATAATGCGGAGGACCGGCTCGGTCCCCGAGTAGCGAATCAGTATTCTTCCGGCGTCCTTGAGATCCCTTTCGATCTCGTCTATCCTCTTTCGTATTTCTGGAAATTCGGAGAGGTCCCTCTTTTCCCTAACCTCCACATTGTAAAGAACTTGGGGGAGAGGTTCCATCACCTTGGCGAGCTCGTCCAGGGGCTGCCCTTTCTCTTTCATGATGGCCAGCACCTGCAGGGCAGTGAGAATCCCATCGCCGGTCGTATTGTAGTCCAAGAAGATGGTATGTCCGGATTGTTCTCCTCCCAGGTTGTATCCCCCCCGGACCATCTCTTCAACGACATAGCGGTCGCCCACCTGAGTTCTCACCACTTTTCCGCCCGCTTGGCGAATGGCCCGGTCTAAACCCATGTTGCTCATCACGGTGGTCACCACCGTTTTCTTCTTCAACTTGTTTGCAGCAAGGAGCTCGAGGCCGCAGAGAGCCAAAATATGATCTCCGTCCACCTGTTTCCCATGCCGGTCGACGAAGACGATCCGATCTGCATCCCCATCGAGAGCCATCCCGATATCCGCTCCATTTTCGATGACGATGCGACTTGTCAACTCAGGATGAAGGGCGCCACAATTGGCGTTGATGTTCTCCCCATCCGGTTCGACCCCGATGGGAATGACCGACGCCCCCAGCTCCTCGAAGACCATGGGCGCGACGCGGTAGGCCGCTCCATTCGCGCAGTCCAGAACGATCCGAAGTCCCTCCAGGCTGAGGTGATTCGGGAATGTGTTTTTTAGAAAGACGATATATCTTCCCACGGCGTCGTCGATCCGGTGAGCCTTTCCGACTTCATTCGCTGTGGGACGAAGGGAGTGAAGGTCATTTGAAAGGATGAGCTGTTCAATCCGATCCTCCATCTCGTCGGGAAGTTTGAATCCGTTTCGGGAGAAGATTTTGATACCGTTGTCGTAATATGGATTGTGAGAGGCAGAGATGACCACCCCCGCATTGGCTCTCATGCTGGTGGTGATGAAAGCGATACCCGGTGTGGGGAGGGGGCCGACCAACCAGACATCCGCTCCCATGGAGCAGATACCCGAGGCCAAGGCCGTTTCGAGCATGTATCCCGAAAGGCGGGTGTCCTTTCCGACAACGATCCGATGTTTCCCTTTGACGTCTTTGAAGACATGAGCGATGGCCCTTCCGAGTTGCATGGCCATCTCTCCGGTCATGGGCTCTATATTGGCAACGCCTCTGATTCCGTCTGTGCCAAAAAGTCTACGAGCCAAGGTTTCACCCCCGCTTTTGATCAGGTGGACGGCTCAACCTTCGAGACGAAGGCACTTCATCGTTACCATAAGTTGGCCCAGAAAATCAAGTAGGCAGAGGCCCTTTTGTGGCGCTTCCTGCAGAGATAAAAGAGCCAAAGCCCCCGCTTATTCCCCCTGGCCTGCGAGGCGAACCGCATCGGCGATGGCAATGGCCTTTTTTGCCTGCAAGACGTCGTGGCATCGGATGATATGGGCGCCATTGACGGCCCCTATGACAATGCTTGCGAGCGTCCCTTCCAGCCGCTCATGTACCTCTGCGTTGAGGATCTTGCCTATGAAGCTCTTTCGGGAGGTTCCCAGGAGCAAGGGTTTTCCAAGTACTTTGAATTCTTGAAGATTTTTTATGATGAGGAGATTGTCCTCCACCGTCTTCCCGAAGCCAATTCCAGGATCGACGATAATCTGTTCGGGATTTACCCCCGCTGACTCTGCCCTTTGGATGGAATCTTTCAGGGATTGGAGGATTTCTGAGAATAGGGATTCGTAATGGACGTTGATTTGCATCGTTTCGGGATTTCCTCTCATGTGCATAAGCACGATGGGAACGTCCTCCTTTGCTGCCACAAGAGAAAGGGAGGGGTCGAAACGTAGCCCACTGACATCGTTTATGATTTGGGCACCCGCCTCAATTGCTCTCCTTGCCACACCCGATTTGTAGGTATCGATAGAGATGGGGACATCGACCTCTTTGGCAAGAGATTCGATGACAGGAATGACACGGCGGAGTTCCTCTTCCATTTCCAGGGGCTTGGAGCCCGGCCTCGTCGACTCGCCTCCGATATCGATGAAGTCCGCTCCTTCTTCCACCATCTTCATTCCTCGAGCGACGGCCTTTTCCCTGTCAAAAAATAGACCCCCGTCAGAGAAAGAGTCGGGGGTCACATTGAGCACGCCCATGAGGAGCGTTCGCTTTCCGAGGATGAATGTGCGCGTCCGACAGCGTATGGTGTAGTATGTCTTGGCCAGATTTCGCAGCACTTCTTTGAGGGATTGGGAGAGGACCTGAAGGTCGGGGTATTGCTTGAGCTTGGAGGAGAGCTTCTCAAACTGTTTCTTCGTTCCCATCAGGAGGGCGTCGGTCGAAGATGCGCTGCAGTCAAGACCTCTCCTGTCCAATGCTACATCCCCTCCGATGGATAACATCTCTTGCTTCAGGAGATTGGCTGTTCGGGGAGCGATGCCTTCGACCCGAAGGTTGTAGTGAAGAGCCTTCCCCGCCATGAGCTTCATGCCCGTGGCATCCACCCCCACTTTTTCCATTTCATGGAGGGCTTCCCTTGTATTCGTAATGGAAAGGGATCGAATGAGGGTCATCGCTTTGGTGAAATCGGAAATCGCAGAATCGGAAAGCGAGAGATTCTGAGACCCCTCTTCCAGCTTTCCTGATTCAGCCTTCCTCCTTCCTCGGTAGGTCGCAGGGCGGCTTCCTTGAGTATAAGAACCCCCTTTGAGCAGGTTGCCGTCTTTGGGCACTCGCCCATCAACCCTGGCCCCTAAGCCGACGCGCTGAGAGATTCCCCTCTTATGATGGCGTCGATTTGATTCCCGTCAAGGACCTCTTTTTCAAGGAGGGTATTCGCCAATTTATGGAGGATCCCCATGTTCTGCACGAGGATCTCTTTTGCTCTCTCATAGCTTTGAGTGACGATCGCCCGCACCTCCTGGTCGATGAGGCGTGCCGTCTCTTCACTATAGTCTCGGTGCTGTGCAAATTCCCTTCCAAGGAAGATCTGTTCTTCTTTCTTTCCAAAAGTGAGTGGCCCGAGCTTCTCGCTCATTCCCCATTCGCAGACCATCTTCCTTGCGATCTCTGTACACCGTTCGATATCGTTTCCCGCCCCCGTTGTCTGAAGTTTCAAGACCAGATCTTCGGCTGCTCTTCCTCCCATGAGCACGGTGATGTTGTTCAGAAGGTAATCCTTTGGGTAGGTGTGCTTTTCATCAATGGGAAGTTGTTGGGTGATGCCGAGGGCCCTTCCCCTCGGGATGATCGTCACCTTGTGAATCGGGTCCGTCCCAGGGATCATTTTGGCAACGAGGGTGTGACCTGCTTCGTGGTAGGCTGTAATTCTTCGTTCCTCAAGAGGGATGATCATGGACTTTCTTTCCACGCCCATGAGAACCTTATCCTTGGCCTGTTCGAAGTCGATCATTTCGATGCGTTCCTTTCCCAGGCGCGCAGCAAGGAGAGCCGCCTCGTTGACCATATTCTCGAGATCGGCTCCTGTAAAGCCCGGGGTCCCTCTCGCCAAAACGGCGAGATCGACATCCTCTGCCAAGGGCGTCCTCTTCGTGTGGACCTTCAAGATTTCCTCTCTCCCTTTCACATCTGGAATCGGAACGACCACCTGTCGGTCGAACCGACCTGGCCTGAGAAGTGCCGGGTCAAGGACATCGGGCCGATTTGTTGCGGCAATCAAGATGACACCCTCGTTCGATTCAAACCCATCCATCTCAACCAAGAGCTGGTTCAGCGTCTGTTCCCGCTCGTCGTGTCCCCCCCCCAGACCCGCTCCCCGGTGTCTTCCCACCGCATCAATCTCGTCAATGAAAATGATACAAGGGGCGTTCCGTTTCCCCTGGAGAAATAGGTCTCGGACCCTTGAAGCCCCGACGCCCACGAACATCTCAACGAAGTCTGATCCGCTGATGCTGAAGAATGGGACATCGGCCTCCCCAGCGATCGCTCTTGCAAGAAGCGTCTTCCCGGTCCCTGGCGCCCCGATGAGGAGAACCCCCTTCGGAATCCTTCCGCCCAATTTTGTAAACTTCTTTGGATCTCTGAGGAAGGCGATAATCTCCTCGAGCTCTTCCTTTGCTTCGTCGATGCCAGCCACGTTCTCGAAGGTCACTTGATGGAATTCCTTGGTGAGGATCTTCGCTCTGCTTTTTCCAAAGGAGAGTGCTTTTCCTCCTCCGATTTGAACTTGTCTCATGAAGAAAAGCCAAACACCGATCAAGAGGATCATGGGAAAGAGATTGATGAGGATCTGAAAGAGTGAGGTGTCACTTTCCTTCTTCGCGTGGATGATGACCCTTTTTTCTCGAAGGGTCCTTATCATTTCAGGATCTTCAGGGGCATAGGTCCTGAATCTCTTGCCGTTGATGTCCTTCCACGTGATATTTCTGCCCTGAGTTTCAACCTCGAGGACATGCCCGCTCTCCACGGCAGTCATGAATTCGGAGTAATTTCTTTCGAAAACACTTTGCTGTGGCCTACCGTAAAAGAAGTGGAAAAGGAGGATCAAGATGATGAAAATGACACCCCAGAAGATCAAATTCTTTGCTACAGAGCTCAATGGGGGAGCCTCCCGTAGATCAAAAGGCCTCCAACTTCCGCAAATTGGCAGTGGAGAGTGATTGAAAGCCAAGATTAAATTAACATAAACCTGCAATTATTTCAATCTGATAAGGAGTCCAACGATAGCCGCTCAGTTAAGGATGAACGACGTCCTCCCCACAGGGATCTTTCCGAAGATCTTACCAAGCGGACAATTTCGGATGATCATTTGGCAGAGGTCACTTCGCCGATAACAGGATAGGCCTCTGAATTCCTGAGTGGATTCTTCGAGCCAGGGGACAAGTTGAGGTTTCCGCTCTGAGATTTTCTCCGACATCCCTGTCCGATTCCGTCGAATTTCTCCGGTAGAGTGAGCGATTACGGCAATAAGGCGAATTTGCTTGCAAAAATGAGAAAAAATCGGTACAAATAGGAAGTCCAAAGGCCCGGGGGTCCTAAAGATTGAGATCCAGAGTCTCGAGTTCCTCTCGTAGCGCATAGGAGCTCCTGGATAGGTTTCGGGGGCAGCTCTCTTGGTTTGACGAAAGTGGGTGATTGCGGGGAATTTCGGGGGATTCGGAAGTGAATAAAATCTGGGAGATTCAAGATGACACCTCACCGCTACAGCATCCTCGTGGTGGAGGATGACGAGCCGACGAGAAACCTCATTGTGGACGTTCTATCGAGGAAGGGGCATCAGTGTTTGACTGCCTTTCAGGGGGTCGAAGCCTTGGAGAAGATGGGGGCGGGCAAGATCGATGCGGTCGTCACGGATATCGTCATGCCGGAAATGGACGGCATCGCCCTGACCGCGGAAATCACCAAGCGCTATCAGAATGTGCCGGTCATGGTCATCACGGGGCACCCGGAGGAGTATTCGGCGGAAATGGCCATCTCGGCGGGAGCAAAAGAATTCATCAAGAAACCCTTCTCCGTCTCTGAGTTTCTCATTCGCTTTGAGAAAATGATGCGCGACCATGAGGGGGAGAAATTGCTTCTCGCCCTCTCGCTCCTGGATGAGCTGACAGGACTGTACAACCGGAGAAGATTCTTCATCTTAACGGAGCAGTATCTCAAGGTGGCCGTCCGAACGAAGAAGAGGTTGTTGCTCCTTTTTATCGATATGGACAATTTGAAATGGATCAATGATCACTATGGCCATAAGACGGGAGACCAGGCCTTGATCGACCTCGCCAACATCCTTCGGAAGAGTTTCCGCGAGTCAGATATCGTAGCTCGGATCGGCGGGGATGAATTCGTGGTCTTGTCGGAATCGACGGGCAGTAGCAGTGACATCCTGACGACCCGGTTGTTCGAGAACATAGGGGATCACAACGCAAGGAGCTCTCGACCGTACAAACTTTCGGTCAGCGTGGGGACAGCTCAGTTTGACCCCAACGCTCCGATTTCGATTGATGAACTCCTCTCGAAAGCAGATGCGTCGATGTACAGCAGTAAAAGGACGAAACCGAAGGACCCTCCTTCTTGATTTCCTCCCCGTTCCTTCGAGATCTACCGACCGGAAAATCGTTTGACGGAAGGCCAAGATTTTCGGAAACATCCCTGTCGGGACGACGCTAATTCACCCTCACTGAGGAAAAGGGTTGCATCCACGGCTATGGGTTCTCCCTCCACGACCAACAGAGGATTGACGTCGATCTCACGAATTCGATCGAACGTCATGGCAAGCCACCCCAATTTGATTAACCAATCGGAGAGGGCGCTCACGTTGACGGGCTTGGAGCTGCGGTAGCCTTTTGCCCCAAAGGGGGTAATCGGAAGAGGACGTCTCGGTAGACTTCTGCATGAATTCCACCAACTCCGAGCATCACGGCAGGACCGAATTGGGGATCGCGGGTCACTCCCACGATGAGTTCCACATCGCTTCTTAACATCGGCTGAACGAGGAAGAGGGCTTAAAATCAAGACGGTTCATCTCTTGGTAGGCTCCTTTCAACTGCTCCCTGGTGGCCAGGTTCGTTTTCCCCAATCCCGCTTCGGTCTTATGGATCTTCCCTTTCAGTTGGGGGCCCAGAGCCTGATCCCTCCTTCTTTAGGAGTTACCAGCGTGGAGGGCGAGATCTCTAAGGGTAAAGACGGGGATGGAGGAAGGGGGTAGGCGAAGGTGGGGTTAAGAGAAGAAGAGGGAGGAAAGCGCAATAGCGTTGAAAGGTAGGAGCTACAGGAGAAAAGGAATGAGCCTCCTTCAGACGAATCGAGGGTCTGCTCAAAAGCGACCCTCGATTCGTGTCCTTCCAGGAATCGTCTTCCGTTCCCCACGCCCGAGAGAATCCCCTTGGGGGGAAATTTCTCCTTTTTCTGATCAGATTCGCCTCGACACGTTGAAGCGGAGATCTAAGAACGAGACTGGAACCCTATTTCAGGATTCCTTCCTTGCAAGCCTTGGCAATGCGCATCTTCACCACCGTTTTGGCAGGGATGTTGATTTGCTCCCCCGTGGCTGGGTTGAAACCCTTCCGCGCTTTCCGCTTCGATTTGACGAGCTTGCCAATGCCTGGAAGCGTGAAGACGCCGACCTTCTTGGTCTCCGAGATGGCCAGCGCGGCGACTTCATCAATGATGGCAGCAGCGGTCTTCTTGGGGATGTCGAATTTCTGGGCGAAGTGAGATGCGATCTGCGACTTGGTCATGGGCTTTCTTGCCATATCCTCTTCCTCCTTAAGATTGGGGTTTCAGAAGCCAAATTCAGAGGCAACTATAATTGAAATCTCGATCCACTGTCAAGTGGAAAATGCACTTCTCGGTAGCCCCTGACGCTACCGGGGAAATTCCACGGAATCGAACAGGGATGTCGGAGAAAATCTTATAGCGGAAACCTCAATCTGTCCCTGGGCTCGAACAATCCAATCTTCCCCACGCTTCAGTGACGCATTACACTTCTCGCCAATCCTTCAGTCTTAGGGTTACATCTTGTCAGAAAGGGCCCGTTGACGGGTTCAAATTTTCAACTCCCTGTAGATGAGACCGTACCTCAGCCCATGACAACTGACGAGTGTGGAGACAGATCCGAACGCCTCCATGATCGAATGGAGAATTGCTCCGCCCGCGAGGATGACGTCTGCTCTTGCAGGAGGCAAGCCAGGTATCTTCTTTCTCTGCTGGAGTGTGTTCGATCGGTAGAGCTCCAGCTGCTCCTTGAGAGCCCTTCGCTCCAGAACAAAATGATGGATCTTTTCATAATGGAAATCTTCTAACCTCAACTCCACGGAGGCCAAGGTCGTTGCTGTCCCCCCGACAGCCACCATCTGGAAAGGTCCCCTGGGAAAGGCGAGCTCTTCCAGCGCTTTCCGGATCTCATCCTTCATCGCGAGCCACTCGGCTTGATGGATAGGATCGGAATGGAGAAACTCTTCTGTAAGGCGGACGGACCCTATGGGAAGGCTCACCCACTGACTGATTTCATCTCCCTTCCCGAAGACGAGTTCCGTACTCCCGCCCCCGACGTCGGTGACGAGGAGAGGAATTTCCATATTCCCAAGATCTTTTGCAACCCCGAGATAGGAGAGTCGAGCCTCTTCTTCTCCAGAGATAACTTGAATACGAAGGCCCAACTCTTCCCGGGCCCTTCTCAAAAAATCAGCGGCATTCCTGGCATCCCTGAGGGCACTCGTTCCCACAGCGAAGATACTTTCGACTCCGAAGGCCTGACAGTCCTTTAAATACTTTTCCAAGATCTTGAGCCCC
>FWPV01004484.1_pt1 | contig 15696 bp, 9 predicted proteins | sample 2228371 | NCBI WGS metagenome assembly FWPV01 (sample SAMEA103939776, study PRJEB20133) | metagenome | reverse complement strand
CGCCGCGAGCAGGTCACCGACAACCGCGAGTTTGCCTATGACGCCGCGCGTGTCCTGTCCTCGTTTGACGCCCGCAACTATCGCCTCCAGCGCGAGAACAACGGCGCTGCGATGGGGCTGTCCTGGCGTTCAAGCGACGACCACGAAGTCTTCCTGAAGTGGGTCTATTCGGAGTTCAAGGACGACGAGGAGCGCAACCACTATACGTTCCAGTTGGGCAGCGCGCTATCCGGGACGCGCGGCGCCACGGGCGGGGATCTGGTCGGCGTGCCGGTGCGCTCCACCGCGCAGTTTGGCGAGTACCGCACCAAGAACGCCCTCGCCACGCTGGGCGGCGAGCACGGCTTTGCCGACGGCTGGCGGTTCAGCTGGCGTCTGAACAACGCCAAGATGAGCAACGACACCAACCTGCCGCTGTTGCTGCAGAACCAGCAGTTCAACCGTCTGCTGCGCCCTTCGCTCAGCTATCGCCTGGACGATCCCAACTTCCCGACCATCAAGCTCTACAAGACCATCAACGGTTCGACCGCCGGGACCTATGCGCGGGGCGAGGCCCTGACGGCCGTGGATCAAGGCGCGTTCGACTTCAATATCGGCCTGCCGATCGTCTCGGAGATTGAGGGCGACAGCTGGACCGCCAAGGGCGACCTCAGCCGCGAAAGCGATCGCTGGACCTTCAAGGCGGGCTACCAGTACGACCAGCGCGAGATCGACGGCAACACGATCGGCCAGCCGACCGTGCTGCTGTCGGCGCTGCTGCCGGCTATCGGTCAAGCCGATTTGAAGGCTGCCGACTATGTCACCTCCAAGGCCTGGGAGACGGACTTTCCGCTCGGCGCGACCCTGAACTATCTCGACAATCGTCGCCTGCGGAAGGACCTGGAGACCAAGCTGCAGGCCTTGGCGGCGGCCGGGCGCTACAACCCGTCCTCGATCATCGCCCCGACCTCACGCTACGCCATCGACGAAAAGCTGACGGCCGGCCAAGCTGGGATTTGACGGCGGCCAAGTGGTGTTCGGCGCCCGCGTCGAGCACATGAAGCAGAAGATCGCCGGCTTCATCCAGGCTGGAACCACCGTGACCCCGCTGGTGGTCGAGAACGACTACACAGACATCTTCCCCAGCGTGAACGCCAAGTTCGACCTTGGCCAAGACCTGGTGCTGCGCGGCGCCGTGCAGCGCGGCGTGGCCAGGCCCTCGTTCGGCGCGATCCGCACGGGCGCCTCGATCAACGACACCAGCGCGCCCGGCACGGTCTCGGGCGGCAACCCTCGCCTGAAGCCCGAATACACCTGGGGCGCGGACGTCTCGTTCGAATACTACCTGTCCAGCGACAGCGTTCTGTCGCTCGGCGGCTTCTATCGCGACGTGGACAACGTGCTTTACGACGCGCGGACCAAGGTGGCCGATGACACCTATGACGCCGGCGGGATTGATCGCACGGGCTATGACTTCATCTCGACCCTGAACGGCAGCAACGGCAAGCTCTATGGCGTGGAGCTGAACTATCAGCAGAATTTCCGCCAGCTGCCTTCGCCCTGGGACGGTCTGGGCGTCAGCGGCAATCTGGCCCTGCTGGACGGCGAGTTTGACACCCCTGCGCGCAAGGGCGCGCCGTTCCCGGGAACCTCCAAGACCGTGGTCAACACCGCGCTTTCCTATGAGAAGTACGGCTTGTCGGCGCGTCTGAGCTACCAATGGCGGGACGACTGGGCCGACACCCTGGGCGGGTTTGGCCTGGGTTCGGGCGGTGACGAGTTCCGCAAGGCCTACGGCAATCTGGACCTGACCCTGCGCTATGCGCTGAACGCGCGTCTGACCCTGTTCGCCGACGCCTCGAACCTGACCAACGAAACCTACATCGCTTACGAGGGCGACACCCAACACCCCTCGGAAGTCGAACAGATCGGCCGCCGCTTCATGGCGGGCCTGCGCTTCAACTTCTGACCTGGAGATCCACGGTGAAAAAGCTCCTGCAAAGCGTCGCGTTCTGCGCCGTTCTGAGCGCGGCGATCCTCCCGGCCGCCACGCCCGTGCTGGCCCAGACCGCCCCGGCCATCGCCCGGGTCGAGAACGATCATGTGCTGCTGATCGACGGCGGCATGAACTTCCGCGACCTCGGCGGCTATCGCACCGTCGATGGCCGCACGGTCAAGTCGGGCGTGGTCTATCGCTCGGCCGAACTGAGCCACATCACGCCCCAGGGCTTTGAGCAGCTCAAGTCCCTGGGCATTCGCTCGAACGTCGATCTGCGCTCGACCAACGAACGTCAGGCCCAGCCGATCCAGTGGCCGGCCGATATGGGCGTGAAGGTCCACCAGACCGACTATCCGATGGACATGGCGCCGTTCATGGCCCTGTTCAGCAAGGGAACGCCCAGCGCCGAAGACACCCGCACCCTGATGGCCGGCTTCTACAAGCAGGTGCCGTTCAGCTTCGCCCCGCAGTACGCCAATCTGATCCGCCAAGTGCTCGATGATGGCGCGCCGGTGGTGTTCAACTGCTCGGCGGGCAAGGATCGCACCGGCGTCGCCGCGGCCCTGATCCTCACTCTGATCGGGGTTCCGCGCGAAACCGTGACGCAGGACTATCTGCTGTCGAACACCTACTACAAGCCGTCGGCCCAGACCGCTTCGGACGATCCGGCGGCGGCCATGTTCCGTCGTCTGCCGCCCGATGTCGTCCAGGCCTTGATGGGCGTGGATGCGCGTTATCTCGACGCGGCCTTTGAGGCCATCACGGCGCGAGACGGCGGCTGGAAGCGTTATGTCGAACAGGATCTGGGCCTGACCTCGGCCGATCTGGCCCTGCTCAAGGCGAAGCTGCTGAACTGATGGGAGCGCCAAGCGCCCGGCTCTGTGGGCCGGGCGCTTCGGCCTTGTGTCGGCGAGTGCGGAGACGACGCGATAGGCTCGAGATGTATGGCACTCTTTGAGTGCCATCGCACTCAATAGGCGCGCGCTTACGCTCGCCCTATCCGGGACAGTGTCGCAGTTTCAGAGCGTTGTGGTTAGAGGCCCGGCCCGGAATCGAACCGGGCTGCACGGATTTTCATTCGGCCATTTTGCCATTGATTTTTTATCGCACTTCTCTCCTTCGGGCGTGCCGAGCGGAACGGAACAGGCGTCCGCCGCGGGCTCGTCCTGAACACGCGCGCCGCAACCGCGATCAATGAGGCGCTGATCGAGATCGCGGAAGCGGTGCGCGGCGAGGATTGGCGAACGAGCCAGCGGCAGGCCCGCTGGCGTGAAGTTTTCATGAAATCCGTCCCTGTCCGCTGAGGCCTTGTCCCGTGCTGTCGTTGAGGGCGTCGGGGGCGAGAGCCGGACGCGAAGGTCCGGCCCGCCCCGTCGCAACAAGGACTTGGGGATATCAACGATGATGGGACTGAACATGAACCGCCGCATGGCCTGGCTGATGACCAGCTGCGCCGCCATCGGCCTGTTCGCCACGAACAGCGTCCAGGCTCAGGCGACCGACCCTCAGGACCAGGTCGAGGAAATTGTCGTCACGGGCAGCTATCGTCGCAGCCTGGCGAAGGCCATCGACATGAAGCGCGAAAACGTCGGCTTCTCGGACTCGATCGTCGCCACCGACGTCGCCAACTTCCCTGAACAGAACCTGGCCGAAGCGCTTCAGCGCATGCCCGGCGTGACCATCGAGCGCAACAAGGGCCTGGGCGGCCGCGTCAGCGTTCGCGGTCTGCCCGCCGAGTTCACCTTCGTCACCATCAACAACCTGGCCACGGCCTCAGGCAGCGGCGGCCGTGACGTCGAGTTCGATATCTTCGCCTCGGAAGTTGTCCAGCAGGTGACGGTGCAGAAGTCGCCGCGCGCCTCGGACGAGGAAGGCGGCATCGCCGGCGCGATCAACATCTCGACCGCGCGCCCGTTCGACTATAGCGGCCGCAAGCTAGTCGCTTCGGCCGAGGGCGCTTACAACTCGATCTCGGAAAAGACTGATCCGAAGGTCGCGTTCCTGGCCAGCGACACTTGGGGCAACTGGGGCGGCCTCGTCTCGTTCTCGGCCGCGCGCCGGACCAACCGCACCGATTCCAACTCGGGTATCAACTTCCGCCCGGTGTTCCGCTTCCTGGAAGCGGGCGGTACGCGCGCTGCGCAGGCCGCTTCGGTTCTGGCCCGCGACGCCGCCGTCGTGGTCAAGGACGTTCGTAATCGCGACGAGACCGGCCGCATCATCTTCCAGGACAAGGTCGGCGACCGCGCCTATCTGAACACCCAGGACCAGTGGGGCGGCACCGCCTCGCTGCAGTACAAGCCGACCGCCAACTTCGACATCGCCTTCGACCTGATGGTCGGCGGCTATGAGGCGACCGAGGACCAGTACGACGCCGCCGCCTATTCGGCCTCGAGCCGCAGCACGCTGGAAACGATCCACGCGTACGACAAGACGACGCTGTCGCAGTACAACATGGTCGTGCTGCGCGATGTCTCCTACACCGCCACCCAGCACGAGATGCTCAGCAAGGAGCAGATCGACAAGACCGACTACGTTCAGTTCGGCACGGAACTGAACTGGCATGGCGAGACCTGGAAGCTGCACGGCCTGGCCGGCTATTCGGGCGCCGAGAAGACCCTGGACTATTCTAACCTGAAGCACGTGGCCTATGCGCCGTCGCGCACGCGTTGGACGGCCAAGGGCGGCGAGACGGTCAAGAGCGCCAACCCCGCCTCGATCGACATGTACAACTCGCCGTCGAAGTACCTGTTCGAGGCCTATGAAACGTCGCTGGAGAAGATCAAGGACGACAAGTACGCAGCCCAGGTCGACTTCACCAAGGAGTTCGATTTCAGCTTCTTCCCGGCAATGAAGACCATCCAAGTCGGCGCGCGCTACACCGACAAGTCGAAGGAACGCCAGTACGGCGCTCTGAACATCCAGGGCCCGTCGGCCGGCAGCACCGCCTGGCGCAATACCCGCACCATGGCTGACAGCCAACTGACGCCGATTGATCAGCTGGTGCCGGGCGGCGAGTACAGCATCCGCGACATCACCTGGAGCCAGATCTCGAACGAGTACGGTCGCAAGACCTTCCGCTACGCCGGCTTCACCACGCCCTATAGCCCAGGCGACTACTACAAGGTCGATGAGACGGTCACGAGCGTCTACGCCATGGCCGACCTAGGACGAGATGTCGGCCCCGTGCCGGTCGCTGTTAACGGCGGCGTCCGCTATGTCGACACCTCGGTGACCTCATCGGGCTACCACCAGATCCAAACCCCGACCGGCGGCACGACCTACACCCCAGAGCCGGTCTCAAGCGACGGCAGCTACAACAAGCTGCTGCCCAGCCTGAACTTCACGGCCGACCTGACCGACAGCATCACGCTGCGCGGCGCGGCCTCGAAGACTCTGATGCGTCCGGCCCTGACGGATCTCGCCTACAAGCGCACCGCCAGCTGGAACTCGTTCCGCTTCACCGACGGTAACCCGAACCTGAAGCCGACCTTCGCCGAACAGTGGGAAGTCGGTCTCGAAAAGTACCTGCCGGAAGGCGGCCTGCTGGCCGTCTCGTACTTCAATAAGAAGATCGAGGGCGTGGTCCGTCAGGCCCTGACCGGCACCGTCAAGAACGTGACCAAGTACAACGCCAACGGCACCGTCGATGGCGTCTACGAATTCGACGTCTATCAGCCGGTCAACCAGGAAGGCTCCTACAAGGTCACCGGCGTCGAGATGGTGGCGGTCGTCCCGTTCGGCCTATTCTTCGAACCGCTGAAGGGTTTCGGGATCAACGCCAACTACACCATTCTGGACAGCTCGCTGACCGGTCAGTCGATCATCAAGGTCCCGACGCCGCCAGTGGGTCTGGCCGACAAGGCCTACAACATCACCCTCTTCTACGAAAACGAGCGCTTCCAGGCGCGCGTGTCCTACAACTACAAAGACAAGTACGTCGAAGGCATCGGCTACGAAATGTATCCGATCTGGCGCTCGGGCTACGGTCAGACGGACATGTCGGTCAGCTATAGCCTGAATGACCACGTCCAGCTGAGCCTGGAAGGCATCAACATCACCGACGAAACCACCAAGGGCTACACGATGGACCCCTCGTTCCCGACCATGGACGAGAAGTCAGGCCGTCGCTTTAGCCTGGGTCTGCGGGTCAACTTCTGATCCGTGATCAAAACGTCGGGGCGGGCGGCTCTACCGGCCGCCCCGACGCGTTCGCGCGCGGCCAACCCTCAAAAAAGTGTCATGCTTTTCGGGGATGGCTGCGCCGAACAAGGCGAAGAGACACCATGGCCCCTGGTCCAAGCGCATGGACGAGGCTTCTACGATCCCCGGCTTCCGAAGCGTTCGCCGCGCTCGAACCGGTCGGTCGGAAAGGGCCCGTCCCATCGGGACAGCGCATGACAGCGCGCGTCGACGGCGCCATAGCAGCCCTTCGCGGGGACTTGATCGCCTACCTTCAACGGCGCGACCGCGCCAGCGAGGCCGAGGACGTCGTCCAGGAAGCGTTCGCGCGGTTCTATCGCGCCGGCCATGACGTGACCGCTCCCGACGCTCGGCCGCTTCTGTTCGTTATCGCCCGCAATATCCAACTCGATGGCTGGAAGGCCGAAGGCCGAGACAAGGCCCGTTTCAGCCCGCACGACATTCACGACATGGACGCGGGCCCAGGCGCAGTGGCCAGCGAGGATCCGGCGCCGGACCAGCACCTGATCGGCCGCCAGGACCTGGCCGCAGCCGAGGCCGTCATCCGCGCCTTGCCGTCCAAGACGCGCGACGCCTTCCTGCTTCACCGGTTTCGCGCCCAGACTTATCGTCAGATCGCCGATCAGCTGGGTGTTTCGGTTAGCATGGTCGAAAAACACATCGCAGAGGCGCTGCGTCAGTTGAAGAAGTTGCGTGAATGACTGAGGCTCCGCGGCCTTCGATCGTTGATGCTCTTGAAACCACGGGTCGCAAGCCGCGCCGCCGTCGGGCGAAAAGGGATTTCCGTCACTGATGTTTGGCCGGTTCACCGCATTGTTCGCCAGTCAACCCAGGACGGCCGAGGACTGGCTGGCGCGCATGGGGCGCCCGAAGGTGGGCGCGCGCGATCAGGCCGCATTCCTAGCTTGGCTGGAAGCCGACCCAGATCACTTGCGTCAGTATGAGCAGGTCAAGGCCGACATCGCGTCGCTGCAGTCTCTGCGCGGCGCCTTCGCCCAAGACTTGGCGCGCCTGAGCCGCCGTCAGCGCGCCGCGCCCACCGCCCGTCGTCTCGTCCTTGCCGGCGGCGCGGCGTTCGCCGCGGCTGCGATCGCCGGGGTCCTGCTGGCGCCAAGGCCCCCGGTGGCCCCAGAGGATCGACGCTACGCCAGCGCCCCTGGAGAGATCACCGACGTTGTCCTGGGGGACGGTTCTCGCGTGACGCTGGACGCCGATTCGGCCATCCGCGTCACCCTGGCCGATGACGCCCGACGGGTCATCCTGGAGCGCGGCTCGGCCTACTTCGATGTCGCCCACGACGCCGTCCATCCGTTCCAAGTGGCGGTCGCCGATCGGCGCGTCATTGTCACCGGCACCCGCTTTGTCACTACGCTCACCGGCGATGGCGCCCAGGTCTCGCTCCTTCAGGGACGGGTTTTGATCGGGCGACGCGATGCGGCGCAGAAGGGAGCGCTGGACGGCGCTGTCATCCTCTCGCCCGGTGAACGCGCCGCTTTCCACGAAGGCCGGCCTGGTTTGGAAAAGACTGCCGCCGACCTGGAGACCGCCACGGCCTGGCGTCGCCGCCGACTGGTGTTCCGCGACGCGCCGCTGTCTGATGTCGTCGCCGCCGCCGCGCGCTACTCGAACGCGCCGTTGGTCGCGGCCGATCCGCGACTCTCGCGCGTCAAGGTGACGACCGTCCTGCCTCTGGAAGGCGAGGGGACCATCGCCGACCGCATGGCGGCCCTGCTGCCCGTGCGCATGGAACGCGCCGCCGACGGTCGCGTGATGGTCCGCGCCGATTAGGTCGGTATCGCAGAGCTGTCACAACCGCGCGCTAAGCCCGAGGGATCGTAGCGTCGGGGGCGTCATTCTTGAAATCGCCTGCTTCATCGCCGCCGAACGGCGGACGACGCGGGCCGCTTTGTCTCGCTGTCCTGGCGTTGGCGCTCGCGCCCGCTGCGCGGGCGCAGGCCTCGCAGACCCAGCGCTTCGACATCCCCGCACAGGACGCCGCCACGGCGCTGGTCCAGTTGTGCCTGCAAGCCGACTGCGATCTCGCCTTCGTGCCGCCGCCCGGGCAGACAGCTCGAAACAAGGCGGTGCGCGGCGAGATGGACTGGCGCGAGGCCCTGGCCCGAATGACCGGCGAGACGACGCTTCGATACCGGTTTGTCGGCGCGCGCGGGGTCCGGGTCTGGATCGCCGCCGCGGCGACCGCGCCGCCACAACCTGCGCCGCCCACCGACCCGACTGAGGTCGAGGCCATCGCTATCATCGGCCGGCCTTCCAGCCAGATCGCCGAAACCCTGCGCCGCAAGCGCGTCGCCGACATCATCTCCGACGGCGTCTCCGCCGAGCAGATTGGCGATTTACCGGCCGCCAACCTCGCCGAGGCGCTACAGCGCGTGCCGGGCGTTGCGATCGAGCGGGAAGTTGGTGAGGGACAGTTCGTCAGCGTACGAGGGTTGGGGCCGCTGTTCCAATCGGTCACCCTGAACGGCGCGCCGGTGGCGTTCAACGAGAATATCCGCAACTCCACCCAGAGCGGGCGGCAGTTCCGCTTTCGCGCTCTATCGGTGGACCTCCTGGCGGGCGCCCGCTTGGCTAAGTCCTCGACCGCAGACAGGATCGATGGCGGCATCGGCTCCAATATCGATATCGAGACCTCGGGCGGTCTGGACGGCGCGCCCTTCCTGTCGCTGCGCGCCGGCGGCGAGGCGGAGGAGCGGACACGAAGCCTGAGGCCCGACCTGTCCGTCGCGGGCAGGGTCGTTTCCCAAGATGGACGCCTCGGTCTCGTGGCCGGCGTCTCACAGGAGGACCGGCGGGTCCGCTACGATCGCTTCCAGATCATGCGCTACGGCGCGTTTGAGGCGGACGGCGAGCGCTTGACCGCGCCCAACGACGTGCGGACCACAGTCGAGCACGAGGATCGTCGGCGTCGCAGCGCCTTCCTCGGCGCGGATTGGCGCGTGTCGCCAAACCTCAAGCTCGACGTCGATGGCCTCGTCTCGACGTTCGACAACACGATCCGCGAGGATCGGCTGGTCTATGGGCTGGGTTATCGCCTACTCTCACATGGCCTGCGGGTGGAGGACGGGGTCGTCGTGACGGGACGCGTCGCGAACGGCCGGATCGACAACAACACCGAGTTCTCCGACCAATCGCACTTGAATATCGCCGTATCGGCGGGCGCTGAACTGACGGTCGGCGACTGGACCTTGGCCCCGCGGTTCAGCACGTCCAGCGCCCATTCGGTGCTCGACACGCCGTTGCTGCGCTTCTCGGCGCGTTCGCCGCAGGGCGTGGCCTATGATTTCGATTTGGGCGATGCTGCCGCCGATCGCCGGATCGCGCGATTGGCCACCGGCTTTGATCTTCTGGATCCGACGCGGCTGACCCTAGCCCAACTAAACGTGCGAGCGGTCGAGTCGCGTGACAAGGACAGCACGGCCTTCGTGGACGCGCGACGCGCGCTCGACCGGACCGTGGGCGGCGTTCGGCTGTCGACGATACGACTGGGCGGCCAGTTCAGCGACCGCAGCCGCGACTATCAGCGTCGCGATCGCCGCGCGGCTCCGCGATCGGACGGAGGCGGCGTCGCCACCTTCTTCGTCGGGCGGACGCCGGACGACATCTTCGCCGATATCTTGCGCACCCGCGCGCCGTCATGGAGCGGAGCTGCGCTCGATCGCTTGCGCGCGGAGTTCGTCATCCCGGGCGAGCGCGACGATGTCGTGGTCACGCCCGACGATCTGGCGCCCACGGGCGCGGATCTGCAGAACTCCTACCGCGTGGCCGAGTCCGTCGGGGCCGTCTATGCGCGGCTCGACTTCGAGGGGCGGCTGGCGAGCCTACCGTTCAGGGGCGACGCGGGTCTGCGGGGGGTGCGGACCCACACGCACGTTGAGGGGGCCAAGCTGGAGTTCATCAGCGGGACGGGCGTGATCAAGCCGGTCGTGTTTGATGGCCATCACCAGATCCTGCTGCCCAGCGTGAACCTGATCTTGGACGCCGACCAGGACGCCATCCTCCGCCTCGCGGCCTCGCGGACGATCACCCGGCCTTCGCTCGCCGACCTACGCGCCTCGACCGTTCCGGCCAGCGTACTGGTGTCGTCGATCTACAATCTCGGTCAGGCGGCGATCGACAGCCCCGAACCCGGGGTGATCTTCAGCGGCGTCGGCGGCAACCCCGCCTTGACGCCCTATGTCTCGGACAATCTGGACCTGTCGTACGAGGTCACTCGCCGCAGGACCGGCTACAGCCTTGCGGTGTTCCACAAGACGATCCGCGATTTCGTCCAGACGGTCGAGGTGCCCGAACGGCTGACCTTCGAGACTCAGAACGGCCCGCCTGTTCAGACGACGGTAATGATGGCGCGGCCTCGCAACCTGGGCCGCGCGCGCGTCGATGGTGTCGAACTTGGGTTCCACCGCCGCTTCAACGACCTTTTCGGCGTGTGGACCAACGCCACCTGGACGCACAGCCGCGTCGGCGGCAAGCGGCCGACTGGGGTCTCGGACTGGGCCTGGTCCGTCAGTCCTTATCTGGAGCGCGGCCCGCTGGCGCTGAACGTCTCTTGGTCCTGGCGGTCGGCGTTCCGGTCCGAGGCCGACATGCAGGGGGGCGGCGTCTCGGACTTCACCATCGGTTCCGCCGGCTATCTCGACGCACAAGCCAGCTATGATCTGAACGCGAACACCCAACTGGTGATCGCAGGGTCTAACCTGACGAACACCCGTGACCTGGCCTACGAGGGGGCGAAGACTCGCCTGCTGCAGGTTGGCTCCTCGGGACGATGGTTCTCCATGAGGATGAACTGGCGATGGTGAGCACCCGCCTTGCGGCTGACGCCGATCACCGGAAGTCTCGAGCCTCGGCTGAAGACTGGCCCTCATTGGTCAGGCCGCGCTGCTGCGCCGGGTTTGATCCATCATTTGGAACGCGGCGCTCAAGATGGATTTCAATGCTTTGTTGAAAAACTTCTCAACATCGACTTATGAGAGCAGGCGATCGATAGCCTTGGTGGGGGCAGCCTAGGGATTTGCATGGCCGCAAATGGCCCGCCCTGGTCCACGGTGGGGGGCAAGGTCGCCCACTGACGCTGAGGCGCAGACCATTCGCGCCAAAAGGCCCCCTTCATTAGACAGATGACCTGCCACGATGCGCTAGGCGCACCGAGCTATTTATCTTTAGACATCGGGAATGTGTCGATGGAGGCCCGGCCCGGAATCGAACCGGGGTGCACGGATTTGCAGTCCGCTGCGTCACCACTCCGCCACCGGGCCATCCGGGTGTCGACGCAAATCACGTCGGCGGGGGAGGGCGTTCGATACAGGAGCGCTTGCGGGGCTGCAACTCGGAAATCGCACCTACGCACTAGCAATGGCGGCGCCGGCTGCGTGCGCCCTGTAGCCAAAATGGCGAGGGGCCTCAGAAGCCGCGGGGCCGGCCGCGTTCGGTCCGGCCGAAGCATGTCACCCGTGGATCAAGCCTCGGCGTAGTCGAGGCCCTCACGCGCGGCCAGTCTACGGCGGCTCGGGTCAAACACGAGGTTCAGCGCCGCCAGCACCGCCAGCAGCGCGGCCAGGCCCGTGGCTAGGGCGAAGCCGTAGGCGGCGTCGCCGAAGCGGTCGCTGATCAGGCCCATCATCCAGGGCGAGATCACCGCGCTGACGCAGGTGAAGAACAGGATCACGCCCGAGACCGAGCCATGCTCAGCCTTGGGGAAGCAACTGATGCCCTTGGAGTTGATGGTCGGATAGAGCACCGACATGAACAGGCCCGAGATCGGCAGGCTGAAGACGGCCACGGCGCGTCCGCCGGCCAGGGCGGCGGCGAAGCAGATCAGGATCGCCACGCTGCAGATCGCCACGACCTGGGTCCACGACAGTCGGTTCAGGAGCCAGGCGCCGAGGAAACGGCCAGCGGCGCGCAGGATGAAGAACACCGACAGGGCGTAAGCCGCCAGGAGCACGGCGGGACCCTTGTAGTCGGCCAGCAGGGTCGGCATCCACACATAGATCGCCGTCTCGACCCCGACATAGAGCATGATCGCGAAGCTGAAGGCCAAGGCGTAAGGGTTGCCGAACATGGCCAGGGTCACCCGGGGATCCAGCTTCTGCTGAGCCGCCGCCGGGGTCTGCGGATAGCGCACGTTCAGCGCGGCGATGATCAGCAGTACGCACAGCCCGCCGGCGATCACATAGAGCCACTTCCAGGACGCCCCCTGCGCCAGGAGAGCGGTCACGATGGCCGGTCCGAGGATCGCGCCCAGGCCAAAGAAGCCCTCGACCATGTTCATGGTGGCGGTGTGGGCGCGGGTCGAGGAGGAGATGTCGCCGATCAGGGCCAGGGCGCCGGTCTTGAAGACGCCGATCGCCAGGCCCGACAGGAAGAGCAGGGCGACGAAGAAGCCGAAGTCCTTGCCGATCGCGAACAGAAAGGCCGTCACGGCGAAGGCGACCAGCCCCAGCACGATGGTGGCCTTTCGACCCAGCCGGTCCGCCAGGAAGCCCAGGCAGACCCCGCCCAGCGCGATGCCGGTCATGCTGGCGTAGTGGAACGATCCGGCGGCGGCCATGCCCAGATCGAAGGTCTTGATGACGTGGGGAATGATGACGCCGACCGAGTCGGTGGTCATCGCGAACATCATGAACATCAGATAGGTCAGGATGCGGATCAGGCGCGGATCGCGCGACGCATCAGAAGCGGTCTGGGTCATGGCGTCAGGTCCTGGCTTCGGGTGGCGTCGTGTCGAAGGCCCAGCGCGACCGCGCCGAGCAGGCCGGAGTTCGCGCCAAGACCTGGCGCTGCGATAAAGGCGTCGATCTGAGCCTTGGTCTCGAGCGGTGCGAAGTAGCCGGCCAGCGTCGCTTGCAGGCGCTCCCGCGTTCGCTCCAGGAGGCTTGGATTGCCGCCGACGCCGCCGCCGATGATCACGCGCCGAGGCGATGCGATCAAGGCGAGGTTGGCCACAAGCTGGGCCAGATAGTCGGCGACCAGCGCCCAGACGGGGTCGTCCTCAGACAGCGACTCGCCGGGTGCGCCGGTCCGCGCGGCAAGGGCCGGCCCGCTGATCAGGCCTTCAAGGCAATCGCCATGGAACGGGCAGGATCCGGCGAACGGGTCTTGCGCCGCATCGCGCCGGACCAGGATATGGCCCGCCTCGGGATGCAGCAGACCGTGCGTCGGTGCGCCGTTGACGACGAGGCCGACGCCCACGCCGGTGCCGACCGTGACATAGGCGTAATCGCCAAGCCCCTGGGCCGCGCCCCAGAGGCCCTCGGCCAGGGCTGCCCCATTGACGTCGGTGTCAAGGGCGAGCGGCCGATCGAACCGCCGGACGAGCCGGGCGGCGACGTCGGCGTGCGACCAGCCGGGCTTGGGTCCGGCGCCGCTGGATCCAGGCGGATGGGGCCGAAGCTGGCGACGCCGATCGCGTCGAAGCGACCCTGCTCGGCGGTGAGAGCGTCCTCGATCCGCGCCAGGGTTTCAGCGGGCGTCGTGGTGGGGATGCGGAGGGGGGGCGACAGGTCATCCGGACCCGACCCGAAGGCGACCATCACCTTGATGCCGCCCAGCTCGATCGCGGCGATCCGGCTCATCGCGCCACCAACCACTGGACGCCGTAGGGCGGCAGGCGGACCCGCCCGGCGGGCGAGGGGCCGTCGTCGAGCACGTCTTGGGCCCCTTGGACGAACTCTGGCGGCAGGTCGACCTCCTGCGGCGCGTCGGAGACGTTGGCGAGACATAGGAACGGCCGGGCGCCCTCATCGCGCAGGAAGGCCAGGACCGCCGGCGCAGAGACCGCGATCGGACGGGCCGGGCCGGCTACGCCAAACGCCGCCAGCGCTTGCGCGCGCCGGCTCAGCTTGGCGAAGGCGGCGAACAGCTCGGCCTGCAGCGCGCCTGGCTCTTTTCGACGCTCGGCCAACGACCAGTCCATCTGTGGGCGGTGCAGCCAGCGCCCGTCGCCGGCGCGCAGTGGGTCGTCCTGGTAGGCCTCGTCGTTGTCGAGCCCGATCTCATCGCCCATGTAGATCAGCGGCCAGCCGTCCAGCGCGTGGATGATCCCATAAAGCAGGCGAAGCCGCGGGGCGCCGAGGTTGTCGCCATCGGCGTCGGAAGCCAGGCCGGTCAGCGCCGCCGCCATGCCGTTGGTCGATGGAACGCCCCCCTCGGCGGTTTGGAAGGCGCGCCCGCGTGAGAAGCGCTCTCCATGCCCATAGGCGTTTGACCAACGTCGCAGGTCACTGGCTGGGGCGTAGGCCGCCAGGGCGTTCCAGATCAGGTCGTCATGGCAACGCACATAGTTGAGCCAAGCGCCCTGCGCGGGTTTTCGCGCCGCGACCGCCAGGCAGTGTCGGGCGATGGCCGCATCGCCGTCGGCCATCGCCGCCCAGAGGGCCGTCATGACGACGTTGTTGTAGGCGAGGTTGCAGCCGGGGGTTTCGCCGCCGAAGAAGGGCAGGACGTCCTCGACGCTCTCGATCGCCTCGGCCAGCAGCACGACGCCCGGCGCGACAATCGACAGGGCCGCGCGCCAGGCTTCGACGATGTCGTAGGTCTGCGGAAGGTTGCGACAGGTGGTGCCCGCCTCTTTCCAGAGGAAGGGGGCGCTATCGAGCCGGAACCCCTGGGCGCCCTTGGCCGCCAGGAAGATCAACACCTCGAGCATCTCGGCGAAGACGGCGGGGTTGGCGTAGTTCAGGTCCCACTGGAACGGATAGAAGGTGGTCCAGACATAGCCGCCCATGTCCGCGTCATAGGAGAAGCTGCCCGGGGCGGTGTCGGGAAAGACGTCGATCAGCTCGCGATCGCGCGCTGCGGCGCTCTGCGCGTCCGGCAGCACGATGTAGTAGTCGCGATAGACGGGATCGCCCGCGCGGGCCTTGGCCGCCCAGGCGTGCTCGCGGGCGGTGTGGTTGCACACCACATCGAGGATAAGGCCCATGTCGCGCTGGCGAAGATCGCCGGCCAGGGCTTCCAGGTCGTCGATCGTGCCCAGGCGCGGATCAACCTTGCGATAGTCGGCGACCGCAAAGCCGCCGTCGCTGTCGCCGGGGCGCGGTTCCAGCAGCGGCAGCGGGTGGAGCCAGCGCACGCCCAGTTCGGACAAATAGTCCAGCTTCTGGCGGACGCCGTTCAGGTCGCCGGCGAAGCGATCGACATAGAAGGTGTAGGCGGTCTGCCCCGGGGCGTGCAGCCACGCGGGATCAGCCGCCCGCGCCGCATCGAGCGCCCGTAGGGGCTCTGGCCGCGCATGGGCGGCCTTGAGAAGATTGGTCTTCAGGCGTTCGAGGACGGCGGGTCCGCGCGCATCCGCGCCATAGACCTTGGCGAACCGCGATTCCAAGACCGGCCACAGCGCGGCGAAGCGGGCCTGGACGGCGTCGTCATGCGACGTCGGGATCGAAGCGGTGGAAATCATGCCGGGACGCTCGCGAAGGAGTGGCCTCGCCAGGGCGTTGGGGGTGCGCTGGCGAGGCCGAGGCGCCGACGGGGCAGGAAACCCGCCGGCGGCG
>FWPV01010039.1_pt1 | contig 15700 bp, 19 predicted proteins | sample 2228371 | NCBI WGS metagenome assembly FWPV01 (sample SAMEA103939776, study PRJEB20133) | metagenome | reverse complement strand
CTGCGTTCCTACGAGCTGCTGGCGGAAGCTTTCGGGCTCTGTCATCCCCGCTAGCCCCGGCCGCGTTATTCCTGTCATCGGGCCGCCACGTCTTATGCGTTGCGCGGAATATCGATAACCTGTTGTTTATATTCAATATTTTTCGAATTCGGGAGGAATCATGAAACAGCTGATAGTTGCCGCGATGTGTGCGTTGTTTGCAGTAAGCGTCCAGGCCCAGCAGGGCGAGGCGAAGAAAGGTGCTCCGGCTGCTGAGAAAAAGGCCGCGCAGGCGAAGAAGGAACCCAGCGAAGCCCAGAAGCGGCAGCAGGCGCGGATGCAGGACTGTAATGCGAAGGCCGAAGGCAAGTCGGGCGACGAGCGCAAGAAATTCATGAGCAGCTGCCTGAAGGGCGAATCGGCCTCCGGCAAGGGGCCCAGCGAGGCGCAGCAGAAGCAGCAGGCGCGGATGAAGGACTGCAGCGCCCAGGCCAAGGGCAAGACGGGTGACGAGCGCAAGAAGTTCATGAGCCAGTGCCTGAAAGGCTGATCGCAGGCATGGGCTGAGCTCCGCGATTCCGCCGCCGCATTGCAGCGGCGGGCGCGGCAGGGGCATACTGGAAACGGTATGCCCCTTTTTCTTTTTGCATCGGCAGTGCGGCCCCGCGCGGCGTTTCTCGCGGCCTGCCTGCTGTCGGGAGCGAGCATGATCGCCGAAGCCGCCGACAACCTGGACGCGCGTCGCGCGCGGATGATTGCCGAGGTCGAGCAGATGGCGCGCGACACCGCGCAGGCCACCGGTCGCCCGGTACTCGATGCACGCGTGCTGGCGGCGCTGCGCAAGGTGGAGCGCCACCGTTACATGCCGGCGGCGCGCGCGGCGCAGGCCTACGAGAACCATGCGCAGCCGATCGGCCATGAGCAGACAATCTCACAGCCTTTCATTGTCGCGCTGATGACGGATCTGCTGGATCTGCAGCCGGATCATCGCGTGCTCGAGGTCGGCACCGGTTCGGGTTATCAGGCCGCGGTGCTCGCGGAGCTGGTGCGCGCGGTCTACACCATCGAGATCGTCGAGCCGCTGGGGCGCAAGGCAGCACAGGCCCTGCTGGCGGCCGGCTACTGGAACGTGCATCCGCGCATCGGCGACGGATATGCCGGCTGGCCAGAGCAAGCGCCTTTCGACGCGATCATGGTCACTGCCGCGGCACCGTATCTGCCGCAGCCGCTGGTCGAGCAGCTCAAACCCGGTGGCCGCCTGGTGATTCCGCTCGGCGAACGCGGTGGCGCGCAGGTGCTGACCCTGGTCGAAAAGGATGCGCAGGGCAAGGTCTCGCAGCGCCGGGTGCTCGATGTACGCTTCGTGCCGCTGACGCGAAAACCTGCGCGCTGAGGGCTTAGCGCGCGGAGTTTTTGCGCTGCAACATCATCCCGCGTCGGCACCAAAATAAAGCGGCTCGATCGGCAATCGCACCGGCAGGTGGCGCTCAGGGGTGTTTTTTCTTTCGATGTTCGGAGTGGCGGCGGGTTCAGGGCACATGGCACGGGGGTTGCTCAGGGCAGAGGCACAGACCAGAGGTGGTCAGTCCTGAGGAGTACGGCATGACGTGGGCGCATGTGATCGACGATCTGGCGGCAGGCCAGGTGCTGACGGAAGGCGAGGCAGAAAACCTTTTTGCGGCGGTGTTTGACGATGGCGTGCCGGATCTCGAACTGGGCGCCCTGCTGGCCCTGATCGAACAGCGCCGGTTGACGGCGCAGGAACTGGTCGGCGTGCTGGCCGCGCTGTCGACGCGGGTGTTCCAGTTGGTGCCGCCGGACACGCAGTGGCGGCCGGTGCTGATGCCGAGCTACAGCGGCCTGCGCGAACAGCCGAACCTGTTGCCGCTGCTGGCGCTGAGCCTGCAGCGTCTGGGCATACCGGTGCTGATGCACGGCATGCTCAGCGGCGAACGCGGCGTGGCCGCTGCCTATGTATTGCGCGAGATGGGCATCATGCCCTGCGCAAGCCTCGCGCAGGCACAACAGGAACTGCAGTCAGGACATCTCGCCTTTGTTCCGACCGGCGCGCTGGCACCGGCGCTCGCGGACCTGCTGGCGCTGCGCGTGCGGCTCGGCGGCGGCGCGCTGGCGCGGATGCTGGCAAGGCTCGCCGATCCCTTCGCCGGCACCGCCCTGCAGCTGGTGCCCGCGGAGCATGCGCAGGAGCGTGCAGTGCTGCAGTCGCTGCTCTGCGATGCGGAGCGGACCGCGCTGCTGTTCGAAACCCGCGACGGCGATCCGGTGGTCGATGCGCAATGCCGGCCCTGCATCGAGCTGGTGCGCGACCGTGCGGCACGTCCGCTGTTCGAAGCCGAAGTCACGCCGCGCTGCGCGCATCCGCTGCCGGATGCGCAGGACCCCAAGGCCACTGCGCGCTGGATTGCGAGCGTGCTCGAAGGGCGCATTCCGATGCCGGCGCCGATTGCCAACCAGATTGCCTGCTGCCTCTACGGCAGCGGTTATGCGCAGGACTTCAACCAGGCCAAGGCCATCGCCGCGGTCGAGACCGGCAGCCTCGCGGCGGCCTGAACGCAATTCCCGAGCGCCGGTCGCGGGCCCGGTACAGTCCCGGGTCCGCGGCGAGCCCGTGCTAGACTGCCTTCCCGACGCGCTTCATCCGTCAGCAACAACAATCCGCACAAGGGAGGAGCATAGGCATGGGAGCCATATTCCAGTCGCTGGGCCGCACGGTGTTCGCAGGATTTGCGATCCTCGCGCTGCTGATCATCTTCACCGGGGCGGGCGCGCGCATGGGCGATGCCTCCTGGTGGGCCTTCGTGTTCCGCTGGCTGCACGTGCTGTGCGGCGTGATGTGGGTGGGCATCCTCTATTACTTCAACTTCGTGCAGATGCCGTCGATGCCGAAGATTCCCGACGAGCAGAAGCCGGCCATCGGCAAGGTGATTGCGCCGGCGGCGCTGTTCTGGTTCCGCTGGTCGGCGCTGGCCACGGTGGTGACCGGCATCGCCCTCGCCGGCAAGTACCGCTACCTCGGCAACGCGCTGACGCTGGGTGAAGGCCATGTCTATATCGGCGTCGGCATGTGGCTGGCGCTGATCATGGCTTTCAACGTCTGGTTCATCATCTGGCCCAACCAGAAGAAGGCGCTGGGGATGGTCGAGGCGGATGCCGCCGCCAAGGCGAAGGCGGCGCGGGTCGCGATGCTGACTTCGCGCATCAACACCATGCTTTCGATCCCGATGCTGTTCTGCATGGTGGCGCAGCAGAACATCCCGCTGTAACAACATCTCCGGAAGGAATGCCCGGCCTGCCCGGGCATCCTGTTCCGGTCACCGCGGCGGCAAAGTCCGCACTGCAATGCCGGGTATTGCCGCTGCCACGCTTGGCGCATTCGCGCCAGCTCCCTTATCATCGCAATTTTCCAGCGACAACCCGAGAGGAAACCGCATGCAACACGAACTTCCGCAACTGCCATATGCCATGGACGCGCTGGCGCCGCACATCTCGAAGGAGACCTTCGAGTTCCATTACGGCAAGCACCACCAGGCCTACGTCACCAACCTCAACGGCCTGATCAAGGGCACCGAGTTCGAGAACGCCTCGCTCGAGGACATCATCAAGAAATCCTCCGGTGGCGTGTTCAACAACGCAGCCCAGGTCTGGAACCACACCTTCTTCTGGCACAGCATGAAGCCGAACGGCGGCGGCAAGCCCGCGGGCGCACTGGCCGCAGCCATCGACAAGAAGTGGGGCAGCTTCGACGCCTTCAAGGAAGCCTTCACCAAGAGCGCGGTCGGCAACTTCGGTTCCGGCTGGACCTGGCTGGTGAAAAAGGCTGACGGCAGCGTCGACATCGCCAACACCTCGAATGCCGGCACCGTGCTGACCACCGCGGACAAGGCGCTGCTGACGATCGACGTCTGGGAGCACGCCTACTACATCGACTACCGCAATGCGCGCCCGAAGTTCGTCGAGACCTTCCTCAACAGCCTCGCCAACTGGGATTTCGCGGCGAAAAACTTTGGCTGAACTGCATCAGCTGAAATAAAAAAGCCCGGCATCGCCGGGCTTTTTTCATGGCGCCGGCCTTAGCGCGGCGGCGGCGCTTTATCGAGGCCTTCGATTTTCATGCCCGGTCCGATGCCGCGCTTGCGGAACCAGCCGAGGTTCATTTCCAGCGCATAGCGCACCGGCTTCTTCGCGGTGTGCGAATCGCGGGTGTGCGGCTGCATGTCCTCGATGTTGACGATGACGCCGGCCTCGTCAATGAAGGCCACCGACAGAGGGATGTAAGTGTTCATCATCCACATGCCGTGGCGGGCGACGTCACGGAACACGAACAGCATGCCGCGGTTCTCCGGCAGCATGCGCCGGTGCATCAGGCCCTGCATGCGGTCGGGGTCGTTGTTGGCGACTTCCGCGGTCAGGCGGTGCTTGCCGATCACGAGTTCGATTTGCGGCATCGCGGCGGCGGCTGTACCGGCAAAGCAGAACAGCAGGATGAACAGCAGGCGTTTCATGCGTGGGCTCCGGGAACGCTGCGGACCAGCCAGCCGGAGATGGCGTCGCGCAGCTCCGCTACGTCGCCGATTGCCGGCAGCAGTTCAATGGCGAGATCCGGGTGTTGGCCGCGGATTTCCGCGAGCAGCCTCGGCACATCGTGCTTGAGATGGCCGCCCTGGGCCATGAACAGCGGTGCGACCCGGATGCTGCGGTGGCCGGCGGCGACGAGTTCCGCGATGGCCTCGGGCAGTGCCGGTCCCTGGAATTCAAGGAAGGCCAGTTTCACGACCAGGTCGCTGCGGTCGGCTGCGACGCGCGCGGCGATGGCGCGGAAGGGCTCGGCCCACTCGGGATCTCTTGCGCCATGGGCGAAGAGGACCAGCGATGAGCGATGAGTGATGAGTGATGAACTCAAGCTGGTCCCCGCTGTTTGTTGGCGTTCATCGCCCATCGCTCCGCGTTCATCGTTACGCCCTGCCGCTGCTGCCGAATCCGCCGGCGCCGCGATGCGAGGCTTCGAAGTCGTCGACGATGTTGAAGGCGACCTGCACGACGGGTACGACCACCAGTTGCGCCAGGCGTTCCAGCGGGTTGATGGTGAAGGCGGCGTTGCCGCGGTTCCAGGTCGAGACGAAGAGCTGGCCCTGGTAATCCGAATCGATCAGCCCGACCAGGTTGCCGAGCACGATGCCGTGCTTGTGGCCGAGTCCGGAGCGCGGCAGGATGATCGCGGCGAGCCCGGGATCGGCGATGTGGATGGCCATGCCGGCGGGAATCAGTTCGGTCTGTCCCGGTTGCAGCGTCAGCGGCGCTTCAAGGCAGGCGCGCAGGTCGAGGCCGGCGGAGCCGGGGGTGGCGTACTGCGGCAGCTGGTCGCGCAGGCGCGGGTCGAGAATCTTGACGTCTATGGATTTCATTGGGGGGCGGGTGAGCGGTAAGCAGTGAACAGTGAATCAGCAAGCGGGCGAGACCGGCCGGAGTTTCAGGATCAGCGGGGCTTGTGCGCTTTGCGGCCGAGGAGTCCGGTGATGTGCGCGATGATCTGCCGCGCCACGATGTCTTTCGGCGCGCGCGGCAGGCGGTGGGTGCCGGCATCGTCGAGCAGCGACACTTCGTTGTCGTCGGCGCCGATCGCGTCCTGTGCGAGGTTGGCGATCATCAGCCCGACTTTCTTGCGCCGGCGCTTCTCGTCGGCATAGGCGTCGAGGTTGCGGCTCTCGGCGGCGAAGCCGACGCAGAAGGGCGGCTTCGGCCGCGCGGCGACCCAGCCGAGGATGTCCGGGTTGGGCACGAAGCTGAGCGTCAGTGCGGCTTCGTCGGTTTTCTTGATCTTGTGCTGGCGCGGCTTGCTCACGCGATAGTCGGCGACGGCGGCGACGCCGATGAAGATGTCGGCTTTGGCAACATGTTTTTTCACGGTGTCGAACATTTCCGTCGCGGTCTGTACGCGTTCGACACGGGCGCCGGCCGGTGCCGCGAGGCTGACCGGACCGGAGACCAGCGTGACCTCGGCACCGGCGGCGATCGCGGCACGGGCGATGGCATAACCCATCTTGCCCGAGCTGCGGTTGGTGATGCCGCGCACCGCATCGATCGGCTCGAAGGTCGGGCCCGCGGTCATCAGCACGCGCTTGCCGGTGAGGGTTTTGGGTTCGAGAAAGGCGCTGATCGCTTCGGCGAGTTCGGCGGCTTCGAGCATGCGACCCATGCCGGTTTCGCCGCAGGCCTGGTCGCCGCTGTCGGGACCGAGGACGGTGACGCCGTCGCGCCCGAGCTGGGCGACGTTGCGCTGCGTGGCCGGGTGTTCCCACATCTGGCGGTTCATCGCCGGCGCAACGATCAGCGGGCAGTCGCGGGCAAGGCACAGCGTCGACAGCAGGTCGTCGGCGAGCCCGTGCACGCACTTGGCGATGAAGTCGGCAGTGGCCGGCGCGACCACGATGGCGTCCTTGTCGCGCGACAGCTCGATGTGCGGCATGCCGTTGGCGATGCGGCCGTCCCACATGTCGGTGTAGACCGGATGGCCGGACAGCGCCTGCAGGGTGGCCGGCGTGATGAAGCCGCAGGCGGCCTCCGTCATCACCACATGCACCTCGATGCCGTGGTCGCCCAGCCGGCGCACCAGTTCCGCTGCCTTGTACGCGGCGACGCCGCCGGTGATCCCGAGCAGGACTTTCTTTTTGGCAAATTTGCTTTGAATATCAGGCACGTAGCGTTTCCTCGGCAGGGGTTCGCAAGTGTAACTGCAATTTCAGCGGCGGGTAAACCGGGCCCGCTGCGGCGCGTTCAGGAATAAACCCCTTCGGAGTGCCGCGCAATGGCAATCACTGACTGGCCGCTGGATGACCGTCCGCGCGAGAAGCTGCTGGCCAAGGGGCCGCAGAGCCTGTCCGATGCCGAACTGGTCGCGATATTCCTGCGCACCGGCGTGCGCGGCAAAACCGCGGTCGAGGTGGCGCGCGAACAGTTGCAGCGTTTCGGTTCGCTTTCGGCCCTGGCCGGGGCGGCCAACGAGACCTTCTGCGCAAGCCCCGGGCTTGGCCCGGCGAAATACGCCCAGCTGCAGGCGGCGCTGGAGATTGCACGGCGCACGCTGCGCGAGAAGCTCGATGCCGGCGCCGTCTTGAGCGGGCCGGGTGCGGTGCGTGATTACCTGCGGCTGATGCTGCATGCGCGGCCGCATGAGGTGTTCGTGGTGGTGTTCCTCGATGCACAGCACCGCGTAGTGGCCTCGGAAGAGCTGTTCCGCGGCACTCTGACCCAGACCAGCGTCTATCCGCGGGAGGTGGTCAAGCGCGCCTTGCACCACAATGCCGCGGCGGTGATCCTGGCGCATAACCACCCCTCGGGCGTGGCCGAGCCGAGCCGCGCCGACGAGGCGCTGACCGCCGCGCTGAAGCAGGCACTGGGACTGGTCGACGTGCGGGTGCTGGACCATTTTGTGGTGGCAGGCGACGGCGCACTCTCGTTTGCCGAGCGCGGATTGTTGTAAGTATTTGTTTTTATTGAATTATGTGTTTTCACTGGGATTTGCGCCGAGGGCTCTTACGGCTTGAGGCGAAGGGCGGTTCCGGTGTATGATCCGCCCTTTTCTGAATTTGCGGAGCACAGCCATGCCTCGGGTCTGCGACGTCACCGGCAAGAAGCCGATGATCGGGAACAATGTTTCCCATGCCAACAACAAGACGAAGCGGCGTTTCCTGCCCAACCTGCACAAGCGCCGGTTCTGGGTCGAGAGCGAGAACCGCTGGGTCAGCCTGCGCGTATCGAACGCCGGCCTGCGTACCATCGACCGCAAGGGCATCGATGTCGTGCTCTCCGACCTGCGCGAGCAGGGCATGAACATCTGAGGAGCAGACCATGCGTGACAAAATCAAGCTCGAATCCACTGCCGGCACCGGCCACTTCTACACCACCACCAAGAACAAGCGCACGATGACCGAGAAGATGGAGATCAAGAAGTTCGATCCTGTCGCTCGCAAACATGTGGTGTACAAGGAAGCCAAGATCAAGTAAACGCCGCGCCAGCGGCAATGAAGAACCCGCCGTCAGGCGGGTTTTTTATTGCCGCAAGAGCTCTTCCCATCCGGCAACTCGTGAAAAACAGGCATGAGGCATGCGCGCGGCCAGCCAGGATCAAGCGCAGAGTGCTAAACCAGTAGCAACAAAAAACCCGCCTTTCGGCGGGTTTTTTTAGCACTGTGCCGTCAGGCGCGGTACATCAGGCATAGCAGCGCAGCTGGCGGGAAAACTGCTGCAGGGCTTCGATGCCGCTCGCTTCGGCGCGGTGGCACCAGTCCTCGAGCTGCTTGACGAGCTGCTCCTTGGACGCAGTGGAACGCTGCCACAGCTGCGCGAGTTCGTCGCGCATGGTGTAGACCGTGGCGAGCACGCTGCTGTGGCGGATCACCGCTTCGCGCTGTTCCAGTTCGGCGGCAGGCAGCGCGGCCTTGTCGATATGCAGCCAGCGCTTGAGCTTGCCGGTGTCGACGCTGATGGCATGCTTCTTCAGGGTCTGAAGTTCAGCGGCGCAGGTCGCACGCAGCGAGGCGGTGTATTTCGCCAGCACCTCATAGCGGTGGGTGGCGATGGCCTGCAGCGTGGCAAGGTCGCAACGGGTTTTCGAATTGTCGAGCATTAGCTTCGGCGCAACCTTCTTCACCTTCGCCAGCCCCATCACCTCGAGGATGCGGATATAGAGCCAGCCGATGTCGAATTCATACCAGCGATTCGACAGCTTGGCCGATGTGGCGTAGGCGTGGTGGTTGTTGTGCAGTTCCTCGCCGCCGATCAGGATGCCCCAGGGGAATACGTTGGTGCTCGAGTCCTCGGGCTGGAAATTGCGGTAGCCCCAGTAGTGGCCCACGCCATTGATGATGCCGGCGGCCATGAACGGGATCCAGGCCATCTGCACCGCCCAGATTGTCAGGCCGATCGGCCCGAACAGCACAAGGTTAATTACCAGCATCGAGCCGATGCCCCAGCGGTCATGGCTGTAGAGCTTGCGCTCGAGCCAGTCGTCCGGGGTGCCGTAGCCGTAGCGGTCCAGGGTTTCCTGGTTGCGGCCTTCCTTGCGGTAGAGCTCGGCGCCTTGCAGCAGTACTTTGCGGATGCCGTAGATCTGCGGGCTGTGCGGATCCTCGACGGTCTCGCACTTGGCGTGGTGCTTGCGGTGGATGGCCGTCCAGTGCTTGGTCAGCATGCCGGTGGTCAGCCACAGCCAGAAGCGGAAGAAATGGGCCGGGATCGGGTGCAGGTCCAGCGCGCGGTGCGCGGAATGGCGGTGCAGGTAAATCGTGACGGCGGCAATCGTGATGTGGGTGAGCACCAGCGCATACACAACATAGCCCCACCACGGCAGATCCAGAACCCCTGTAAACATTGAACTCCTCGCTTTTTGACGCGTTAAAACAATATCAAGCAGTGTACTGAAGAACCTTGCCCCGGGATAGTCCAAGGGCTGAAATATAATTTGAACTAAAATCTATCCTATTGTTTTTATTGATTAAAATAACTATTTTTAAGTTGTGGTTTTAACGTTACCAAGCACCCGGATTTCGCGTTGGGGGAAGGGGATTTCGATGCCCTGTGCCTGGAACTCGCGCCAGATCGTGGCGTAGAGGTCGGAGCGCAGGCCGGCGACTCCCTGGTCCGGATCGCCAACCCAGACTCCCAGTTCGAGGTTGATGCCGCTGTCGGCGAAGGTCACGATCAGGGCGCCGGGCGCCGGATCCTTCAGCACCCGCGGGTGGGCGATTGCCGCATCGACCATGATTTTCCGCGCGAGATCAAGGTCGGTGGCGTAGGCCACCTGTATCGGCAGTCCGACGCGCACCTTGCGATCGGAAAAGGAATGGTTCAGCACCGTCGAGGTGATGATGGTTTCGTTGGGAATGATTGCTTCGAGCCCGCCGAGGCTGCGCACAACGACATAGCGCGCGGTCATCCGGGTCAGTGTGCCGGTATGTTCGCCGATGGTGACCAGGTCGCCGAGGCTCACCGAGCGGTCCATCAGGATAATGAAGCCGCTGATGTAGTTGGCGGCAATCTTCTGCAGGCCGAAGCCGATGCCGACACCGAGCATGCCACCGAAGACCGAGAGCACCGTGAGGTCGATGCCCACCGCGGGCAGCGCGACCAGGATGGCGGCCAGCAGCAGCAGGGTCTGCGCAAGTTTCGAAAACATCACCCTCAGGTTGACCTGCATGCTGGTGGCGCGCATCAGCCGTGATTCGATCAGTTGGCCCAGCCACATCGCTACCAGGATGGTGACGATCACCGACAGCGTGCCCTGCAGCACCAGCAGCAGCGAGAACCTCTGCTCGCCCAGTGTGAAACCGATTTCGAGCAGGGCTTCGCGCACATACGGCCAGAGTCCTGTCAGGTATATCGCGACACCGCCCCAGGCCACCCAGCTGATCCAGCGCTCGGAGGCACGCAGCCAGGCGCTGGGCGCGAAGGTGTGGCGCATGATGTAGATCGACATCCGGATCAGCGCCATCGCCAGCAGCAGTGCTGCCGCGACATTGAGCAGGTGGGTGCTGTGCCAGTGGCGCAGCACGGCCTTGGCGACCAGCACCAGCACCAGCGCGGACAGCGGGAACATCAGCCGTTTCAGGCTGCCGATGCCCAGCGCCTGCGTGGCATCGGCCGGCGCGCGGCCGAGCAGCCTGCGGTCGTAGTAGTGCGACAGCAGCCAGCCGGCAGCGATGCAGGCGACAAGGGTGCCAACCTGCCAGAGCACACTGACGCTCTGCAGGTCGGCCCACAGGTCAAGCAGCAGGGCCTGGAATTCGGAGGATGCGGACATCAAGGCGCTTCGGAGGTTTTACCGCGGCCGCAGTGGCGCGCTGCAAATCATGTTAGCACGGCGCAGCATGCGGTTCAGCCGGGGATTCGTTCCATCGCGGCAGCGAAAAATCCATCGGTGTTGTGCAGCTGCGGCCACAGCTGCAGATATTCCCCGCATTCGACCTCGATGTCCTGCCGGCGCAGCAGCTCACCGCAATCGAGGGCCCTGAATTCCGGATGTGCGGCGAGGAATGCGGCAACGATGTCGCGGTTCTCCTCCGCGAGCAGGCTGCAGGTGGCATAGACCAGCCGGCCGCCGGGCTTGACCAGTCGCGCAGCCGATTTGAGGATGGCCGCCTGCTTGACGACCAGTTCGGCAACACTCTCCGGCGACTGGCGGAACTTGAGGTCGGGGTTGCGGCGCAGCGTGCCGAGCCCGCTGCAGGGCGCGTCGACCAGCACGCGGTCGATCTTGCCGGCGAGGCGCTTGACCTTGGTGTCGTTCTCGTGTGCGATCACCAGCGGATGCACATTGGACAGGCCGGAGCGTTTCAGCCGCGGCTTGAGCCGGTCAAGCCGTTTCTGCGACACGTCGAAGGCGTAGAGGCGGCCCTGGGAGTTCATCATCGCGCCGAGCATCAGCGTCTTGCCGCCGGCCCCGGCGCAGAAATCGACGACAAGGTCGCTGCGCCGTGGTGCAAGCAGGTAACCGAGCAGCTGGCTGCCTTCGTCCTGCACTTCGATGGTGCCGTCGGCAAACAGCGGGTGGCGGTTGATCGACGGCTTGCCTTTGACGCGGATGCCGACCGGTGACCAGGGCGTGGCTGCCGCCGGCAACCCGTTTTTGTTGAGGGTGGTGAGCACCGCATCGCGGTTGCCGCGCAGGGTGTTGACGCGCAGATCCAGCGGCGCCGGTTCCTGCAGCGCGCGGCCCAGGGCGCGGATGAAATCTGCATCATGTGCGGCGAGCAGCCGGTCGACGACCCACTGCGGCAGGTCGGACTCGACGCACAGCGGATATTCCGAAACCGGCTGCGCGCGCCGTGCGTTGAGCCAGTCGGATTCGGCAGCGCTGCACAGGGACGAGATATCGCGACTGCTGAAGCCCGCAATACGCGTCAGCCACAGCAGCACCAGCTGTGCCGGCGTGGCGCCGGGAGCGATGTGGTCGAGAAGCATCTTCCGTCGCAGTACCCCGAACACGGTTTCGGCGACGAAGGCGCGATCCTGCGGGCCGAGAACATGGCGTTCACGGAAATAGCGGCTCAGCACGGCATCGGCGGGATAAGTGAAGGCCAGCACGCGCGACAGCGCATGGGCGGTGTCGGCGAGGCGCAGTGCATTCGGGATGCGCGCGGGGGATTCGGATGCTGCGGGTTTCATGGATTGCCGACCTGTATTTCGCTGACCAGCTGTTCGCCCGACAGCTCGCCTTCGCGGTTGAAGAAACGGATGCGCACCGGCAGATTGCGGTAGTCGGAGGCGAGCCACAATGCCATGCTTTCCTGCCCGGCCGTGCGCACCTGCACCACCGGCACTGCGAACAACCGTCCCAGCGGCGTTTCGATGGGTTCGGCCGGCAGCACGTCAAAGCTGACCATCTCGAGCCGGCTGCCGCGGGTGAAGGGCAGCGTGATGCGGCCGGGTGCGGGCAGCGACAGCGCAAGGTTATAGGTGAAGCTGATCCAGTCCTGGCTGCCGGCGGGCAGTTCGACCGTGGTCTGCTGCGGCAGGCGGCCCAGCCGCAGGCGTTTCTCGTCCCAGTTGAACACAGCCTGTGCTTCCTCGCTGCGGCTGCCGCGCTTGATGCTGGCGAGAAAACGATCGGGGCGCAGGCCGTCGGCAACTATCGAACCCTGGCTGAGGTAGCGATAGCGGTGAGGTCTGAACAGTTCGACGAGGCCGGTGCTCTCGGACTGGCTGGCCGCCATGTAACGCTCACCCTCGAACTCCCAGCTCTGCACAGTACGACCCACCGGCGACTGGTCCGGACCCATGGTCAGCAGGTAGGTGATACGGCCCTTGCGCGGGAAGCCGGGCAGTGGTGGCGCCTCGGGTTCACGGAACATCGTCGGTTCGGCACTGGCAACCACGGCAGTTTCGGCGGCAGCCGGCGGCGCCCCGGCTTCCGGCGAAGTCAGTGGCTCGGCGTAAGGCATGGGTTCCGGAATGATCACAGGCTCGGACGTCACGGTACGGGGCAGTGCGGCCACGCGTTGCGGCGGCTGCGGTGTTGGCTGCGCCTTGCGCGGGGCGGCGGGTTCCGGTTTTGCCTGAGGCGCCGGCGGCAGGGGTTCCAGTCTTGCGTTCAGGGTCAGCAATGGTGCGGCGGGCTCAGGTGCGGAAACCGGAATGCCGCCGAGCAACGCGGCATGTGCGGCCATTGACAGGGTTGCAGCGGCAAGCAGGCGTTTCGAGGGGTTGGTACGCATGGCCTGCCGGTCAGCGCATGTCCAGCCGCGAGATCAGCTGTTCGTAGCGACTGCCATCGTCCTCGACGATGCGCATTTTCACCGGCATCAGGCGATGGTCTCGGGCGAGCCAGATCTCGTTCGCGGTTTCGCCGGGCCGGTGACGGCGGACCAGGTGCAGGACTTCGAAGCGTCCCAGCGGGGTGTCGATTGCCGTTTCGGGGCCGAGGGCGTAGCGGTAATGATCGAGCTTGCGGCCGTTGGTCATCGCGAATTCCAGACCGCTCAGCCTCTCCGCATCGAGGAACAGGAACTGGTACATCGCCGACAGCCGGTCCTGGGTGCCCGGCGGCAGCGCGACGCTCTCGCTACGGCCGTCATGGTGTAGCGTCAATGTGCGTGCAGGCCAGTCGAAATCGGCCAACACGCGCCGTTCCTCGCGGCCTCCGCGGACAGCGTCATAGGACTTTGGCCGCAGGCCCTCGTCATCGACACTTCCGCTGCTGGTTACACGGCCGGGCTGCCGCTGGACCAGTGCGAACAGGCCCACGGCATGGGTTTCACTGACAGCGCGATAACCGCCGTCACGAATTTCGAAGTTTTCGTGGATCACCCCGACCTGGGCGCCGTTCAGTGACAGCACATACTCGGCCCGGATCACTGCCGGCGGACTGGTTGTCGCCGCTGCGGGTTGCAGCAGCGTCGCCGTCAGCAGGATTGCGGCGATGAGGGTTCTAGGCATCGGCGGCCGGCGACAGCAGCGCGCCGCAGGCGTCACGCGCGCCCCGGATGACGACGCGGCCGTCGGCACCCACCGAAACGCGGTCTTCGCACAGCCAGCGCAGGGCCTGCGGGTAGATGCGGTGCTCTTCGGCCAGCACCCGCGCGGCGAGTGTTTCTTCGCTGTCGCCGGGCAGCACCGGCACCGCGGCCTGGATGATGACCGGCCCGTGGTCGAGCTGCGGCGTCACGAAATGCACGGTACAGCCGTGGATGCGCACGCCGGCCTCGAGCGCCTGGCGGTGGGTATGCAGTCCGGGAAATGACGGCAGCAGCGAGGGATGGATGTTGACCATGCGCCCTGCATGGCGGCTGACGAAAGCCGTGGTCAGGATGCGCATGAAGCCGGCGAGCACGACGAGGTCGGCATGATGCGCGTCGATGACCTTTGCCAGCGCTGCGTCGAAGTCCTCGCGCGTCGCATGGGCCTTGTGGTCCACCACCGCAGTGGGAATGCCGTGTGCCGCCGCGGTCGCCAGTCCCTTCGCTGCCGGATCGTTGCTGATCACCGCACAGATCCGCGCCGGCAATTCCGCCTTGAGCAGGGCCTCCATGTTGCTGCCGCGCCCGGAAATCAGTATCGCGATGCGCTTCAGGACGGTTACCCCCGGACGACTACGGTCTGTGCTTCGCCGCGGCGCCGGCGGCGCACGCTGCCGATGCGCCAGACCTGCTCGCCGGATTTTTCGAGGAGCTTCTGCGCGCGGGCAGCGTCCTCCTCTGCGACCACCACAACCATGCCGATGCCACAGTTGAACACGCGGTGCATTTCATCGTCGTCGACGTTGCCCCGTTCCTGCAGCCAGCGGAACAGCGGCGGCAGTGGCCAGGTTTCACGCCGGATCTCGGCGGTCAGTCCTGCACCGAGCACCCGCGGCACGTTGTCGACGAGGCCGCCGCCGGTGATGTGGGCAAGGCCCTTGACCTGCACTTTTTTCATCAGTTGCAGAACGGGTTTCACGTAAATGCGCGTTGGCGCAAGGATGGCATCCTTCAGCGTGCGGCCGCCGATTTTCGCCGGCAGTTTCACGCCCGGTTGCGCGAGGATGCGGCGGACCAGCGAGTAGCCGTTGGAATGCGCGCCGTTGCTGGCGAGTCCCAGCACGACGTCACCGGGGCGGATGCTGCGGCCGTCGATGATGAGTTTTTTCTCCACCACGCCGACGGCGAAGCCGGCGAGGTCGTACTCGCCCGCGGGATACATGCCCGGCATCTCGGCGGTTTCGCCGCCGATCAGCGCACAACCGGCCATCTCGCAGCCTGCGGCTATGCCCTTCACCACGTCGGTCGCGGCATCGACATCGAGTTTGCCGCAGGCGTAGTAGTCGAGAAAAAACAGCGGTTCGGCGCCCAGCGTCAGGATGTCGTTGACGCTCATCGCGACGAGGTCAATGCCGATGCTGTCGTGGCGCCGCCATTCGAAAGCGAGCTTCAGCTTGGTGCCTACGCCGTCGGTGCCGGAGACCAGCACCGGCTCGCGGTAGCCCCTCGGTACGGCAAACAGCGCGCCGAAACCGCCGATTCCGGCCATCACGCCGGGGCGCAGCGTGCGTTTTGCGTAGGGCTTGATGCGGTCGACAAGCGCGTCGCCGGCATCGATGTTGACGCCGGCGTCGCGGTAGGTCAGCGGCCTGCGGTTTGATTTCTTGCGTTTCAAGGCGGTCCTCGGGTTTGCGGTGAGGGTCTGCAGTGGCGGAGCGGCAGCCATATCCGGTTGCCCTGATAAGATAGGC
>FWPV01010038.1_pt1 | contig 15703 bp, 12 predicted proteins | sample 2228371 | NCBI WGS metagenome assembly FWPV01 (sample SAMEA103939776, study PRJEB20133) | metagenome | reverse complement strand
CGCCTGTTCCTGCCGGAGATCGTGGATTTTGCGATGCCCGCGCCGGGTCTCTTCCACAACCTGGTGCTGGTGAGCATCAAAAAACGCTTCCCGGGCCACGCGCGCAAGGTCATCCACGGCCTGTGGGGGTTGGCCTTGCTCAGTCTGGCGAAGGCCATCGTCATCGTGGATGAGTGGGTGGATGTACAAGACCCGAACATCGTCGCATGGCAGGCATTGGGCAATGTGGATTGGTCGCGGGATGTCATCATCAGCGATGGGCCAACCGATCACCTGGATCACGCCTCGTACCACCACTCCTTCGGCGGCAAGATCGGCATTGACGCGACGGCCAAATGGCCCGAAGAAGGCTATACCCGCGAATGGCCGGAGGTCGTGCAGATGTCACCGGAGGTTAAGGCGCGGATAGATGTGTTGTGGGGGGAGTTAGGGCTGTGACCTTAACGCCGCCGATTGTCAATTTGCCGCCAATCCCTATAATTAACCCAAGCTGCCCTCGCAAGCATAAACTCTCATAGGACACGGATCAACACGGATTTGACGGATAAAAACAAGCAAAAAGCCGTGTGTTCCGTGAAGGCCGTGTCCTATTTATGGAGTCAACGATAGGTAGCAACTTGGGTTAATTAAGCAAAACCGCATGTGCAGGAGGACATATGGCCGGCATTGATCCTGATCTCAAGCGCCAATTGATGACGACGCTGCAACGCTGCGATGTTTTTGCCAGCAACGATAAGTTACGCGCGGTTTTTGTGGATGGACGGCTGTCGCCGTGGGCATATAATATCCCTGAAGGAGAAAGCATCGCCGGACGCGTTCAGGCGATCATCGCTTTCTTGCATGATAAAGCTAATGCGCAGGGACAAAATGCGCTGTTTCTGTTGCTCAATGTACTTCGGGAGCCCTATGATCGCAACGATGCATATTATAGTGAGTTGAGTGCGTTGATTGCGAAACTGAGTAACGCTCCGAGTTCATGTTCACCGGCCATATCACCTACCATCTCCGACTCCTACACCCCCTACGAAACCGCGATGCAAACCTTGCTGGCGCGGCTCGGGCAGACGCATCCACGTTACAACGAGGCGCTCATCTATCAGCAGCGTTTGAACGAGAATTTGCAAGGGACACGGCTCTACGGCGATACCGAAACCCGCCGCGCCGAACGCGCCGAAATCCTCGCACGGCTCAACGCGCTCACGAGGGCAACGCTCAACACGCTGTTCGGCGAGTTGGGAAGTGCGCCGACAACCGCCGTGAGCCCCGGCGGAAGCCCTTATGGCGGCGAGGATGTGACGACGGGTGGCGATTTCGCCGGACGTGACCACATTACGATTATCGGCAGCGGGAATATCATCGGCACCCACAATCCGGTGATTGTCTCTTCCCCACCCGCCGACCGTTCGCCGGTCACGCCGACCGTCCTGCCGGACCGGATGCGCTTGCTGGCTCTGCTAACCCAATACTTTAATCTGGATGAACTGAACACGCTCTGTTTTGCCCTGGGGGTGAATTACGATGAATTGGGTGGCTCAGGCCTGACCGGCAAAGCGCGTGAGCTAATCGCCTATTGCGAGCGCCACGCTTGCCTACCGGAGCTTATCAAAGCCGGCAAAACCCTCCGCCCCGAACTCGATTGGTCATAACCTGCCCTAAAACAATGAACCACGCTCAACCCTCCCCCCCCGTCTCCCGTCTCCCGTCTACCGTCTACCTCCACCTCACCGCCTTCGCCGGTGGCCTCGTCTCGCTGGCGCTGGAACTGGCGGCGTCGCGGCTGCTGGCGCCGGCCTTCGGCACCACGGAACTGGTCTGGTCGGCGATCATCGGGCTGATTCTGCTGTACCTCGCGGTCGGCTACGCGCTCGGCGGGCGCTGGGCCGATCGTGCGCCCTATCCGGCGACGCTCTACACGATTCTGACAGCGGCGGGGTTGACCATCGCCGTAATTCCGGTGCTCGCGCGCCCCTTACTGCGTCTGGCGGCACAAGGGATGTACGCCTGGAGCCTGCCGCAAATCGCCGGACCGTTCATCTTCGTGCTCGTGCTTTTTGTCGCACCGGTGACGCTGCTGGCATGCGTCTCGCCGTTCGTCATTCGGCTCACGGTGACGGAGGTGAGCGCTTCAGGCAATACGGCGGGACGGATTTACGCCGTCTCCACACTGGGCAGTTTTATCGGCACGTTTTTGCCCAACCTGGTGTTGATCCCCACCCTGGGCACCTATCGCACCTTCATCCTGCTGGCGATGATTGCCGTCGTGACGGGGCTATGTGGTTTGTGGCATTTCAACCGCCGTCGCTTTTGGATGTTGGCGTGGACGCTGCTTCTGCTCGTCGCGCTCTTCGTCCTCAAACCGGGCACCATCAAGCCGGCGGCCGGCCTCATCCATGAGGAGGAATCGGTTTACAACTACATCCAGGTTGTGCAAAATACAGATGGCTCGCGGTATCTGCTGCTCAACGAAGGCCAGGGCATCCATTCTATCTACCTGCCCGGTGATGCAATCCTCACCGGCGGGCCGTGGGATTATTACCTCACCGCGCCGTACTTCAACGCTGCGCCGCATCCCCCCAATAGCGTTGATAACCTGCTCCTCATCGGCCTGGCGGCAGGGACGACGGCCCGTCAATACACCGCAATCTACGGCGCACTGCCCATTGACGGCGTGGAGATTGATCCGGCCATCATTCGGGTAGGGCGGGATTATTTTGCGATGACGCAGCCGAATCTCACCGCTTATGCAACCGACGGCCGGGCCTTCCTGGCGCAGACGACGCGCCGCTATGATGTTGTCGCCGTGGACGCCTACCGGCTGCCCTACATCCCCTGGCACCTGACGACGGTGGAGTTTTTCACGGAAGTGCGGGCGCGCCTCACGGAAAAGGGCGTGGTTGCGATCAACGTGGGACACACGCCGGGGGCCGGAGACGGTGACTGGCGACTGGTCGAGGCGCTGGTTGCCACCATGTGGCAGGTCTATCCGTCGGTGCACGTGATCGAAGTGCCCAACAGCTTCAACGCGATCGTTGTGGCAACGGCACAGCCGACCACGGCGACCAATCTGGCGGACAACCTTCCCTTGCTGGCGGACGCGCGTTTGCGCACGGTGGCCGAACGGGCGCTCGCCAACCTGCGCAGTGTTGCGCCCGGCGGCATCGTCTTCACTGACGACCGTGCGCCTGTCGAACAATTGACGCACGATCTCGCCTTGCGCTATATCCTCGGAGGATGGTAGTATGTCCACGCTGAACGATATCCTCATCCGCCCGGCCACGCCTGCCGACGCGGCCGCCATTGCCGGGTTAGCCGCGCAATTGGGTTATACCGTGACGGCGGATGAAGTCGGTTGCCGGCTGGCAGCATTGACCCGCCGGCCAGAACATGCAGTCTACGTGGCGGCGACGCCGGCGGAAGCGGTGGTGGGCTGGATTCATCTGTATGTGGACCATAGCCTGCTGCAAGGGCCGGTGGTAGCCCTCGGCGGCATTGTCGTCGAAGAGACCCAACGCGGCACAGGCATCGGTCGTCGGCTGATGGAGCAGGCCGAACAGTGGGGCCGCGCGCACGATTGTGAGGCCGTCTATCTGAAAACAAACATAATTCGCCATGAAGCCCATGTTTTCTATGAAAGCCTGGGCTACCGCAACGTCAAGACCCAATACGCCTATCGCAAGGCGTTATAAGGCCGGCATTGGGTGTATTTCAATTCGGGGGCAAAAGCTAGATAAACGTCTGATTTAACCGCCAAGTTCGCTGAGAACGCGGAGAAATTTCTGGTAACTCTGCGGACGCTGCGCGCTCTGCGGTGCAATCAAGGAAGAGTCGCCCCCGTTCTGAAATGCACCCGCCGGCATTGACTAACTTGCCGCTATTCTTATAATGAGGTTCGATAACCCCAAAAACGTATGGAGGGCTCCAATGCATAAGAGGACATATGACTTCAGGTTACTGTGCATTCTTATCCTGTTCATGGCAGGCTGCGCCGGCCCCATGACGCCGGCAGCAACGCCCACGCCGACCCGCACCCCCGCCCTTGTTAAGGAAGCCACGGCGAAGACGGTGCCGACGGCAGTTCCGACGGCCACACCAACCTCTATTCCTCCCATGCCAACGGCGTCCCCAACCCTCGCCCCGACAGAGGTGGTGGTCACGCCTCTGCCGCCGGATGTCAACCCGTTCACCGGCGAAAAAATGGCCACTGCCGAAGTCTTGGATCGGATTCCCATCGCGATCAAGGTCTCCAATTCACCCGAAGTACGTCCGCAATCGGGGCTCAATGCGGCGGATTTGGTTTTTGAACACTTTGCGGAGGGAGGAATCACCCGTTTCACCGCAGTTTTCTACGGTCAGGAACCCCAGCAAGTCGGCTCGGTGCGCAGTGGACGGCTGATTGACCTGGAGATTCCGGCGATGTATCGTGCCTTATTCGGCTATTCGGGGTCCAGCGCGGGGGTCAAGGAGCGTATCCGTAACTCGGATTTGTTTCCCACCTACATCGCGGCGCCGGATTTCGGTGTGGGGCAGCCCTATTTCTATCGCGTGCCGCAGGAGGGGAAGGCCTTCGAGCATACCTTGTTCACCAATCCCACCGTATTGCGCCAGCTCGCCGACGAACGCGGCATCAACAAGCGGCCCGAATTTCCCCGGTTGATGACCTTCAGTGAGAAACCCCTTGAAGGTGGGATACCGGTCAGCTATTTCGAAATCAATTATTTGACAGGCGTGTGTACGGCGGAATGGACTTACGATGCAACGTCTGGGCGTTGGAAACGCGCTACGGCCGGCGTCCCACAAACCGATTTTCTCACCCAAGCCCCCTTGACAACGGCGAACGTTGTCATCGTGTACGCGAATCACATCGAAACCGATATATTGGAAGATACGTGGGGGGGCGGCCATCAATCCATTCAGATACAAATCTGGGGCAGCGGGCCGGTGCTCGTTTTCCGGGACGGTGTGATGATCAACGGCTATTGGGAACGCCTCGAACGTAACCACATGTTGACATTCTGGGTCGCGGAGGGCCATCCGATTCCGTTGAAGCCCGGCAACACGTGGTTCCAGATGGTACCCTTGGGCACCACTTCGGAGGAAATTAAGGCGGGGCAACTGCGCTTCATGCCCAAGGGGGTCGTGCCGTTCGGGCGGTAACGTCGCTGCTTATGCTACGCTTGTCATTTCTTCCACTCGTGCTATAATCTGCGCGTGAGGGTGAGTAGCTCAGTTGGTTAGAGCGCACGGTTCACATCCGTGAGGTCCAGAGTTCGAGTCTCTGCTCGCCCATTTTTGTTTGCATGGCCGGGGGATCAAACCCGGCGAGTAAATGCCCTCCTCTACCCTTTACCCTCTACCCACCTTATGACTTTTCCCGTCACCTCTGCCATGGTGTATTGTGGAACATAGCCGAAATCCCGTCGGGCGGCGGAGATGTCGTAGTAGTGACTCTGCGCCAGTTCGCTGGCGATGAAGCGCGTAAGGCGCGGTTCACCGGGACGACGCAGGACGGTGTGGAGTTTTTCCAGGATGGCGCCGAGCGCGCGCGCCGTCTTCAGCGAGAGGCGCAGGCGCGGTTCGGGCAGGTCGAGGGCGCGCAACAGGGCGCGAATCCACGTCCAGAGGTTCACCGGCTCCCCCTGGCTGATGAAGTATACGCGCCCGTGCCCCGGCGGCCCGTCGAGTGGCGAGCCGGCGGTGAGGGCATCGGCAGCGAGAAGATGGGCGCGCGCCGCATCTTCTACGTCGGTGAGATCAACCTTGTTCGTTCCGTCACCTACCTGAGGCAGCAGGCCGGTCCTGGCACGGGCCAACAGGCCGGGCAGCAGGTGATTATCGCGCGGCCCGATGATGAGGTGCGGGCGCAGCGAAACCGTCAGCAGAGCAGGCCCGTGCGCCGCGATAACTTCTTGCTCCGCGATGGCCTTAGTGTGCGGGTAGGGACTTTCGTAATGCGTGGGGTAGGGGTATGATTCATCTACGCCCGTGTGCGGTTTCCCGTCGAAGATAACGCTTGGTGAGCTGGTGAAAACGAGCCTGGGTACCCTGTTGGCGCGGCATGCGGCGATCACGTTCCGCGTGCCGATGACGTTCACGCCGTAGAAATCGTCCCACGGTCCCCACATGCCGGCTCTGGCCGCCACGTGGAAGACGACGTCCATGCCGGCGCAGGCGCGCCTGACGGCTTCGGCATCCTGCAGATCGCCGCGCACCACCCGCGCCCCCAATGCCTCCAGTTCAGGATATGCGCCGCGCGTAAACACCGTCACCGCCTTGCCCCGCGCGAGCAATTGCTCGACGATGTAGCGTCCCAGAAAACCCCCGCCGCCGGTCACGAGATACCGGTTACTGGATGCTGGTTGCTGGTTGCTGGATGCTGGATGCTGGAAGCTGGTTGCTGGATGCTGGTTACTGGATGCTGGATGCTGGTTACTGGATGCTGGATGCTGGTTACTGGTTGCTGGTTGCTGGTTACTGGTTGCTGGTTGCTGGAAGCTGGTAACTGGTAACTGGTAACTGGTAACTGGTTGCTGGTTACTGGTTACTGGATGCTGGATGCTGGATGCTGGATGCTGGATGCTGGTTACTGGTTGCTGGTTACTGGTTACTGGTTGCTGGTTGCTCGTTGCTGGATACTCATTACTCATTACTCTGTAGAGTCCATTAAATTCGTACCCCCAGTTGTCCATTTCTAGTGTACCCGCTGGGCAAGTGAGTGGTATAGTCTCTCCTGACACAACCTCGTTGTGAAGGGAGAGCGAGATGAGTAACAGAAGTCCTTTAACAGTTGCAGAACGACAGGCCATTTACGACAGCAAAGCTGACGGCGAGCGGTTGCACGATGTGGCTCAAAAATGCCACTGCAGCGACAGTTGCGCCCGCAAGTGGTGGCGCATCGGGTGCAAGCAAGGCCGCGATGCGTTGGCTCGCACGCGGCATCGTGATGGAGCAGGTACATTGAGCCGCTTCGAACCCATCGTTGCCGAACGCGCGCTGTATTGGAAGCATCTGCATCCCAAGCGCGGCGCCAGTCGCATTCTAGTCGATATGGCCGCTGACCCGGCGTTGAAAGATGTGCGCTTGCCCAAGCCTAGCGTGCTGGCGCTGTTTTTCCATCAAAGATGCCCGGAGTTGCTCCAGCATCGCGAGCCCAGGCCCAAGGCGCCCGCGCGGTCAACCCACGTCCACGCACTGTGGGAAATAGACGGCAAGGAAAATGTCCGTCTGGGTGATGGCACGATTGCCACCGTGCTCGACGTGCGTGAACCATTGGCGTGTTGCTTTCTGGGCGCGTTTGCCCACGCGGTACAGACCGAAAAAGCGTGGCGCAAACTTGATGTGCGCGAGATTCAGACCGACTTGCGCCAGGTTTTCAGCACATTTGGCTTGCCCAGGGCGCTCCAGACTGACCGTGAAAGCGTGTACGGTAGACCGCCGGAGGAGCAATTCCCGACCCTGTTTACGCTGTGGCTGGTGGGCCTGGGTATCAGTCATCAGTTCAAGCGCAAGGAGCAAGTGACCGATCAAGCGCACGTCGAACGTGGACACAAGACCTTGTTCGACTGGATCGAAGAACCCCAGCCCTTGGCTGATCTGGCGGCGTTACAAGTGGCCCTCGACACAGCACGCTCAATGCACAACACGGTATTGCCATCCCACGCCGGGGACTGCAATGGTCGCCCGCCTATGGCCGTTCATCCTGAAGTTAAAGTGCCGCTGCGGCCCTATGCCCCGGAAGCGGAACTGGCCTTGTTTGACCTGAAGCGCGTGGACAACTTCCTGGCACGCTACACCTGGCCGCATCAAGTGTCGAAAGTGGGACAAGTCACGGTGGGTCCGCACGCATACGGTGTTGGCTCCGCCTATGCCGGTAAAACGGTCAACGTGCGCTTTGACCCACAAGACCGTTGTCTGACTTTTCACGATGTCAAAGACGACCACCTGATTCAGTGTCAGCCCATCAAAGACTTAACCGTGGCGATCATCACTGGCATTGAGACACCGCCACCTGCAACTGGCCAATCAATCCAACTATCCTTCCCCTGGTAGGGGGTACGCCAAACATGGACAGTTTGGGGGTACGAATTTAATGGACTCGACAGGGTCAACGCCCCTGAGGGGGATGGGCAGAACTTGCAACAGTTTATGTCGGATTCGCCATGGGAAGCACAGAGGGTGATCAGGCAAGTGCAAGCGGAGATCAGGCAGACGCCGGGCTTGGCGCAAGGCGGCGTATTGCTGTTGGATGAAAGTGCGGACGAGAAAGCGGGAGCCAAAAGCGCCGGGAGTGGGCGGCAGCACAATGGGCGCTTGGGGAAAGTGGAGATGAGCCAGGTCGGTGTCTTTTTGGCTTACTACCAAGCGCCGGTATGGACCTGGGTGGATGGCGAGTTGTATCTGCCGCGCCACTGGTTCACCCCGGAGATGGCCGCGGAACGGCAGCGGCTGGGGGTGCCGGAGAAACGGGAGTTTGCGACTAAGATTGAGTTGGGCTGGCGTATGCTGCAACGAGCCACGGTGCCCTTTGAGGCTGTGGCGATGGATGACTTGTACGGACGCAGCGGTTGGTTGCGGCACCAGCTTGATCAGGCGGGGATGCTCTACATGGCTGAAATTCCCGAAGACACCCAGGTTTACCTGACCAAACCTGATTTTGGCCTGCCGCCAGCGGACCCTGACCAACCTGGATGCGCCAGCACGCGCCCACAAGTCTTGAGTGCCGAGCAACCGGTCGCCGTCCGACAACTTGTCGCGCATCCCGATACCCGCTGGCAGCGTTTTGAGGTGCGTACCACCGAACGCGGCATCTTGGATGACCCGTTTGCCATGCGCCGGGTGTGGACGATCCGGGATGATGAATTGGCGGAAGAATGGCTGGTCATCCGGCATGAATATGGCAAACGCTATACATATGCTTTGAGCAATGCGCCCGCCAACACCCCTCAGGCGCGCCTGGCTTGGCTGAAGTGCGTGCGCCATTTCGTCGAACGCGCCAATCAGGAGGCCAAATCGGAAACCGGGTGGGATGAATTTCAGGCGCAAAAGTACCGGGCCTGGGAACATCAACTGGCTTTGACCATCCTGGCGACGTGGTTCATCGCCCAAACCAAGTACGAGTGGGCGCATACCCATCCGCCAGACTCCCAATTGGCGCAACAAATGGAACTGGCAGTTTTGCCTTCCTTGTCCGTCGCCAATGTGCGCGAACTGTTGCAGGCGGTGATGCCCCTGCCGCAGTTGTCGCAAAAACAAGCCACTCGTTTGGTGGTCAAACATTTGGTCAAACGCTCCCGCTCTACTCGCTGTCGCCTGAAAGCCCAACGCAGCCAGCGCACTCAAACCTAATCTAACATTGTCGAGCTAATCTCCTTACCCCTTCCTCTTTACCCCTTACTCTTTACTCTTTACTCTTTACTCTTTACTCTTTACTCCTTACTCCTTACTCCTTTTTGGCATCATCCGCTGCAGCGATTCCACCACCACCGCCACGCCGTTGACCAGCGCGCGCTCGTCAATGTCAAAGTGGGCGTTGTGGTGCGCGGGCGCTTCGCGGTCGGCGAAACCCGATCCGACGAAGATAAAGCAGCCGGGAATCTCCTGCAAGAAGAAGGCGCAATCTTCGCTGCCCATCGTGCGCACGTCGCTCTTGAGCGCATTCGCGCCGAACAGGTCGGCGATGACATCCCGCACCAGCGCCGTGACTTCTGCATCGTTGATGAGTGGCGGCGTGAGCGGGTACAGGCCGACCATCGCTTCGGCACCCATCATCCGCGCCGTCCCTTCGATGATTTCACGCACGCGGCGGAGCACCCTATCGCGCGTCTCCAGATTGTAGGTGCGGATTGTGCCGCGCAGCTCGGCGGATTCGGGGATCACGTTGAAGGCATCGCCGCTGAGCAGCGCGCCCACCGTGACGACGGCGGTATCCAACGCGCTCACGTTGCGGCTGACAACGGTTTGCAGCGCGTTCACAATGAGCGCGGCGGTCACAATCGGGTCCACCGTCTGTTCGGGCATCGCACCGTGACCGCCTTTGCCGGTAATTGTGGCATACCACGATTCGGCGCCCGCCATCACCGGGCCGGCGGTCGCGCCAAACGCGCCTACGGGGTTCTTGTTCCAGACGTGGATCGCGAGCATTTTATCCGGGCGGGGATTCTCCAGCACGCCCTCCTTGACCATGATGTCGGCGCCGTTCATCCCCTCTTCGCCGGGCTGAAAGATCAGCTTAAGCGTGCCGCGCCAGGCATCGCGGTGCTGCGCCATCAGCGTGGCGACGCCGAGGCCAATCGCCATGTGCGCATCGTGCCCGCAGGCGTGCATGAGGCCCGGACGCTGCGAGGCGTAGGGAACGTCGTTGGCTTCCTGGATCGGTAGCGCGTCCATATCCACGCGGCTCATCACCACCGGGCCGGGGCCGTTTTCCAACACGCCGACCACGCCGGTCTTTGCCACGCCTTCTTGCACGCGATACCCCAATCCGCGCAAAATCTCGGCGATGATGCCCGCCGAGCGGTATTCTTCCAATCCCAGTTCAGGATGCATGTGAAAATCGCGCCGCCAGGCGACGAGTTGCTCATAAAGTTCGGCGGCCAGCGTCAAAGTGTCCATAAGCCCTCTCCTAAAATCCGTTTCATCCGTTCAATCCGTTGACCAACAGATTACGGAACAGTGTACGAGATTTCCGCAAATACGGCAAGTGCTAATATCCCTATGTTAATAAGAAAATCCTCCCAAAGGGGACACCATTCGTCTTTGAGAGGATTTTGTGAAGTAGGGTTAGATTTGACGCAAGCGTTTGTACTCAGCGACAAATGTGGGATCGTCAAAGGCTTGCTCGAACTGACGCAGCCATTTGAGCACGTATTTGTCGTCCAGATTTGCGCCCTGGCGGTGAACAACGCCTTGGGCATCCTCATGATCGCGCAAGCGCGTCGAGATGAGCTTGTAGATCACCAGATCCTCCGGGCTACACACCCGAAGCGTCACGCCCGGCTGCACTTCCACATCGCGCCCGCGCTGAATGGCAAGCACATCGTAAGGCGTGTCGGCCAACAAGATATCCAACCGCGTCCCCAATGTGTCTTGCACAAACACCATCGCTTGCCGTCGCAGGGTCTGGCGCGGATCAGGAAGTAGCGAGGTGTAGTCAGACGCGAGCACGGACAGCAAGCGGTCGGCGGCATCGCGTTCCAGCAATACTTTCATGTCAGCATCCCGTGTGAGGCGCGGTTCACCCCACACGGCGACAGCAACACCGCCAATGACAATGGAGGGGATGCCGGCATCATTCAGACGCTGCTGAAGCGTCCGCAGGGATTGTAGTAGATTCTCCATGCTCTCTCTGCCATTCCGCGAAGCGTCGCAACCTGGCCTGCAACTGCGCCAGAGCCTCGCGCCGCGCCGGGCCAAACAGCGCTTCCGTTTCCTGCAATTGCGGCTCGAACGCGCGCTGCAAGGCAAGCCATTGCCGGACACTCTCGTGAACGGTCAATTGGCGCAACAGACGGATTTCGTCTGCTTCGAACGTATCCCAACCTTCGCGCAAGGTTCGCAAATCACGCATAATTCTGAATTTCCGTTTTTTTCACCGCAGAGGTCGCTGAGAACGCAGAGTTAATCCAGAAAAACTCAGCGATCTCTGCGTACTCTGCGGTAAAATCTTTCGCCGATAGCACAAACCGCATAACTACTACACGACCCGCTTTACCGCCAGCACAAGCGGCGCGTCATCCACCGTGTCTTCGAGCACCTTGTCGCCGGTGGGGGAGGCAACGGCTTCGAGCGCGTCCGCGAGCACCTCGCTGGCGATCATCTCGCGCTGCGCGGCAATGGCCTCCGCCAGCGCGCCGCTCGCGTTGTATTGGACGACGATCCGGTCGGTAAGCTGATAATCCGCCTGTTTGCGCAGGTCTTGCACGCGGCGCACGATTTCGCGGGCCAGCCCTTCCTGTTCCAATTCCGGCGTGACGACGGTATCCAGCGCCACGACCAGGCCGCCTTCGCCGGCGACGCCATAGCCTGCGCGGGGGTGACTCTGCACCAGGACTTCGTCGGGATTGAGCACGGCTTCGCTGCCATCCTCAAGCGTCAACGGCAACGCCTCGCCGGCGTGCAGTTGGGCGACGGCGTGCGCGGCATGCACTTTCTCCAGCGCCTTGCGGATGAGTGGGAACTGCTTGCCAAACTTCGGGCCGAGCACGCGATTCAGCGGCAGCAGTTTGTATTCGACCAGCTCGCCCTCTTCAGCCACAAAGGCGATCTCCTTCACGTTCAGTTCGTCGGCCAGCAGATCGAGCAACTGGCTCAACGCCTCACGGCGGCGCGGGTCAGCGGCAATGAGCGCCTGGCGCAGCGGTTGGCGCACCTTGAGATTGTTGCCGGCGCGCACCGAGTGGCCCAATGTCGCGGCCTGGCGCACGGCGGACATCGCTTCTACCAACACGCGCTCTGCGGCGTCCAACGGCTCGGCGGTGGGGATGAGGCAATGGTGGATGCTCTCCGGCGCAGCGGCATCTACGGCGCGCACGAGATTCTGGTACATCACCTCCGTCATAAACGGCAGCACCGGCGCGAGCAGTTTGGCGAATGTCGTCAACACGGTGTAAAGGGTCTGGTAAGCGGCTTCTTTGTCGGCGTCGGAGCTGACGCTCGCGCCGCGCGCGGCCCAGAAGCGGCGGCGGCTGCGACGCACGTACCAGTTGCTCAGGTCGTCCAGGAACGCCTCGGCCGGCTGTGCAACCTTCAGCGGGATATACGTCTCGTAGCCCTCCGTCATTGCGATAACCGTCTCGCGCAGGCGGGCGATGATCCACTTATCCAGCACGGTGGGGGAAGCCGCCTCTGTCCAGGGAGACCAAAGATTCGGCTGGCCCTCCTCGTATCGGGATGGATTCTCCAGCAATTCGGCGGGCGGCGTCCATTCGTCAATGCGCGCGTAGGTAACGAAGAAGGCGTAGGTGTTCCACAGCGGGATGATGAAGCGGCGGCGCGTTTCATCGGCGCGGTGATAGCCGAACAGCAGGTTTTGGTCGAGCGGCTGATTCATGAAGAGCCAGCGCATCGTGTCCACGCCCATATTTTCGGCAGCGTCGTCGAACCAGATCGCGTTGCCCCACGATTTGTGCATCGGGCGTCCATCCTCGGCGAAGAGCGTCGAGTAGCCGTGGACAATCTTCGCCGGCGGGATTTGCTCGAAGACGGTGCTCATCGTGATGAGGCTGTAGAACCAGTTGCGGAACTGGCCGGGGAATGATTCGCTAATCCAGTTGGCGGGCACCCATTTGGCCCAATATTCGCGGTTGGTGCGGTATTGCGTGGTGGAATAGGCCACGCTGCCGGCATCGAGCCACGGATTACCCACATCGGCGATGCGCGTCATCTTACTGCCGCACTTGGGGCAGGCGATCTTCACCGCGTCAACGTAGGGGCGATGCGGCGTGTGCCCGGCGAAGACATCCCACCCTTCAACGGCGCGGGCGCGCAGTTCATCCTCATCGCCGAGCACCTCGAAATGGTCACAGTCCTTGTTATCGCACACCCAAATCGGCAGCGCCAGGCCCCAGTAACGTTTCTTGGAGATCATCCAGTCCTGCATATTGCGCAGCCAGTCCATTTCGCGGGCGTAGCCGAACTCGGGGATCCACTGAATCTGATCAACCACATCCATGATCTGGTAACGCAGGCTGCGCGCTTTCTCCTCCGCGGTGACTTCCTCACGGGGCTTGTCGTATAGTTCGCCCATATTGATGAACCACTCGTCCACCAGGCGGAAAACCAGCGGCGTGTCGCAGCGCCAGCAGACGGGATAGCGGTGCGTGTAGTCATCCACGCGATAGAGCATGCCCTTGTTTTCCAGATCGTGGAAGATCTCGTGAGCGACCTCATGCACGTCGCGTCCGGTGAGCCAGCCGAAGCCTTCCAGGAACGCGCCGTCTTCGGTGAGCGGAGCGAGGGCGGGCAGATTGTGAATCTCGCCCAACTCGTAGTCCTCCGCCCCACAGCCTGGCGCGATGTGGACGATGCCCGTGCCTTCGACCTCGCCGACTTCGTCCCAGGGGATGACACGGTGGAACGCGGGGACGTTCATGGCTTGCACGGCCGGCAGCTCGTCAAAAGGACCGTCATATTCCCAGCCGATCATCTCTTCGCCCGTGAGTTCACCCAAGACTTCATACTTGCCCTTGACCACATTCGTCAGGGCGCCCTTCGCCAGATAATACGTCCACCCGTCCTGTGCCTGCACCTTCACGTAAGTCAGGTCTGGCCCCACGGCGGCAGCGACGTTGCTGGTGAGCGTCCAGGGCGTCGTCGTCCAGACGAGGAGCGCCTCACGCTCGCGCCCGCGCAAGGGGAAGCGCAACACGGGGGCGGCGTGGGTCAGCTCGCGGTAGCCGTCGGTGACGATCTCGTGTTGGCTGATGCCGGTTTCGCAGCGCGGACACCAGGGCATCACGTCGTGGCCCCGGTAGAGCCACCCGCGTTCCCACACCTTTTTGATGAACGTCCAGATCGTGTAGTTGTTTTCGGTGGCGAAGGTGAAGTAAGACCCGCCGATTTCCGGCATTCCCAGGCGGCCTACCAACCGCTCGACGCTGTCGGTGACGGGGCCGTCGGGGCCGGTGATCGTCATTTCCTGCGCCGGATTTTCGAGCAGCTTGTCGGCCATCGTGCGCAACGTCGCGGGATCATTCCAATCCATCCAGTAACCCAGGCGAATGGATTGCTCGGTCTGCCGGGCCGCCTGGCGCAGCACGCGCGCCTTGCATTCGAGCACGAACGGCGCGAGGCCGTAGGTTTCGATGTCGTGCTTGGACTTGAAGCCCTTTTCCTTCTCCACTTCGACTTCGACCCAAAGGCCCTGGCAATCGAAGCCGTTCTGATAACGCTCCTGATAGCCGCGCATGGCCCAATAGCGTTGCCAGAGGTCCTTGTAGGCGCGGCCCCAGCCATGATGAACGCCCATTGGGTTGTTCGCGGTGATCGGGCCGTCAATAAATGACCAACGCGGCGCACCCGCGCGCAACTGATTGAGTTTTTGGAATGCCTGGGTTTTGTCCCAGAAATCCAGCACTTCGTGTTCTTGTGCGATGAAATCGACTTGGGTTTGTACGGGTTTGAACATAATCATCTCCTCCAAAAATTCCGAAGCTAAAGCATCTGGCTCAAAGAGCGAAGCCCCTGCGGGGCTAAAAAGATCACGCCTTTTCGCCTGTTGGTTTTTCACCTGACATTATTGAATCCTCATCCGTTTCCAAAAATGGAATAGCGGTACCAGCAGTATGATGCTCGCGCTGGTTTTTGACGTACTTCACCACCGTGTTCAACTGCTTACCGCCAAATGATACCACACCATATTGACCTTGCCACGCAAAGTGATAATCCGGCTTGATCTCGTGATTGACGAAATGCGAACTATTCCCCTTCACCTGTCCGATGAACTCCGATAATGCAATACTCGGCGGTACGGAGGCCACCAGATGCACATGATCTTCGATGCCGCCCACCGCGTAAACGATGCCGCGCAATTCAGCCGCTTTGGCAGCGATGACATTGTGACGATTCCCATTCGGGAGCAATCCATAACATACGGTTTTTGGTAGACCAGGTTATGTGGTAGAACAATCGCCAATAGGGCATGATATCCTCCTAAAACTAGCCAGAAGCTAAAGCATCTGGCTCAAAGAGCGAAGCCCTTCGGGCTTGT
>FWPV01010035.1_pt1 | contig 15705 bp, 11 predicted proteins | sample 2228371 | NCBI WGS metagenome assembly FWPV01 (sample SAMEA103939776, study PRJEB20133) | metagenome | reverse complement strand
AAATAAAGAAGAAAATATTTTTTCCATACCAAACCACCATTTATATCATATATTAATAAATCGATATCGCAGTTTTCTTTTAATACGTAAGTAATACTTGTAGGTTCTTCTTTTGGTGAGAATGGGTTTGGATAGTTGCTGAATCCTTCAATAATACTTGCAGGCTTTTTTATTTTTATTACTGTAAAGCAGGATGAGAATTTATTTATTTTTGTGTAGATGTAATTTTCTTCTTTATTTATTTCAGAATTTTGAATCAGTGACCATTCTTTCTTGTTGTAATCGAGGGTAAATAATTTTAAAACTTCTAAATCTTCATTAATATTTAACCTATCATCAGGCAGGTATATTCTTAATTCAATTTCCTGGATTAGGTCTTTTATAGTATCACCTTTATCATTATATGCATAAATACAATGGAGATCAGGATAGTTATCCTCCTTTGAATTAATCGGGTTAATATGGTGGTCGGAGAAAGTTTTTTCATAAGCAATATCAATTATATTTCTTAAGTCAGATGAAATTGTGTCATTTTTATTTTCATTTGGAATTTTATAGTGCAAAAATTCTTTCTCATATTCACAATACATTTCAGGATAAGTTGAAAATATGGTCAGGCAAGCGGGATAATTTGAAGGACTGGTATTTTCTCTGTCATAGCAGCAAAAATCATATTTTTTAATTTCCACCACACCTTTTATAGTATCATAAACGACACAATTAATACTATCAGTGGCTCTAACAATTAAGGTAAATTCTTTACCCAATTCATAGGTTACAGTAGCAGTATAATTAGTAGTATTTTCAATTTCCCAGGTGCCATTCCCATCAAAATCCCAGTCGTAAAATACAGGTGGATATGCCTCAAATACAGATGCTCTGAAGATAACAGTACCATAACAATAATCATAAGCAGTAATTTCAACTTTCAAAGTAAAACAGGTTGTATCACATTGAGCGAATGATTTAACTGTTACTGTCTTTGATATTGTGTCAGCACAATATTTATTAGCAACAATGAGAGTAACAATGTAATTACCAGGATTAGTGTAAATATGAAATGGATTTTGTTCATTGCTTTCACTACCATCGCCAAAATCCCAGGACCATCGGGTTGGATTTCCAGTTGATTTATCCTGAAAATACATTGTGTCAGAAGGGCAAACCGGGCTATTTGATGTGAAATCAGCGACAGGACAGGCTTCTATTGTTATGCATTCTGTATCAACAGGTGCTGATTCTCCGCATTTATCAAATGAAGTTACATAATAGCAATATGTTCTTTCTCCTATTTCAAACTTGATTGTATATTCTGTAACATTTGGTGGAACTTCTGCTATTTTTACATAAGGTCTGCTTACTCCGTCAGATTGATAAATCCTGAAACCTTCTTCATCAGGCGAATTATCAAACCAGTTTAAGGAGAATTCAACTCCAGATGGATTTGTGATCTGGAGATTTGTCGGGGGTTCTGGTGGTTTTTGTGGAACAATGATTTTATAGTTATCATATATTAAATGTTTTGAATTACAGAAAAAGCCTGTGTATCCTGCTCTTAAATTAGTTATTCTTTTTGATATTTTAAGTTCGTTATCAATAAAGAAATATGCATTATTATTTTTGTCTATTTTTAATTTCAGGTTCATCCATTTATCAAAGAATGATTCATATTGAACTTCTGCGATTTTATTTATTAAATTATTCTTTAAGTCAAATTCAGTTAAGTATAATTTTTTACTATTTATGTCAATATAGCAAGAATAAAAATAATCTGATGAATTATCACCAAAAGCAAATCCTGACAAAATTATTGGTGGAACTGTGTCAACAATGGAATCTGTTACAGTATCAGTGATAGAATCTTTTATTCCGGGGAATTTGACCTGGCATTCAAGTGAAAAATCTTTTAAAAGAAAATATTCATCCTGTAAAACAAGAAATCTGATCAAACTATCATTTATTTTATTCTGGTTAAGTTCCTGTTCTATAACAGTCCAGTCACCGTTGCCGGCAGGAGTCCATCCAGAAGCATCACCATCATCAAAATTATCAAAAAATATTATGCTATCGCAATAATTAATGCAAACAAGATTTGAAGGAAAACTTTCTTCACATATATTGTATGCTGTTACATAAAAGCATAAATCTTTCACATTTGAGGGGAATCTGGTTTCATAGGTTGTAATGTCTCTGGAAACTTCGTCTAAAAGATTGAATTGATTTGACAAATCCTCTGAATAATAAATCCTGAAAGAACTTTCATTGTAAGAGTTATCCTGCCAGTTTAAAAATATGGTCTCATTTAAGAAAGAAGAAATGACAAGTTTATCTGGTTGAGCAGGAGGTGGAAGTCTCGTTATAATATAGAAATCACCAAAATCAATGCTTGTATTTTTAGTTATAAGTCCTGCATAACCCGATTTATATTTGTTATCAATTGCAGATAATATTAAACTATTGTTTACGAACCCTTTTAAAGTATCACCCTGCGCTTCAAATTTAAGTGAATAAAATTTATATGAATTAAAATCAAATTTATTGTCTTCAGCCAGAATTGATAAAGAATCATAACTATCATATCTGATAATTTTTGCAGTTCCCTTATCTTCTTTTTCTAATCCAATAACAAAAGAATAACCTGAATTAAGGGAATCGTTTAGAGACCTGATAATAATCCCTGAGTATTTAGGGTATGTTATGTATTCACCTTTCGGGATGAACATTTTGGATTGAGATTTAAAATTGCTATAAATGCCCGGAGCATAAGCCCAGTGATTATTTTCAGTAATGTCATGCTGACGGAGACTTCCTTCATATATAAGCCATCTTTCGCTATCTTTTAACCATATTGTATCTTCTGTTCTTTCAAAGTCGTCTTTAAATAAAATAGTATCACAAATTGTTGTATCAATAATGCATTCATCTCCGCTTAAAATTTCAACCGGATAGGTTATTGAAGAAGGACAATTTCTATCAGTTGTTTTAAGAGTAACATAGTAAAGTCCAGGTTGATAATAGATGTGAACAGGATGAATTTCATTGCTTATGGTATTGTCTCCAAATTTCCATTCAAACTCAATATTGTAATGTGATGACCAGTTATGAAAATGCACAGGATCGTAAATGCATTGTGGAGCATTATGAGTAAAATTTAATTCAGGACAGCCTAAAGATATTATGCATAATGTGTCAGCCGGGTCTGTGCGACCACAGATGTTATAAGCGATAACATAGTAACAGTAATATGTTGCTGGAAAAACAGAGTAATCAATATATTCCATAGTGTTTGGTCTTAATGTATCAAGAGGTTTATATTCACCACTTAATTCTGTTTCACGGTAAATTATAAATCCTTCTTCATCATTTGTATTATCAAGCCAGTTCAGTTTTATAGAAGATGGTGTAAGATTGGTTAACATAAAATCAGAAGGTGGGAAGTCAGGAGAACAGCAATCAATATTACTTGAATCCGATTCTTCGCAATTATTCTTTGCCGTTACAAAATAACAATGGTTAAAACCGAGATTTACATTTTTATCATAATATACAGTTGTGTTTTTTGGAACACTATCAATTAATGAATAATAACCATCTCTTTGAAAGGACCTGTAAATATAATACACATCTTCATAGGCTGTTTTATCTTTCCAGGTCAGCTTCATATAATTTTCAATTGTTATTTGAACCTTCAAATCTGTTGGACCTTTTAATGGTTGTTTTGCCAAAATTCTATAATTATCGTAAATATCATGAGCTTCTTCACAAAAAACACCAACATTTCCTGCCGGTAGCATGGATATATAATATCTTGCTCTCAATTGCCCGTTGACATAAAGCATAGCCCATCTATTTCTATCAACAACTAAAGCTAATTTATACCAGGTGTTATTCAATACCATTGTTGGAACTCTGATTAGAATATTTCTTTGACCTGACCTTCTGTTTAATCTTTCTATAACTGCACTCATATATGGATATTGGCATATGTATGCTGCATAATAAAAACCGCTCCCATCATCTCCAAAAATAAAACCAATAGCTCTCGCATAATCTGATTCATAAGCTCCTTCCGATTGAATCATACCATCACACTCTAATCTGTAATCTCTGTCTAATATTAATTCATTTACAATTCCAGAAAATACAAGTTCTTCTTTATCCTGCCTTAAAAATTTTAACTGGTGTAATTGACCATCAATAATAGCCCATTCTCCTCCATAAAATCGCCAGAATCTTGGAAAGCTTTCGTTAAATTCGTCATAAAATATTTCATAATAGCAATCATTCACTGGACTATTTTTTTGGTTTGAGATACCGGACTCTTCAAGCCCATAGACTGGATTAATCAGTTCTATATTATTTTTCAGGTTATTATCTGTAATAACAAATGAACCGATAAGAAAAATGATTGAAAAAACAATTAATAAAGGGTTTGATAATTTCATAATTTTTCCCCTTTTAAATTTATACAATTAATAATAGCAACATTTTTCATTTTTTCAAATTTATTTATTAACATAATTTTTAATTGGAAATCAATTAAAGAATATAAAAGATTACAGATTAAGTGGTTAAAATCGGTACCCAGGGACCATTATTTTCAGAAATGTCAATGATAAATCCAGCCAGATATTCATCTTCTAACGCTGACCAGGTAAGCTCAGCTGAATTTTTTAAAGCTCTAACAGCTGAAAATAAAACTTCATTATATATTATATTTTCCTGCTTTGGAAATATAATGTCCGATTCAATATAGATTTGAGACAAGTTATATTGTTTATTCACATTATATATTCTAACTTTATGAGGAATATTATTATCTAATCCTGTAATTATTGCCTGGCTCTTTCTATAATACACTGAGTAATCAAAACTATCGATTAAAAAAGTAAAATTTTTTAACTCAGCATCAAAAAATGTTTGACCAAACTCATCAACATAAGCATTCTGATTAATCCAATCAATATTTGGAGGGAATATTGTTAAAGTTTTTCCTTCATCAAAAGTTAAGACTAAAGTGTCATCAGGACCAAATGAAATATTATTGCCGAAAGTTGTTAGTGCTAATCTAACAGGGGTTTCAGAAGAAATTCCACTATCCCTCCATCGTCTGGTCGAAAAATCATAATAGCCTAAATTTATTTGTCCATCTGAACTTATGAAATACAGGTTTCCGTTATTTGCAGAACCGGAATATATGACATTGGTTATGTTTTTAAGCCATAATGGCGAAGAAATAAGTCTTTCTTTGCCAGTATTGATATCTCCAACAAAAATATCTTCCACCACTTCCTCACCTGCAAAAATTTGCATTCTTACTCCAATATAATCGGGATTTAGATATAAATTATTGAGTGAAGGTAAAAACTCAACTAAAATGGCCTCATCAAGGGGTGTTACGAAAAATTCTCTTGGTGGTGGGGCATAATTTAGTTGTCCGAATCTTGTCTGTCTTCCCAGACATGAGCTTATATATAGCGGGCAATTAGGGCAACATTTAAAAATTGGACCGAATGCCTTAAAATTTTCTTTAGACTGCCATCTCATATTTTCTCCTTTTTTTAAGTTACAAATTTTTTTATTTTATTTCAAAATAGTTAAAAATTTTTAAATTTAATTTATCTTGTACTTAATATGAATGAATTAATTCAATTTAATTAATTTTAAGACTGGAGGTAAAATGAAGAAATTTATTTTTCTGGTTTTGATGATTTTAATTGTTTTGATGATACCGAAACATTCTTTTTCACAGGTTAAATTATTTATTTCGGGTATTGGTGCTCAGTTTATTCCTCATCAACCTGAAATAAGGTTAAGACTATTATCTCCTGAATTTGTTAAATATGAATTATCGGTCGGGCTTGATTATTTAAAAGAGAATGATAGAAAAACTACTGATATTCTTGTTGGTGCGGGTGTAATTAAATATTTTGCTCAGGATGAAATGTTTGACCCGTTTGCTGGATTCAGAGGTGGTATTTCAATAATTAAAGAATCTTATATTAATTCAAAAGATGAATCAGAGACAGATATTGTTTTATTTTTATCAGTTTCTTTTGGAGTTGATTATTGTATAGAAAATAAAATTACTTTTACAACTGAAGCAGGAATTAGACTTAATTTTGGGGATGACAAATTCAATTTGGGTTTAAATCCGGCTTTTTTAATTTATTATTATTTCTAAGTGATGCTTGATGGATTCAGTAGAGTAATTTTTGAAGGAAGGAATGTTGGAAATTATTTTTTGCCTGAATGAAAAGAAAAAAACCTGCAAATAGATTTGACTATTCAGAAATTTATTATAATTGTTTTTAAAATTTGAGTTAAGTATTCAAAAATTTTGATAAGCTATTTCTTTATTTATATTAAGTAGCTGTTAAAAAGACAATAAAAAAATGAAAAAAACCATTTAAACCCAAAATGTTACCGTTAAAACTAAATTTATCAGGTTTAGTTAGTCTTATTGCTGAAGTAAGCATGAAATTAGGTAATTTTAATGGTCATTTAATGTCTATTATTAAGAATATTGAAAACGAAGAATTAATTTTATCACCATTGCAAGTAAAAGAAGCTAAATCTTATTGGTAACAATTTTGTTGTTTAGTTAGAATTTTTTTATTTTTATAATTTTTAAATTTTTTATTTTGAGTATTGAGTAACTTTTTGTTTATTTGTGCGTTAGCAGTTCATTGCATATCTTATCCCCGGACTATTAGTCTCATTTAGTTCGTTTTACTTGGTATCACTGAACCAGGTATCTTATGTAGTTCGGTTATTTCATATGAAGTATTAAATTCAATAAGCTTTTTTAAAGCAATCAAAATATTAAGAAGAAATCAGGGTTATCCATAACCCTGATTCCGTTGATTGTATTATTTGAATGGTAATTAGTTGAGAGGTGATAATTTATTATTCAACCTGATTATTTACCAGGTTTTATTAAGGATAATAGCTGATTCGTTGAATATTTTGCCAAAAGCAATTGTTTCTGAAACAGCTGTTGTTTCAAATTGACCTCTGATTAACCTGTCAGTTTCGACAGTCAGTTCACTTTCGATAATCTCCTCAATTGCAAATCTCTTATCAAGTCCAATAATATAATCGGGACCTATTGATTCATGTCTGATAAGCCTTGCACCGATTGGTGTAGTAACTTCTCCTGTTTCCTCAAAACCTCTACCGACTTCACTTTTTTTGAATTCATCAAAGTTTAATATAGTGAGGTGATTGGCTTTATTTGAAATTATAGTTGTCATCTGGTATGGATATAATTCCCCCCAGAGACTGATAAGGTCTTCATAGGATATTACTCCACTGACATTTGTATTGATTATCCTTGCAGGATTATTATCACCATCACCATTTATTATAGTGTTGATAACTGTTGCAACTTTGTCTAATTCAGTTTGCGCAGCAATTCTTTCAAGAAGAACTTTTATAACATTAAGAGATTTTCTTCTCAATGATTCGTATGATGCTTTAATAAAGCATCCATACTTATAGGGTTTTAATGAGTGTTCAGCTGTTTTAATATTAATTTCTGGAAGTTCAGCTCCTTCAGCAACTTTATACAATTGCCTTTCTTCTGTTTCTTCAGCGAAATACAAAGTTGTATATTCCTGTGCTGTTGTGTATGTCGTTGTTCCAACGATATGTTGCAGGATTGGTTGCAATAATTTTCCTGACCTGATAACCCGCCTTACCCATTCAGGAAAAAGGACAGAGGAAGATGTTGATTGAAAAAATAACTGGAATTCGCTTGCTTTAGGACCGGTTGTTACAATATTATGCAAAATAAGCTGTCTTTCAAATGCATCAAGTAATGGCTCATTTTCATTTCTTGAAGATAAAGCTTCGTTTGATGGATCATGTTGTTCAAGATATTCTGTCAATGTAATTCCATTGTTTCTGCAATACATATATACTTCAGGAACTAATATATCCCTGCTTTCTTTTATGGCTCTTGCTTTTTTAAAATCTATTGACATTTTTTTCTCCTTTCTGATTAATTTTATAGCAACACATCAACATAATGATTTGTTGTATCCACTCTAAGAACTAATCCTCTCCCGTATCCATTTCCTATTTCAGTGGTGGTTGCTTGTCGAACGTTTCCATTTGCTCCGGATATTACTTTGCTATTCAGTGTTGGTGTCGCTCCTGTATAAGGCAGAGTGCAAACCCCCTGAATTCTTACAGTTCCAATTCCATCTGCAAAATATAGCAATTCACCGAGTATTTCTACACCATCAGCCACTAAAGCAACAGTATAAGGATTTGTTCCTGTTACTAACCCTACTGCTTTTCCCACTGAGTTTGATAGGTCAGTGGTTGATACAACGGTTATTGTAAAATCAGTGTGTCTATTGTTTGATGTTGGAAAACTCATATTAGCCTCCTTTTTTTCTTGTCACAGGGAAATTTCCCCTTTAAAATTATTAGAAATAATTATGGGAATATAATTTTTTTTCGTCAGGTTTTTTCGTTTTTTTTAATTACTTTGAAAGAGGTTAAAATGTCCAGTAATAAAGGTGAAAAAGAATTAATTGATAAGATATTAAAAAATTCTAAAGTTATAGCTGTGGTTGGAATGTCAAACAGAAAGGATAGACCATCATATGCAGTTGGGATGTATCTTAAAGAAAATGGATATCAGATAATACCTGTTAATCCATATTATAATGAAATTGAGGGGATGTTATGTTATCCATCTATTGATGATATACCGGATAATATTAAAATTGATGTTGTTGATATATTTAGAAAACCTCAGGATGTCCTTCCTGTTGTGATTCAAGCTATTAGAAGAAAAGTTAAAGCAATCTGGATGCAGGAAGGGGTTGTTAATAAAGATGCGGAGAATCAAGCAAAAAATAATGGAATTGATGTTGTTATGGACAGGTGTATTCTGAAAGAACATAAATTGAGAAATTATAAACCCTGATATTTTGTTTCTAATATGTTTAAATCTTATAGAATTCTAAATTTACTTTTGATGCCTCAGTTTCGGGATTTTTAATTAAAAGATTTTTTTCTTTCGCTATCTTTTTTGAATTTGAATGTGTCAATAACATAGATTCTACTAACTTCCTTTGCTTTTGATATTCAATTATTAACTCCTGTCCTTTTTGAGTTTTTACTTTTTCTTTTAAAAGAATTTCGTGATTATTATTATAATATCCACAATGAATCAATATTTTTAAAAATCTCTGAATTTCGGAAGATATAAATGATTCAAATGCTGTCAAATCATTAGCAATATCAATTCCTTTTAACCTTTCTTCATTGAATTCTTTTATATAGTTTTCAGATAAAACAATATGGTTCATCAAGTATGCAATAATTTTAAACCAATCATCATCTTCGAAAGGATTTTTAAGCCATTTTTTTGATATTTCTTTTATTTTCAAAACATAACTATTGTATAAATCTGGTAATGGTTTTTGCCATTTTATATTTCTTGCAAACCAGTAATTCCCTTCTTCATCTGTGAGAATGGAAATATTCCGATTTGTTCGCTTTTCAGGATTATTATTTGATAAACAGTCGTTTATAGAGATATCCTGTTTTATTCTAAAGCTAAATGGATTTAACAAGGTATCATTGGACACAGGTATTAATGGGAGCACAAATTCATCAATTGCTGGAATAACATTCCAGAATATTTTATCAGATTGGTTTAATAATAATATTTCTGAATTGAATCCAGAAAGAACACGAATCATAGATTGTGGTGGACTTATTTTTGAAATTGGAATGAGTATTGATGCCTTTACAATTTCCCATTCAATATCATTTTCGCCTGTATAAAAGTTTTCGTTACAAATTTTTCCTCCTTTAATATATATGCAATTATCATCCCATTCTATTGAATCGGCTTGCAATATAATATCTTTACCTGTATCATTTTTATCAAGTTTAAGATTAAAATCCGTTTTTATTTTAATTGGATAAATTGATGATGATATTACAAGTTCAGGGTTATTATTTTCATCAATATAAGAAATATTAGCTTTAATTATTATTTTTTCTGATTTCTTATTTAAGTTATTCCATTCTTCAAAAGCATAATTCATTTCTTTGTTGTTTAGCAGAGTTTGTTCATTTGTAAATATTCTAGTATTTAACATAGCTCCCGAATGGACTAATGAAATCTCTGTAATAGAAATAATATTTTCCCATCTAAATGTACAAATATTTTCATTATATTTATTTCCAGGAATATGTTGACAGTTTCTGATATCTTTTCCGCAAATGTCACAAATAGTGTCTTTTGCGATGAAATGGAATGAAACTTCTTTATAAATTCCACCATCAATATTTATTGCTAAATCCCTGGCAAATGAACTTTCTTTCATCCAGTAAAACCAGACTTTTACCCAGGGTTGTCCATCTACCTTAATGATTTCAGCAAGGAAAGTATGAGCTATTGGTGCTTCATTTGTATTATGCCCGACCATTACAGCTTTATCAGTAACATGTTCTGCTATTCTTTTTAGCTCTTCTTCAGTGAACCTTCCAAAATAACTTGTTACCTGAGTTGATGCGAGTAAGCAGGCTCTTATTTCAACTTCTTCTTCTTTTAGTTCTTTCGGCGCAATTTTGTTGATAGCTTCAATTAGCTCTTCCTTTCTTTTTTTGATTCCTGAATTATCAATTTTCAGTTTACCTGAAATATACCCGAAAATTTCTTTCATTTTACCTCCAGATATGTTAATACTTATTTTCCTAATTCATCTATTTAATGTTTCCCTTATTTTTTCCTGAATTAATTTTATTTCAGTGATATTTTCTTTAATTGGCACTATTTCGGCTTGAAATAATTCCTTTGTAACAAGTTCATTTTCAAGCCGATCAACTTTCTTTTGTGTTAATGCCCATAGTTCTTTAATATGCGAAAATTCTATTTTTAAAGGTAATAAAAGTAGTCCTGTAACTGTTTGAAGAATTGTTATAATTATTCCAATTGAAATTAAAATATTTTGGAATTTTTTAAAAGAATTATTAGTTTTCATAAAATCTCCACTGTTTTAATTAATAGGCATTGTGTTGTTTTTTAATGTTATAAAAATTTTAAATTAGAAACAAAATGTGCGGGATAGTTGGAGTAATAGGTAATTCTCCTGTTATGCAGGATTTATATGATGGAATGATGATAGTTCAACATCGTGGGCAGGATGCAGCTGGAGTTGTAACATTTGATGGCTCATTCCATTTAAAAAAGGGATATGGACTTGTTCGTGATGTGTTTAAACAGAAACATATTTCAAGACTTTCCGGAAATTATGGGATAGGACATGTCCGTTATCCTACTGTTGGTCCAGGAATATCAAGAGATGCTCAACCTTTTGTTGTGAATTCTCCTTACGGTATAGCTATGGTCCATAATGGTAATATTACAAATTTCAAAGAATTGAAAAAGGAACTTTTTGAAAAATGTCATAGACATATTGATTCATCCTGTGATGTTGAAGTTATTTTAAATGTTTTTGCTGATGAATTGAGTATTAACGACCACAAGCATTCTTTTTTTGATAGTGTCTGTTTATCTGTTGAAGGAATTTTTAAAAGGGTCAAAGGAACATATTCTGTAATATCATTGATAGCCAATAAAGGTTTGGTAGTGTTCCGTGACCCTTATGGAATAAGACCATTGATTTTTGGGAAAAAGGATGATTATTCTAATAAATATATGTTTGCATCTGAATCTGCAGTATTAACTTCCCTTGGATTTGATGTAGTCAGAAATGTTGAACCTGGTGAGGTTATATGGGTTTCTACTGATGGCAGGTTGGAAAGCCGGATTATACAGCAAAAGGGTCATTATCCCTGTATTTTTGAGTATATTTATTTTGCGCGTCCTGATTCAATTATTGATAACATCAGTGTTTATAGAGCTCGTATTAATCTTGGAATTGAACTTGCGAAGTTATGGAAACAATCTGGTCTTTCTGCTGATGTTATTATGCCGGTTCCTGATTCTTCAAGACCTTCTGCCATTTCTATGGCTTTTGAACTCGGGATTCCTTATCGTGAAGGATTAATAAAGAACAAATATATTGGACGAACTTTCATTATGGCTGATGAAGATAAAAGAAAGGAATCTGTCAGGTATAAACTTGCTCCTTTGAGGATAGAGATTGAGAATAAAAAAATATTACTTGTTGATGATTCTATTGTTCGCGGGACTACCTCTAAAGAGATTGTTAGAATGATTCGTGAAAATGGAGCTGAAAAAGTTTATATAGCTGTTACCTGTCCTCCTATTAAATTCCCGTGCGTTTATGGAATAGATATGTCAACGAGAGGTGAGTTGCTAGCTTCTTCAAGGGATTTATCTGAAATTACAGAATATGTTGGTGCTGATTATATTCTGTATCAAACTATTGAAGGAATGATAAATTCTTGTTTAAAAGAAAGCACTGATATAAAGCATTTTTGTTATGCGTGTATGAATGGCTTTTATCCTACAGGTGATATTGATGAAAAAGTTCTTAAAGAAATTTCTGATGATAGAATCCTTGCTCATAAAAAATGATCTTAAAATATAAAATTAAAACAATCCCATCATCCTTTTTGCAGTGTTCTGGTCTATCCATCCCTGGTCTTTTATATATGCTATAAGTTCTGCTTTTGTCTTTTTACTCCTTACCTCAGCTTCCTCATCTATAATTGTTGGTTTCTCAAGTTTAAACCTTGCTTTAACAGGAATTCCTTGCAGAGCAAGTTCAAGATTAATTATCCAATCAATAAATTTCATTGCTTTTGATTGAACATCTTCAGCTTCTCTCGCTATAAGCCGTAATTGTGCATTCCCCCAGGTTTCTGTTGAGCCATAATTTTTTCCAAAAAATAAAGGTCCTAAATGCGAAGCAGTGATTACTTCTTCATATACCGCTCTGTGGTTATTGTAAAATGCTGTCAGGCGAGACATATTTGATGATACTTCATTGATTTCTACATCATCCCAGGTTGTTATATTTGCTTCAGGTGGCAAATCTTCAAACCCGCTTGCTATTGCTTCGAAGTATTCAACAGCCCTTTTTTGATAATCTTCATTTGATTCACCAGATATTTTTTCGGGCGGTTTTATTTTTATATGCAACCTTGGGAATCCTGCATTGTGTGATGCTGAGGATAAATCATTCAGCAATTGCAAATGTATTTTTAAAACAAATGGGATTGACAGAAGTATTGATAAACCATAAGGATTTTCTGGAGTTGTATCAAGTGCATAGTAAATAAAAGAATATGGATTCAATTCTATTTCTTCACCATTTGATGTGATTTGGTATGGAACCAAATTCGGGTAATTGCTATTTGATTGTTTAAACCGGATTTCTTTGACAGGTATTGTGATAAGTTTTTTTATATGTGTATATTCAGGACTGACAATAATTTCACCGGAATATGCACCATGAATAAAAAGTGTTCTAAAAAATTGTGTAATTAAAGTATTAAAACCTGTTCCTCTTTCATACTCGTTCGGACTAATTCTTTTTGATAATTCTTCTATTAAGTCTGAGGCTTCTTTTTTTATTGATTCATTTTCTCCGTCAAGCTCAATACTATAATCAGTGCAAGCAAGCCTCGTCCATGACCATATTGCTGATGAACAGGCGGGTATATTTTCTGATAGATATTCAAGTAAATCATGTGTTAATTCCGGATATTCGTAAGGTGTTGCTATAAATTTCTGGATTTCATTATATTGCATTAATTTTGATGATGGTTTTGTTGAACCATATTTTGTTAGCGGTGGAACTATCTGATCATTGTTTCTTTTTTTTGTTAGAAAATTAAAAATTCCCATTTTATCTCCTTTTTCACTTTTATACCGGTTTTTCAGACTATTTTGATTAAAAGATTTTTTTATTTCTTTTAGTTTTAATAATTTATGAAAATAAATACTTAATGTCTTATTCTATACTGCATTACGGATATTACATTCAATTTTATTTATTTATCAGTGACATTTTTTTATAAAAATTACTTTTTCCAGATATTTATGTATTTAACAACAGGTGGGATAATTATTCTATCTGTTTTTATTTTATTGATTTCATAATATGCAAGAATCATAACTCTGTCAGCATCAATTATATGGTCTTTTCCTTTATTATAAATAACTTCTCCATTGTTATTCAAATGATAGGTATGGTTTGCATATTGACTTTCTCTTTCTTTATCTTTATCATTCATTATTAATTTTTCTTCCAGTATAAATTTTACTAAAAGGTCTGTTGCAAAATGTTTCAAAGATTGAGATATTTTTGAATCAGGATTATAATTATCAAAGTAATATTTGCTTCCAAAAGAAAATCCTTTTATTTTATATTTCAGATTTTCATATGTTGATAAATCCTGATAAACAGCAATTCCGGACCCTCCAGTATCAATCCCGGCAGCAATTATGTTTAAATTCTCAACCAGCCATTTAATAATTTTAGCCTGAACAGGATAGCTAACTCTTTCAAGATGAATTCTGAATCTTGAAGCTAATTTTTCATTATTATCTGTGTTTGATAATTCCCACCCTACAATTTCTGTCGGGTCTGATGAATATCCTAAATCACACCCGATATAGAATTTTTTATTTATATCCATTTTAAAATTTTTAAAGGACAGGTTTAAAATTCTTTCCCATTGATTAATATTATCATCATTAAATTGAGTCGAAATATAGTTTTCTTTTTTGCAAATTTTGGTGTACTGTTCCATATCAAAAACAGAATACGCAGGGCTCCCGTGAAGACCGAGGCAATTATGAATATATCCCTGGCTTTTTATACCTCCATAAAATTTTATTAATTCCTTTTCCATCTCATCATCAAAATCTGGATTTATATTTGATGGCCAATGAAAGATTGTAAATCCTGAATCTGCATTTGTTGTAATTTCATAAAATTTATTTCTTAATCCGTTTGGAACTCCATAAACCCATAGATACCCATTTTTATTTAAAGCCTGCCTTAATCTATCCCATGCATCATCCAGCATTTCCTGTGCTTCATCTACTATTATAAAATCTACATGAGTATTATTAAAATTTATTCCTCTATATCCTGATATTTTAAACCACAATATGAAATCATTTTTAAAATGAATGAATCGCGGTGGTGATTTATGAATTCTTTTTACTTTCTCCTTCAATCCCGGGTTTGATTCAATCCTTTGAATTATTCTATAAAAAGTCGGTTCCAGCAATTGTTCCCTCTGGTATGCAACAAGTCCTTCTTTTGCATCTTTAACGGGCAATCTGTTTAAACTCCAGTAAAGTGACATTATTTCTATTTCTGTTGTTTTACCTACCTTTCTTCCAGCCTGAATTGCTTTAAATCTATCGTTAGTTTCTATTGATTTTTTTTGATGTTCCCATAATTCAATTTTTTTATCTTTTGAATGGCTAAAATTTTCTTCTATGAAAGTTAGTATTTCTTCAAATTTTTTCATTTTATTTTTATCAAATTGATTTGTCTGATTTTTTAAAATTTTTTTTATAAAATTATTTCACAAAATTTATTTATGATTTAAAATGATAGAATTTAAAAAATGGAGAAAATATTATGCGTAATGCTGCGGTAGTTTTGGACTGGAATTTAACTTTATCAAGTTAATTTAATTAATAAAAATTTTCATTAGAAATTTTTCAAAATATTTAAATTAACTGTTGACAATTTTAAAAATTATTATATAATTTTGGAA
>FWPV01010033.1_pt1 | contig 15706 bp, 17 predicted proteins | sample 2228371 | NCBI WGS metagenome assembly FWPV01 (sample SAMEA103939776, study PRJEB20133) | metagenome | reverse complement strand
ATTTAAAATTACAAAAAAAACTGTAATTACTATCTAAATATCAGACCTAATATACTATTAAAAGAGTGTGAATTTTAGTTAAATATTTCTTTAATAGAGCAACAAATTATTAAATGCTATTTAACATAATCATCTTCGGGAGTATTGGAGCATGAAATAGAAACAGGAATATTCTAAAACGATATGAATTCAGAACCAATCAGTGCACCCTGCGGGACTCGAACCCGCGACCTGCTGATTAAGAGTCAGATGCTCTACCAACTGAGCTAAGGGTGCGGGGCAAAAATAATTAAATCCCTTAGCTTCTCAAAGTATTTACATTTGTATCTTAATCCACAGATAAAAAAAAGACCATCACAATGGATGGTCTTTAGAATTTGCCCTCAATAAAATTTTATTTAGTTAAAAAGTTTCTCTATCTCATTTTGTTCATTCTTATTCAAAGATTTTACTAACGAATAATAAAATCCTGCTGCAAGTAAAAATAAAACTACAAGTACTGCTATTTCCATTTGGATCCTAAAAAAATTATTATTTAACTGGCAAAGCTTTGAATAGCTTCTTCTTTATTTCGATAAAGATTTAAAACACCATACAATCCGGTTATCTTAAACAGATATAGAGCCGAAGGCTGTGGAATAATATATTTAATCTCTCCACCTCTTTCTGTCATCTTTTTAAGAACAACAACTAATGCACCCAAAAAGGTTGAATCGATATACTCACAGCTGCTCAGATCAATAATAATCTTTAAGTTATTTTTGAGAATATCAAAAACCAATCTGTCTTTGAATAAACCCGCTTCTTTAAATGTTGCTCTCGAAAAATTAACTTTTTCAATAAGAACATCCCCCACTACTTCCCTGCTAAAATCCTCGAAATCCACTAATGCTCCTTGCTTGTTTGGAGGAATATTATTTATTGAATTCTGATACAAAATTTTGTCCTTTGTTAAATTTTTAAATATTCTTTCAAATAGCAGGCCAAGTGTTAAAAGATTTGATTTTATAATAAAAACACAGAAAAACTGCAGCTACAATAGTGAGTAAACAAAATTGTGTGATATTTATTAAGAATTATTAAAAGTTAAGTGTTACAAAATAAAATCCCTGCCACATTTTGAGCAGGGATTAATTTGATTACTTAGAGGAGATTAAATCTTCTAACAAGACAGGGTCCGGAACCTTGTTTTTTACTGGGGGCAAGGATTTTAAGTAAGCGAACATTGCTCTTAATTCCTCTTCCGGAAGAATACTTAAGTTCTGCCACGGCATAGGTGGTAATATTGGACGACCGGCACCAAGATGCTTCCCCGTTTTCATTGCATTGATAAACATTTCGGGTTGCCAGGATCCAATTCCTGTTTCCATATCGGGAGTCAAATTAGCTGCAAATGAAGCGCCCCAAGGACCAACTGCTGCGGTAATATCTTGTGTGAATAAAACATATCCACCGGGTTTTAAAATTGAGGGATCAAATTTTGCTAATTTTGCATCCTGAGGATGACCTGATAAAAATTTGGTCTCATCCGGTACAGGACCATTTGGACCAAATACTTTTGGTGTGTGACAATCTGTGCAACCTCCTACCTCAACAAGAAATTTTCCATGTTCAATTAATTCTTCCTGAGTTAATTCTTTCTTTGGGGGTTCTTTTTCCTGGCAGGCACTAAAGATTACTGTAAGGAAAAGCGCAAATAACACCACGTAAACAAGTGAACCTTTTTTATTTAACATTAAGCCTCCTTTTGTTAAATGAAGATAGGATTGATTAATATTTGGTTTTGATGAACCAAAAATGATATCAATAATTATTATTAGGAAATTATTTTACATAAGCGGCAATTTTAATATGTTAATAATTAAATATGTGTAACTAATTTATATTTTACAAATTTGGAGTTAAAATGAAAAAATTTTTTATCTTCATATTGCTTATAGCTGTTGGCTATTTTACTTACGAATATTTAATTAAGGAAAAAGAAGTTTATCAGATAAAAGACACTTATAGTAAAATGCGGGAAGGTGTTGATCTTGATGCCCCATCAATTAGTCCAAGAGACTTTGCACACTATGAAGGCACTATTAAAAATGTAAGCGATAAAGTGTTAAATAATGTTGTAATAACTTACTTGATTGATGCCCAGGTTTCTGAAGCGAAAATTGAAAAGATTGAGCCCAATGAAGAAATTCCATTTAAAACGAATTCTGTAATGCTTAGACATATGGATCCACCACATTATTTAAAAGAGGTAATTTATGATCAGGAATAATTGAAGAAGATTTAAAACTTGCTGTGAATAGTTGAAAGTAAGAATGATTTTTCAATTAAAAAAATTTTAACGATAAAAAATTTTTTTATTAATCTTTTAGCTTTCTTCCATTTAAAAATTAATATTCATAGATTAGTCATAGAAGTTCTTGTAACATTACGAAAAAAAAATGAAATAGTTTTGAGAGAATGAGAAAGAAAGTTTCAAAAAAAATCACAAAAGAAAATCCCAACCAACTTAGCTTTGAATTTTTATACAGAGACTCCGCAATAGATGTTCACATACCTAAAACAAACGTAACAAAATTTGATGCTTATCTCACAAGTAATCGGAAGCTTGCTATTAAGTTAGCGCAGCCATAGTGTTGTAATAAGTTACCGCCACTACTGTTTGCTTAAAATATTTTTTATTCCCTTATCAATCCATTTCTCCAGAGAAGAGATAAAGTTATTTTCAGCAACAACTAAAGCCTGATTTTTAGCGGCAAGAAAAATTGTCTCCCCTGTTGTATTACCTGAATCGATTTTGGTTTTTAGCCATTCGGATAATCGTTTTAACCACATCTCTCTGTCTTTTTCTCTTACATCACCTTCAAGTACAATTAATTCTTCATCCTTAAAGACACATCTTACTTCATTGAATTTAAATTTCTGACCATCGGTTGCAAGATGATTAAATAATGAGTTAGACAAATAATTCACTTTGTATTCACTTACTGCTAAATCAATATCTCTCCATACCTTTGCAATTGGATCTTTATCCGGTTTAACCGGTGGATTTGTCTGACAGGAGTTATACTGATTGTAGAGGGCCTCAATGAACTGAGAAATTTCAAATAATCTTTGATATGAATCCAGCGCATCCCATCTTTTACGTGCACTTGTTAGTCTTTTATTTTCGGTGGTTGTAAGATTTGAATATCCTTCTTTTACATTTTGAAGATTTGACCACTTCTCCAAAGGATTATCCTGATATATCCAGCAATTATTGGAAATCCAGGATTGAGTATCCCCATCCACTGCATCAGTAAAGAATGAAAAGAAATTTGATTCTATCGAATTATTTAATCTGTATTGCGCAAATACAGACTTAATTAATTTTACTGCTTTTTTCTGATCGTCAACAAACCCAATTGAGTTAATAGCTTTATTAATTGCTTCTTCTCTTATGCTTCTTATTGTTACTGAATTTGATGTATCAAGCCAGGAAAGAAAAGTTAACGGCGATTCGATCCTGCTTACTTCACCTAATGTATTGACGCAGGTTAGTAGTAAATGTAATCGTAAAGCATTTAACTCATAGTTTTCATTATTTGCAGAAATCCATTTGGAAATGTCTTCATCAACAAGGGATTTTGAAAGATTAAGTCTTCTTAATACAAGCTGAAGTTTATTTTGCACGGATGCATCTGCTTTGTTCCAATTCGGCAATTCTGAAATATTAATAGAACCATTTACAGCTTTTTCAATATTTGAGAAATATTCTTCTTTTAATTTATTTATCAGGCTTTCAGTTGTTAATTGATCTTCCACTTAAACACCTTATGTATTTGAAGGATAGTGTAAATTATTGTATTAAAATCCTAAAGATTTTGTGCAAATAAACAATTATTATTCCAATAAAGACCTTTATTTAACTGTAAATTTGGATAAGTGAAGCAAGTGTAAAAGTAAAAATCAAGCAGTTTGTGGTAAATTTTACCCGATAAAATTTGCTTCAATCAATTCAGAATTTGTAGGCGGACTCACAAATTGTTTTCTATCTTATATATATGTTTGACACAAGAAAAATTAATATTAAAAAATGGAAACGATTATTGGGTATTTAGCTGCCGGCTGTACAACGCTGGCTTTCTTCCCTCAGGCACTTAAGGTTTACAAAACCAAACACACTAAGGATATCTCTTTCTGGATGTTCTTACTGTTAAATTTTGGATTAATGCTCTGGTTAACTTACGGATTACTTATTTTATCTCTTCCTATAATTCTTGCTAATGCGGTAACAATTGTTATGTCATTATATATTCTTTCAGTAAAGATTAAAACTGATATTTTATTCCGGGAAAGAAAAATTGACTGATAAAAGCAACTTTCAAAAACAAAATTTTATTCCTTCACTATTCGTTATTATTGCTGCTTCTTTATGGGCAGTGGATGGTATTGTTTTGCGTCCCTCTCTTTATAGTTTACCCGTACCACTTGTTGTTCTTATTGAAAGTGCAATAGTTGCTATCTTACTTTCACCTTTGTTTATTAAAAAATTTTCAGCATTAAAAAATTTAAAGACCAAAGATTGGATTGCATTTGCCGGAGTAGCCTTGCTTGGCGGCGCTGTTGGCACGATGGCAATAACCAAAGCTCTTTTCTATGTTAACTTTGTTAATTTATCTGTTGTGATACTGCTTCAAAAATTGCAGCCAGTATTCGCAATTCTTCTTGCAACTTTTTTATTAAAAGAAAAACTACCAAAAGAGTTTTTCCTTTGGGCCGGATTAGCAATTATCGGTGCTTATTTTATGACTTTTGGTCTGACTTCTCCAAATTTTTCAACCGGAGATAAAACTACAATTGCTGCTTTGTTTGCGCTTCTTGCTGCAATCAGCTTTAGTTTTTCTACTGTATTAAGTAAACGCGCTTTAAGAAATGTAAATTATGAGATGGGAACTTATCTCAGGTTTTTATTTGCAACCGTCATTATGTTAATCATTGCATCAGCAACCGGAGATATATCAAGCATTAATCAAATAACCACAAAACAAATTATCGTGTTTTTAATAATTGCGTTTACAACCGGCGGAGCAGCGATATTTCTTTACTACTATGGATTAAAAAGGATTTCTGCTTCTGTTGCTTCTATCTGTGAGCTTGCTTTTCCGTTAACCGCCGTTGTTCTTGAATACTTTGTTCACGGCAACATTCTTTCTCCCGTTCAGTGGATTGGGGCAGGTGTTTTATTGATTAGTATTCTTAAGGTCAGCGGAATTAATATTCTTTCCGGTCTGCAAAACAATAATTAATTCTGTAATGGTTTTACAAATACTATTTCAGCATATGATGAAGTATTTTGTTTGTTTTTCTTTGAGAGTATAAATGCAAGAAATATGTAGATTAAAATTAGCCCGGTTGCTAACAAGGTTGAAAACAATTCTTTGTTGTCATTAAAGATTTGCATTCCTAAAATTAATCCGCCAATTAAAAGTATTAGGGGAATTCCATAAAGCATAAAAGATGCAGATAGAATTTTACTGCCTATTATTGATACTCTTACTTTATCGCCTGGCTTTACCCCAAAAGGATCTTTAACAATTAAACTTCGTTCGTTAGAATTCCCTGGTTTGCAATAAATTTTAGCAGAGCATTCTTCACAGTGATCAGAATTCGAGATGATTATTGTTGCTAAACCATTTTTAGATTCTTTTACGATTCCGTCTTCTGTTAATTCTTCAGTGTACATTATTATTTCTTTGTCATTCCGGACTTGATCCGGAATTTATATTACTAATAGCAGATTCCCGCTTTCGCGGGAATGACATTGTAAGACTAATTAATTTTTACTTCTATATTTTCTTCTTTCAACAACTCTGAAGCTTTTTCTGGATGAACAAAACGAATAGCTTTTGTTGAGCATTTATCCAGAGGAATTTTTGATAGATCTAACTTTGAATAATCTATCTCAGGTAAGAATTCCTTCATCACAATTGAGCCATCTGATTTACGCGCACAAATGCCGCAGCCAATACAAGCAACTTTACACACTTCTTTAGATCGTTTAGGATCGTCATGATTTTTACAGAAAACAAATAACTCTCTGTCTTCGGGATGAATTTCTATTATTCCTCTTGGACATGCATCAACACATTGACCGCAACCGGTACAGAGTTCTTCAACAACTGTCGGCAAACCATTTTCATTCATAAATATTGCGCCGAACTGACAAGCATTAACACAATCGCCTCCACCCAAACAGCCATACAAACACATCTTATCGCCGCCGGCAACAATCGTTTGAACTGCGCAGCTCATCGGACCATTATACTCAACATTTTCTTTTTTTGCTGCTTCCAGGTTACCACCGTTACATAAAATACGTGCAACAAGTTTTACGCTAGCCGAGCTTTCCATTCCCATTATTCGTGCAATCTCATCAACAACTTCCTGTCCACCCACAGGACAGCCATTTATTTTTGCTTCTCCATTAACAACTTTAACTGCAAAATCGTAGCAGCCGGCATTCCCGCAAGCACCGCAGTTTGCGTTTGGCAATACATCATTTACTTCCGCAATTTTAGGATTTTCTTCTACGCGTAATTTTTTATCCGCAAATGCTAACGCACCTGCAAAGATAAATCCAAGCCCACCCATTGTGGCTACTGCTATTATTAATGTTATATCCATATTTTTTCCTTATTTCTCAAAAGTCATCCCGAACTTGTTTCGGGATCTTTAGTACTTCAGAGATGCTGAAACAAGTTCAGCATGACTAATATTTCAATTTATTAAAAACTTTTCAAAACCAGATGAATAAAAAATCTTTCCTGTGCTATCGATTATCATACCTTCAGTATCATTTAAACTTTCAATTAGTTTTATTCCCTTATCTTTTCCCATCACAAAAACTGCGGTTGCTAAACCATCGGCAAAAGTGTTTGATTTATTTATTATCGTAACACTCTGCAACCCTCTTGATGGATAACCACTCTTTGGGTCAAGTATGTGATGATATCGAATTCCATCAACCTCAAAATACTGCTCATAATCTCCGGATGTAGCAACTGTATAACCATCAAGCTTTATTTTTTTAATGATAGAATTAATTTCTCTCGGATGCTGAATACCAACAATCCAATTATTGCCAAGAACACTTATTTCTCCACCGGCATTTACAAGTGCTTCTTTAATCCCATATTGTTTAAGAACACCAATTGCTTTATCAACCGCATATCCTTTTGCAATAGCGCCAAAGTTTAATCCAACTCTTTTTTTCTTTTCAATTCGATTCGCATCTAAAAACTTTATGTTTTCCCAACCGCTTAAAGACAAAGCTGAATCAATCGCATCATTAGACGGAAGATGAGGGTCGTCCGTATAAAATCCCCAGGCTTTTGTAAGATTATCAAGACTTACATCAAAACTTCCATCAGATAATTTTGTAATTGAATCACAAAGAACAATTAGATTGTAAATTTCAGGATCAACATTAATAATTGTATCTGCAGTGTTGTTGATTTGCGAAACAGGGCTTTGATCATTATAAGTTGTAAACAGATCGTCTATTCTTTTTACTTCTGCAAATGCTTTTGAAATTGCATCATCAGCTTTATTATCATCACTATCGCGTACCTGAATTTCTACAACTGTTCCAAGCAGAATTTGTGTTCGTTTAATTGTTTTTAATTCATCACTGCTTTTTTTTGCAATGAAAAATCCAATAAGAAAAAGAACAACAAAAAGTACGCTGTATGCTATTTTAGTTTTCAAACTATGATTGCTCAATCTTTATTAAAACTTTATTCGGCGCACAGGCAATAATATTTCCAACTAAGCTAGCAACAGAGTGTTTGCAAATTTTGTGTCTGCAGGTTGATGTATGAACTTGTGCTATTCCATTTTCAATCTTTAATCCTGTTTTTCCCTGTGGACCATCGACTAAAATGTTTTTATAATTTTTTTCTAAAGAAATTCTATCAACCAGTCCGTTTTCATTTTCAACTATAACTTCTTTTCTATCTGAATTTAATAATGATGAAAGAAAATCAGTTTCTTTATACACGGCCGTAAATAGAAACTCTGCTTTTCTGTTCATTAAACCGGATCTTATACTTTCAAATGACGAGTTAAGATCATTTAACGAATAAACTGAATTGTTTGCATCGCTTACGATTATGTCCGCATCGACAAATTTATCAAGTCTTTGAATTCTGTAGGTAATTGACCCATTGTTTGAAAAACTTTCGTCTCTTGATTTGAGATCAAGACTATTAATTATTTCCCTGATCTTTGAATCAGCAATAACAATTGGTGCGGAATTACTTTTAACTTTATTCTTAAAAGCTGTAACAAGATTCGCAATTACTTGTTCATCCGCAGGAATAAAGCCATGCACCACGTAATTAACCGCTTTAGAATTTCCAACAAGTTTTCCTGTTGTAAATCCGGCTCCGATTGCAACTGTTGATAAACCGGCAATCTTTAAAAAATTTCTTCTTGATATCATATTTTCTCCTTGAATGTCAAAAGTCAGACGATAAGCGTCAAACGATTTTTATTTTCAATATTAAAACATTTAGTCATCCTGAACGAAGTGTAGGATCTTCTATATTTCATAGATTCTTCACCCCGATTAATCGAGGTTCAGAATGACATTCAAACTAAATCATTCCCGCAAAGCCCATAAACGCAAGCGCAAGAATTCCTGCAACTATTAAAGTTATCGGAGCGCCTCTAAATGGCTTTGGTACATCTGCAAGATCAAGCTCTTCACGAATACCCGCCATAATGGTTAACGCAAGAGTAAATCCCGCTCCTGCACCTAAACCAAAAATAACATTTTCTATAAAGCTATATTCTCTCATAGAACCAAACAATGCTAAACCGAGTATTGCACAGTTTGTTGTTATCAATGGAAGAAAAATTCCCAGTGCACGGTAAAGCGGCTGACTAACTTTTTTTATAACCATTTCAACAAATTGAACAAGCGATGCAATAACCAGAATGAAAGAAGGAATCTGTAAAAAATCTAAATTGTAAGGAATCAAAACCAGATTGTATAAAAGCCAACTTACAATTGCGGTTAGTACCATTACAAAAGTTGTTGCCATTCCCATTGATACAGCTGAACTAAGTTTGTTTGAAACACCAACAAACGGACAGATACCAAGAAAGTATGCAAGAACAAAATTGTTTACTAAAGCAGCCGAAATAAATATTATAAGAAGTTCCATTATTTCACCTCAATTTGTTCTGCTAGTTCTTCTCTTCCGACTCGTTTATAATGAGCAATGATTGATTCGTGTTCAATTCTCTTTTTTCTATCAGTGTACATGTTTGCCAATCCAAGTAGTAAACCAAGAGTTAAAAATGCGCCTGCGGGTAAAATCATTATCAGCCAGGGCTCAAACTGATCGGGTAAAACCTGTAAACTAAAAATTGTACGCGAGCCGATAATTTCTCTGATGCTTCCCAAAACCAAAAGAGACAAAGTAAAACCAGTTCCCATTCCAAGTGCATCAAGTAAAGCCCTGCCAGGATTATTCTTTGATGCGAATGCCTCCTGTCTTCCAAGTATCACACAGTTAACAACAATAAGAGGAATGAACGGACCAAGCGCCTTACTTAAATCAGGAAATTTTGCTTTCATAACTAAATCAACTATTGTTACAAAAGTTGCAATGATAACAATGAAAGATGCAATACGCACCTGCCCCGGAATTATTTTTCTTATTGATGAAATCAGCAGGCTGGACATAACTAAAACAAATGTTGCAGCTAATCCCATTGCTAATCCGTTTATAGCAGATACTGTTACAGCAAGCGTTGGGCATAAACCTAATAACTGGATTAGGATTGGATTGTTTTCCCAAATACCTTTTAAATATTCTTTGCTAAGCGAGACTTGTTTTTTCATTTCAAACCTCCTGAATCACGCAGCTTTTTCATCTGTTCAATTCCATTATTAATTATTTCAACAACTGCCTTGGAAGAAATTGTTGCGCCAGTTATTGCCTGGATTTCATTTGGATTTTCCGGTTCAACACCTTTTACCCAGTTTACTTTTGGTGAAGTTTGAAGCTGTTTGAACTGATCTGTAAATGGTGTTTCAGTTACCTTGGTTCCAAGTCCCGGAGTTTCTACCTGCTCAAGAATTTCCAGTGCAAGAATTTTTTCAAGATCAGCAGACAGACCGCAGATCAATCTTATCTTACCCTGAAAACCGTTTCCTTCATAAACTAAAGCGTAGCCAACTTCTTCTGCGTTTACATTTTTTACTTTATAAACTTCAAATCCAGCACTTGTTAATGCTTCGTATGATTTCCCTTCTGATTGAACACGGAAGATAGCAGCTTCTGTTTCAGCTTTTTTATTTGCAGCAATTAAAGGATCAGCCCAGCCATCAATTATTGCAAGTAAACCACCGGCAATAACGCCTATTCCCGTTAAAACCAAAAGCATCTGCACTACTTTATTCATTTCTTTTCCTCCTTTACAGCACCAAATATTGTTGGTCTTGTATATCTGTTAATAAGAGGAACAAATCCATTCATAAATAAAATTGAATACATAACTCCTTCGGGTAAGCCGCCGTAAATTCTGATAACTATAAGAACAAGAGAAATTCCAAATCCGAAAATCCACATTCCTTTATTTGTAATTGGTGATGTAACCCAATCTGTTGCCATAAACATTGCACCGAACAAAAAGCTTCCGGCAAAGATGTGAAAGACAGGTGTTGGATATTGTGGATTGATCAACCAGAATATTCCCCCAAACACAAACATTCCAATTATCATGGAAAGCGGGATTCGCCAGTTAACAATTCCAATAGCAATTAGAAAAATTCCACCGAGCAAAACTGCAATTGCAGAAGTTTCACCAAGTGATCCGCCAATATTTCCGATTGCCAGAGATGATGTATCGGCAAATATTTTATCAAACTTAAATGCAGCAAGAGGAGTTGCACTTGTTACAGAATCCACTGCAAAATTTGGTTTTGTCCAGGTTGTTATCTGAACTGGAAACGCAGCTTGCAAAAATGCTCTTCCTACTAAAGCGGGATTGAAAATGTTATAGCCCAATCCGCCAAAAATTTGTTTCCCCAATCCGACTGCAACTACAGATCCGATTGCCGTTGCGGACAAAGAAAAATTTGGAGGAAGAGTTAATGCAAGAAGCATTCCCGTTAAAGCAGCACTTCCATCAAACCAGGTTACTTGTTTTTTTCTGATTGCCTGTACAGCGGCTTCTGTTCCAACTGAAAATGCAACTGCTGTTATGATGATAAATATTTGAGTCCATCCAAAGAAAACCAAAGCCGCGGCTATAGATGGAACAAGTGCTGCGGCAACAGACCACATTACTTTTGATGTTGACCACTTTGAATGTAAGTGTGGTGAAGTTGTTAAATCAAAATATATTTTTTGTTTTGGTTCTATAGTAGTAGTTGTTTCCATAATTTTCTTTTTTTTGTGTCATCACGAGTCCCGATTTATCGGGCGAAGTGATCTGCTCAACAATTTGACTCATTTGAACTAAACAGATTGCTTCATCCCTACAAGTCGGGATTCGCAATGACTTACTTTATTACTCTATCTCTCTGCATTTGTAAAACTTTTTGCTTACCTAATCTTATCCACTGCACTAACGGTATGTTTGCCGGACAAGTGTAAGCACAGGTTCCGCATTCCATACAAACTGTTATTCCTGCACCCTCGGCATCCTCAAATCTGTTTAACTGGGAATACCTCGCAAGTTTTGTCGGCATTAAGTTTAAAGGGCATGCGCCAACACATTGTCCGCATCTCAAACAAGGTGTTTCAGGATTTTCAGCAACTTCATCTTTTGTAAGAACTAAAATTCCGGATGTTGCTTTCATTACCGGTGCATGAAGATCAAACTGAGCAACGCCCATCATGGGACCGCCAACTACAATTTTTACTGCGTCATCTGTTACTCCGCCGCAATACTCAATTACATTCTGGATAGGTGTACCGACTGGAACAATTAAATTTTTTGGATTCTTTATTCCTTTTCCCGATACTGTTAATGCGGCAGTTATCAAAACTTCTCCTTCAACTATAGCATCATGAATTGCAATTGCAGTTCCGATATTCTGAATAACTGCACCAACATCCAAGGGTAATTTACCGGGAGGAACTTCCTTTCCTGTAACAGCTTTAATCAACATCTTCTCTGCCCCCTGCGGATATTTTGTTTTTAATGATACAACTTCCAACCCAAGTTCATATTTTACTTTGGCTGATAAAAGCTCAATCGCTTTAGGTTTGTTATCTTCAATTCCTATTACACCGCGGGTAACACCAAGCGCTTTCATTATCAGCTTCAAACCAGATATAAGATCATTCGGGCGCTCAATCATAAATCTGTAATCGCGGGTAAGATAGGGTTCGCATTCGCACCCGTTAAGAATTACAACATCAATTACTTTATCTTTTGGTGGATTTAATTTTACTGATGTTGGAAATGCAGCGCCGCCCTGTCCAACAATTCCAGCAAGTGCAACACGTTCTCTAATTTCATCAGGAGTGATTGTTTCGGGATTTAATGGTTCAAGAAATATTTTTTCCGATTCAATGGTTCCGTTTCGTTTAATAACAATGGCATCTTTAGGAAAACCACTTAGAGTTTGTTCTTTGCCAAGACTCATAACTTTTCCCGCAACCGATGAATGAACAGGTGCAGATATAAATCCTTCTGCCTGTGCAATCATTTGGCCGGGTTTTACATCTTCACCCTTTTTTACAAGAGCTTTAGCCTCTTTGCCCAGGTGTTGAGAAAGCGGGAGAATAATTTCATCAGGAAAAGGGAAGGTTTCGAAAGCAAGATGTTCAGTTAATTCTTTATACTCTTTTGGATGAACGCCGCCATTAAATGTTTTAGAACCCATAATAGATCGATTTCGTAATTTTTAATAGTTAGCAAAAAATTAATAGTTTTTTTAAGCGCACTCATTTTTTCAGAAAGTATGCCACAGGCGGTAAAATAAATGTTGTGTTTAAGTTAAATAATGCGGTTTATTAATTGATAATTGCCAAATGAATTTTATCAAATAATGGAAAAAGTATTCGGTTTTCTAAGAAATGAAAAAGGTCGCGGGGGGAAATGTTTGGTGATAAATGCTCAATGTTTAATTAAATATTAAGACATTGAGCATTAGAAATTATTAGTTACTTAATCACTAGTACTGGTACTATTTTAAAAGCAGCATCTTCTTAGAACTTATAAAACTTCCTGCCTGTATTTTGTATATATAAACCCCGCTTGCCAGGGATGATGCATTGAAGTTTATCTCATATCTGCCTGCTGGTTTTTCTTCATTTATTAGCGTTGCTACTTCATTTCCAAGAATGTCATAAACTTTTAGTGTAACCAAAGTCCCTCCTTTGGAGGGATTTAGGGAGGCTGGTATTTGATATTTAATTGTTGTGCTTGGGTTAAATGGATTGGGGTAGTTTTGTTCAAGAGAAAATTCTTTTGGTAATAAATTATCTTCTAAAACAATTTCTTTATAATCCTTTTTCTTTAGTTGTTCGTTCTCCTCGTAAATGCAATCGCTTATGTTGTATTCATATTGTTCTTCTGTATCCAGATTTACTCTTAGATAATATGTTCCTTCGGGCAAGTAACTGCAGTTTAGTACATAATATGTCTTCTCATCAATTGTGTCTTTAATACTGATAGATATGTCCTTTACTTTTAAAGCCTGTCCATTGCTTAAATTCACTAGTTCTATAATTGGTAAAATTTCTGAAGCTGTCAGATTAACACTATCTCCGTTAATTACATAAGCACAATCTGAGAACTCCAGCTTGCTTTCTTTAGATAGAACAAAATTTTCTGTTTTCATTGCAGAGCTTAAGTCTTGGGTATTATTTATTTGAACCATATCATTGAGTCTTGTGAATAGTATGTTTTCGTTATTCAGCTTTATATCTCCTAATCCGTAAACAATTTCTGCGTTTTCTTTACCAATTACTGCTATACGCGCATAATTAAAATCTTCTTCTGTTGTTGTTTTTTGCATTGTGTTAAAATTATACTGCAATGGATTTATACCATATGGTGCAGAACCTGACCTATTAAACGTAACTGCTTTCAATTGATCAAAGTCACTTCCATTTCCGATTTGGACATCCTGGCCTGAATATGGCAAATTGTAAATAGATGTATAAGTTGTATCCACAAGTTTTATAAACCTCGATTGATTATACATATTTGTCCAAGCAATTACGGTCCCAGCAGAGCTAGAGCTTCGAGAATTATTATTTGATGGATACGCTGCTGAGCCATTTGAACATTGCTTAAAGGTTGACCAGGTACCGCCGGATTTTCTTCTTATCACAATAGTGGGTATCGAAGAGGTATAACCACTCCAGCTTATAACAGGATCACCAGCGTGAGTAGAAAGTGAAGGATTTATGTTATATGTAAAACCTGAATGTGATGAAACAACTGCATAGTCACTTATAGAACCATTTACTGAGAACTTAAAATACCTTATCTCAGTGCTATTGTTTTGATAAGCAAGATAGAAGTTTTGCACTGCGGCTGCAAGCGAAGGATTAACACTGCCAGATGTTGTATTATTTAATGCAAAACTTGTATAAACCACACCGCTGCTGCTTACTTTTGCTGCTCTTAATTGAGAGCTTGATGTAGGCTTAAAAACCACATATGCTACATTGTTTTGTGCTGCAACCACAGGCTTTGTGTCATAGTCATAGGTTGATAAACTGTAAACGGTGTTTGCCCATTGCTGCACGCCATAATGATATTGCGTTATGACAACGCCTTTGCTAAGGTTAGGAAATACATCCCTGTCTATTTGATACACGATATAGACATAATTTAACCCGTCATCTGATTGTGCTATAGAAACTCCTTTTGCGTATGTGCTGTAAGGATTTACCCTCTGTTCCGGCTGCCAGGTAATGCCATTATCTGTGCTTATTGTGTACCAAACACTTCCCATACTTTCATAAACTAAATGAAGCTTGCCATCATCTGTTCTTACAATTTTTCTTTGACTGTTTGAGGAAAATCCGGTTGTGGCTCCCGAAAGTAAATGACCTTTTAGATTTGCTTTAACAACTGCGTTTTGCTGCTTAAACACTACACCGGTTTGCAAAGCCATAGAATCCTGGAACTCAGCGCTTGGCTGCCCGCCAATGTAATCTCTGCTCCAGTTTTGGAAATAAAAATCTCTAGTACCTAATGAACCACCTAAATTTATTGATTGCACCGCCTCTGCTTTTACGGAGTAGTAGGGCGGTTGCCATTGACCTTGATCATTTATTCCTTGACGGCATCGCGCGGCGGACGCCGATTGCGCCGCGAGAAGTCGAACCCGAATTGCCCGGATCCCTTTTCGTTGCCATTGACCTTGATCATTTATTCCTTGATTTAAGAAGACGCCGCCATAAGAATTGGTGGAATTATTCTGAATTTCAAATGGTGACGTGTATTGATAATATTCATTCGATTGGAACCAATTATAATTCTGATCACCATAGTAAAACCAAGGATCTTTAAAATAAATATTTCCAAGAGAGGATGAGTTCATCTCAGAGAAGTAATTTTTGATTACAGTATTTGCCGTGGGTAAAAAAGTTGCTTTCATCTCTGATGGAGATGAGGGTACAGACTGAAAACTATGATGTAACGAATACTCTTGTCCAGATGTTAATAAATCCCAATAGTT
>FWPV01008094.1_pt1 | contig 15711 bp, 10 predicted proteins | sample 2228371 | NCBI WGS metagenome assembly FWPV01 (sample SAMEA103939776, study PRJEB20133) | metagenome | reverse complement strand
GGATTCGAGGGAAATGCTTAAGGATTACAAAGACTTAAAAGTTTGGCAAAGGTCTTATCAACTATGTTTAGATATCTACAAATTAACAAAAGGGAAATAAGCACTTGAACCCCTGAATCCTTGAATCCTTTTTAGCAACTAAATTGGAGAAGAACCAAAAATAGTAAAGATTACAAAGTAATTGTTACAATAATAAATTGAAATGAAGAAAAAAGCGAAAAATATATTCTATATAATAACTCTTTTACTTATCTTAGGATTAAGCTTTTTGATGGCAAGAGGTCCTTTTATTTCAAATTTTCTCGAAAATTTAATAATACCCGAACTGGAAACCGCCTCTGGTAAAAAGGTAGGTTTAGAAAAAATTTATTTAAACCTGTTCCCCCTTTTCATAGAAGCAAAAAATATAACCATTTATTCACATAATATTGAAGATAAAATTTTGACTGCAAAAAAAATTAGGGCCTACATTGACATCTCAGGTATTTTAGGCAGATTTATAGCACTCGACAGAATCTTGATTGAAGAACCACAGATAAAAACAGAAAAGCATATCATTGAAGAAATTATTAAAAATATTCAGAAATATCTCAAAGAAGAGAAGAAACCAAAAATCAAAGTTAAGTTAAAAGTATTAGAAATTATCAAAGGAAAAGCTGGTATAAAAGACGAAAATCTCAAGTCATTTATAAATTTAGAAGGAATTAAGGGTGAAATAATCGTAAGACGTAATCCAAGACTCCTGGCATCTGTCGAAAAAATTTCATTAGAAAGACCAGAATGGCCAAAAATCGATTGTTATCTGAAAACCTTTATTTCTTTAAAGGATAATTTCGTTGAATTAAAGCATCTGGAAATAAGAGCTTTAGGTTCTTCCTTTGAAGGATCAGGCTTTTCTTCAAAGGATGAAGGTATATTAAAAACACAAATAGCTTTACTAATGGAATCTGTAAAGCACCTTTTTAAACTATCCCAAAAAGGCGATGGGAAAATCGATGCGCATGGTAAAATAAAAATCCCGGGATATGATAAATTGCAAGGCATAAACCTGTTAGAAGATATTTTTATTGACTTGAAAGTAAGCGGTAATCTTTATTTACAGACCCTAATGGAATTTCTTAAAGTTAAAGAAAAAATTGAGGGACATGTTAACTTTGGTGGAGAAGTAAAAGGAAGTTTATCCGATATTTCGGCTGATGGAAAAGTAAATTTAAGAAAAGGCAACCTCTTCGGCGTAGATGTAGATGCCCTGACCTGCAAAATTTCCTATGATAAAGGGATAATGAAATTCGAAAATGGCCGAGCTTCGTTGTATAATGGAACAGCAATTGCAAAAGCCTCTATAAATTTGCCAGTTGTTAATTTCTTTACGCTTGATGTAATCTTTAAATCGATAGATAGCAACTCGGCTTTCGAACTTATAGGATGGAATCCGGAAATAGCAGCAGGGAAAGTAGATGGACATCTTACATCAAGTGGTCAAAACTTTAATCCGGATGGATGGTTTATTTATAAGTCTTCTCAGAAGACATCCAAAGATAATGATATTCTTCATAGAATACGGGATATAAAGGGAACTTATTTCTTACGTAACAAAATCCTCTATTTTTCAAATTTACAAATAAGCTCACTTCTTTCAGATCTATATATAAATGGTGAAGTGGATTTAAAAGATAAAAAAATTGGACTAAAAAGTAGACTTGTTACGAATGATATATCAGAAATTACCTCTCCATATTATAGTGAAATCAGAGGACACGGTAGTTTTTCAGGAGACATCGTGGGGACATTCCAGGATCCCAAGATCATAGGAACCGTAACCTTTTCAAACGTTATTTTAAAAGATTACAGTTTAAATAGTATTACAACTGACCTTGCATATGAAAAAGAACTTCTCCAGATTAATAAATTTATTTTTAAAGCTGAAGACGAAGAGCATGCCCTGAAAGGCAAAATTTCTTTTCCACAAGCAAAAAAATTATTTGATTTCTCTCTGCCTGTTTATAATCTATCAAGTTCAGTCAATAATGCAAAACTGGAAAAATTAATTAAATTATTCAATACCAACCTTTCTATTAAAGGAAACATAGATGCAGAAATATTTATAAAAGGTGGACATGATGATCTGAATATCTTCGGGAAAGCAACCATCGATAAAGCATCTGTATCAAATATCCCTTTTGATTTTGCATCAATGAACTTCAAATATTTGAAAAACGATCTTTCTCTCGAAAATGTAAAAATCAAGAGAGGCGATTCCATTATAAGAGTTGACGGTAAAATCGAGTCTTGGAAAAGATTTTCTTACACTGCCTATACAAAAAATGTCTTTCTGAAGGATTTCGGACTCATCGGTATGCCAAAGGATGCAATTTTGGAGTTAGAATCAAATGGTAAAGGTACATTCGATAATCCTTTAATTTCATTAAAAGCCAAAGTTTCAGGTGGAACATTTAAAGGAAGAAACATCGGAAGTGGCAATATAAACGCAACCATAAAAAATAGAAAAATACTTCTTCAAGCAGCGCTATTTAATGAAAGAATGAAATTAGAAGGTACCGGCTATCTTACCAATGATTTACCGTGGAGCGCTGAAGTTGAAATTCAACCTGGAAGATATGATTTTATTATTAGCGCTGCCTTAAAGGATATACCTGAAGATCTCATATTAAACGTAGAAGGTCGCATTTTGATGAATGGAGATAAAAAACATATTAATGCTTCGACTTCTATAAGCCACCTTACTCTTACACTTTTTGAACAGACATTTACCAATGTCTCTGACATAAAAATTACCCTGCAAAATGATAATTTATTTTTTAAAGACTTCTCGCTCCAAAGTGGTGTTACTTCCTTCAAGATAGAAGGTGGATTAGAAATAGGTAAAAACTACGATTTGCTTATTGAAGGCAGTTCTACACTTGCACCCTTAAAAGGGTTCTCACAGGCGATAGGGTATTTAAAAGGTGAAACAAAATTTAACTTCTCTATTAAAGGGATGTGGGATAAACCAGAAATCGACGGGAGTATGAATATTTCAAACGCCTCCTTCGGAATGAAAGATTATCCAGTATATATAAGTTCAATTAACGGATATCTTTATATAGACAAAAATAGAATTGTTATAGAGAAAATTAAAGGGAAAATTGGTGGTGGAGACATAAATATCTCTGGCCTTGTTTATCTGAAAGCATTTCAGATGGATAGATTCCATTTAGAGGCTGATTTTAAGAGTATAAAAACAGAAATCTCCGAGGATTTCAATATAAATTTTAGTGGAGATCTTGTCTATAAAGGGACAAAAGACAATCAAAGCATAACTGGAGATATAAATATCAACAGGGCAAGATATAAAAAGAATATCGAATGGAAAACATGGCTGCTAACAGCAAAAACTAAACAGGTACCGAAGGTCGGAACATCAGCACTTGAAAAAGCTTCACTAAATATAAGGATGACAGGAGCTGATAATATATCGATAGATAATAACATAGCATCAGCTCCAGTAGTTATAAGAGGGGATATGATAGTTAAAGGAACCGTATCGAATCCTGTGCTCTTGGGGAGACTCGAGTCCACAGAGGGATATGTATATTTCAGAAATAATGAATTTAAAATAATTCACGCCAGTGCCGATTTTATAGACCCCCATAGAATAAAACCTTTGCTGAATCTAACTGCAGAAACAGAAGTAAAAGGATATAATATCCGATTAAATCTCGAAGGACAGATTGATCGTTTTAACCTCTCTCTTTCATCTGATCCTCATCTCGAAGAAATTGATATTCTTGCGCTTTTAACAGTTGGACAAATCGGAAAGCAACTTAAAGGCCTTGAAGGAGGTATAGGTGCAGGGGAGGCCACCTCTTTTATTACAGGAAAGGTCCAAGATGTCCTTCAGGAGAGGATAAGAACACTAACAGGCTTGGATAGATTTCAGATCGAAACCTCTGTATCTAAGACAACAAGTGCAGTAGAACCACGCGTAACCGTTTCAGAAAGGTTAATCGGTAACAAGTTATTTGTCACTTACACAACTTCCTTGGGGTCTGTTGAAGAACAGATAGTCAAGCTTGAATATCTCGTTGGTAAAAATATTTCCTTGATAGGTATAAGAGATGAAAGAGGAAGCATAGGTGGCGACATAAAATTCAGATTCGAGTTCAGATGATGAAAGGGAGACACTCTCAAAAACTGAAAATTTATATTCCGAGCTTTTTTATTTTTCTTTTATTTTTTTTTATAAATACATCTTATGCCAAAGCCTTTACAGTTTCAGAAATAGAGATTGAAGGACTGTATTCCGTCAATCAAGATGAATTACTTTATCTGCTCGATATTGAAATTGGTAAAGAAATAGATCCAGAAACCATTAAGTCAGGTATAAAAAGATCTTTTTTAAAAGATCTTTTTGAAGATATCGAAATTTATGTAACTAACGGAGAAAAAACAAAGGTTCTTATAAAAGTAAAGGAAAAGGAGTTATTGGAAGATGTAAATATAATCGTAAAAGACAATCCGTACGGAATCTCAAAAAAAATTATTAAGAACCTTTTTGACTTAAAAGAAGGAGATCATCTGAAATGTAATATTATCAAGGATGCTATAAAAAAGCTTAAACACGATCTGGCTATTAGAGGATTTACAGCGGCTATTATAAATAGCGAAATCAAAAAATTAGATAAACCTTATAGAGTCCAACTTGACCTTTTTGTTGAACCGGGACCTCCTGAAATAATCAAAAAAATAATCATATCTGGTATTAATAAAGAATTAAAATCCGCAATGCGATTGACTGAAGGAGATGTCTTTGACCAGACTATCTTAAAAAAAGATCTCGAAAGAATTAAATCAAAACTTAAAAAATCTGGCTACTTTAGACCTGTTGTGGGACCCTATGAGTATTCAAAAGGTCTACTCAATATTTCCATTAATCCTGGTACAAAATTGGTCATCTCTATAGAAGGAAACGAAAATGTTTCAAAGAAGACAATAATGAATACCCTACCCTTTTTTGACGCAGAAGATTTTAGTGATGCACTCATAGAGGAAGCAGTCCATAGAATATTATCTATTTATTATTCTAAAGGTTTTCCATTTGCACAGATAGCACCTGTAATCACGACGAAAAATGATTCAATATTTCTAAGTCTATTTATCTTTGAAGGTCGCAGGGTTAAAGTAGGCTCGATCTCCTTTGTTGATAATACCTTGCCAGAAAAAAGCCTCAAGGAAATTATGACCCTTAAGGAAGAGAAAGTTTATAATCCAGAGTTATTAAACAACGATTTAGAATCGATTAAAGCAATTTATAACTCACTCGGTTATCTTTCTGCCGAAATTGAGGAATTCGAAACGAAATATGATGAAACAACAGATACAATGGATATAGTTATTCATATCAATGAGGGAGTTAAAACAGTAATAAAGAGAATAGACATCATTGGAACCAATTCTTTTTCTGAGGAAAAAATTAGAGATGTTATTAACATAAAAGAAGGAGATGCATATAATGAGGTTGATATATCAGATGCAAGATTCAAGATTATTGACCTTTATAATTCAAGCGGATTCCCTGATGTTAATGTAACTGTCGAAAGGAGTTTCGAGGCAGAAAAGGCCTTTGTAACATTCAAAATAGATGAAGGAAATAAAACATTTTTTGGCAAAACTATTATCACTGGTAACCAGAATACAAGATACAAGGTTATTAGAAGAGAATTATACGAAAAAGAAAATACACCATTTAATTATAGTCTTTTAAGCAAAGAAAGACAGAATTTATACAGATTGGGCTTATTTACTGACATAGATGTGGAGGTGCTCGATAGATACGATCATAAAAAAGATATTCTTATGAGATTGAATGAAGGGAATGCAGGAACATTAGAATTAAGTATTGGTTATGCAGAGTATGAACAATTTAGAGGCGTACTAGAGTTAAGTTATAGGAATCTCTTTGGTATGAACAGAAGAGGTTCTTTAAAGCTCGAGTTGAGTTCGCTTGAAAAAAGATTTATATTGCAATATTACGAACCATGGTTTCTGAGTAGAAATCTACCCCTGAGGATATTTTTTCTTAGTGAAAACAAAAAGGAGATCAATATTGATACAAGAGAAACCCGATACCAATTAACCAGACACACTGTTACCGCTGGTTTGGAAAAAAAATTAAATGATAATTTGAAATCCGAACTTTTCTATGAATTCTCGCTTGTAAACACATACGATGTAAAACCGGACGTTGTTTTGAGCAGAGAAGATACTGGGACGCTTATTATAAGTGGATTAAGATTTGGTCTTATATACGATACAAGAGACAGTCCATTCTATCCTAAGAAAGGAATTCTATCAGGGGCCTCACTCAAACTTACAGGTCCTATGTTTCTATCAGAAACAGATTTCATTAAATTTTCCATTTACTCAAACTTTTATCGCGAATTAACCAAAGATGTAGTTTTCGCAGCATCTTTAAGAGGAGGATTTGCACAGGGATACAATAAAACAAGGGAATTGCCCATTGTTGAGAGATTCTTTCTCGGTGGAAGAAATACAGTAAGGGGCTATGATCAGGATACACTTGGGCCGAAAGGTTCTGACAGAACACCTACGGGAGGAAATATATTTATTATGGAAAACCTTGAATTAAGGACCTCAATTGGAAAGGGTATAGGTCTGGTGGCATTCCTCGACGGTGGTAATGTATGGATAGACATAGAAGATTTAAACATAAGAAATTTAAAATTTACCACAGGAATAGGAGTTAGGTACAATACCCCTGTTGGTCCTTTAAGAATAGATTATGGATACAAGTTAGAAAGGGAAAAGGATGAAAGTAGCGGAGAAATACACTTCAGCATCGGACATGCATTTTAATTGTAGAAAATTATTATTTTCTATCCTGCCTGTTCTTTTTATATTGTATTTTTTTTATCACAGTTCATATGTTATGGGAGAAATCAAAGATAGTGTTGTAGCATATGTTGATAACATCGCAATAACTTATAGCGAGTTAAAAGAAAAATATGATGATATGCAAAAATTGTCACCAGATATTACAAAGGAAGAAGTGATAAATACGATGATTAATAGGCTTTTACTTGTAAGAGAAGCAAAAAAAATAGGCTTAGAAGCATCTTCTGAGGACGAATTGATTAAAACCTACATAGAATTAAAAATAAGGGCATTTATCAGAATAAAAGAAGATGAACTTAAAAAATTTTATGAAACAAACATCGACAATTTTTATGATAAAGAATTTGAAGAGGTTAGAGACGAGATCGAAAGTTATTTGATAGAAAAAGAATTAAATAATCGTTTAAAAAAACATATTGATGAGATGAGAGAAATAGCTTGTATAAAGATTAATTATAAGGGAGAATAAAGTGTGATGAAAAAAATCGCTATTACTATGGGAGACCCAGGAGGTATTGGCCCTGAAGTAATAGTAAAGGCAATTTCTTTGCCTGAAACCTCAAAAATTTGCAGACCTTTTATCATAGGAGATGAAGTCGTCATCAAAAAAATACTGGATATCCTTAATCTCCCTTTTGCGATAAGGCTTATTGATTCACCGTCTGATTCAAAATTCTCCCAAAGCTATATTAATCTAATAAACGTGGGAATGCTTAAAAAATTTGAAAGAAATAAACCTACTCGAGAAGGCGGACAGGCGTGTGTTTCCTATATATATAAGGCTGTTGAATTAGCATTGACAAAACAAGTTGACGCAATTGTCACAGCTCCGATATCAAAAGAATCTTTAAAATTAGCAGGGTTTGACTGGCCTGGTCATACAGAAATGCTCGCAGATCTGACAAAAACAAAGGACTATACCATGATGCTGATAGGCGGACAATTAAAAGTCATTCTAACAACGATTCACACGGCACTGAGAGACGTTCCAGCTTTACTTACAAGAAAAAAGATATTAAAGACTATACGTCTCGCAAAGAAGGCATGTGATTTGTTAAGTATAAAAAAACCAAAGATTGCTGTAGCAGGATTAAATCCCCATGCAGGAGAGAATGGATTATTTGGTGATGAAGAGAAAAAAAAGATTACTCCTGCAATTAAAGCAGCTTTAAAAGAAGGTATACCCGTGAGTGGACCATATCCGCCTGATACAATCTTTTATAAAGCATACAGAGGTGAAATAGACATTGTTGTCTGTATGTATCATGATCAGGGATTAATACCGTTAAAAATGATTGCCTTTGATAAAGGTGTCAATGTAACAATTGGCCTTCCTTTTATTCGAACCTCTCCTGATCACGGAACAGCTTATGATATTGCATGGAAAGGAATAGCTAATCCATCAAGTATGTTCGAAGCCATTAGATTAGCAGCAAGATTGGATATCTGAAAGGATTTCATGATTCTCAACAAAAAAAACCTTATTAGCTGGGTATTTTTCGACTTCGCAAACTCCAGTTACTCGGCTGTCATAGCAGCAGTAGTGTTTCCTGTATATTATACTGGCGTAATAGTCGGAAACGAAGCAGGAAGTGGAGATTTATGGTGGGGTAGAGCTATTGCTTTAAGTATGGCTATAGTGGCATTTTCGTCACCTTTTCTCGGTGGAATCGCAGATTATAGCGGGCTGAGAAAAAGATTCCTATTTATCTATACTATCTTGGGTATTATTGCTACTGCAGGACTTGCTACACTAAAAAAGGGAAACATATTTGAGGGATTCCTACTGATTGTAGCCGCAAATATTGGTATAGAAGGCGGATTAGTCTTTTACAATTCTTTTCTTCCACTTATATCCCCAAAAGAGTATCAAGGTCGGGTCTCTGCATGGGGGTTTATGACAGGATATGCTGGTTCTATAATCTCACTTTTACTGGCTTTACCTTTGGTAAGGATGGGTCTATTTGAATATACATGGCTTATGGTTGCCTTATTCTTATTTTTATTTTCTCTACCCGCATTTTTATTCCTTCCAAAGGATCAAAAAAGTGGATGTAACTTTTTTGATGCCGCTAAAAGAGGTCTCAGATACACACTCTTAACCCTCAAAGAAATATGGCTGAAGAACTCCTCAAGAAATTTTTTGATCTCATACTTTATTTACATAGATGGGGTAAACACCGTAATTGTATTTTCCAGTATATTTGCTGCTACCTCTCTTGGTTTCATGCCAGAAGAGCTTATTGGTCTTTATCTTATCGTTCAAACAACCGCTTTTTTAGGGTCTCTTCTTATAGCAAGACCTACAGACTACCGCGGACCTAAAAATATTATCACGATCTCACTTATTCTATGGATATCTGTTTCAGTAATTTCTTTTTTTATTCAAACAAAGATCTATTTCTGGATAATAGCATCGATTGCTGGTCTTGGTCTCGGTGCAATTCAGTCTGCCTCACGTGCCTTCTTTACACAGTTTATTCCTGAAGGGAGGGAAGCCGAATATTTTGGCACGTATTCTTTAGTTGGAAAAACATCTGCAATTTTAGGGCCACTTATATTCGGGTATATATCTGCGGCTTTGAAAAGTCAACGACCTGCCATTCTTTCTATTGCTGCATTTTTCCTTTTAGGTCTCTTAATTCTTAGAAACGTAAGGGGGGGAGGTCCTAATCTTTAAAATGACAAAACAAAAAAGATTAGGACAATATTTTCTTTTGGATCCCTCTATAATAAAAAAGATTATAGATGTTGCAAAGTTGCATGCTGATGACATCGTTTTAGAGATAGGACCCGGTTTAGGCAGAATGACAAAAATGCTTGCGAAGAAGGTTAGCAGGGTTATTGCAGTAGAAATTGATATTAAATTATATGAGAGATTAAAGGAAGAACTTTCTGAATATAAGAACATAGAACTGGTACTCGGAGATGCAATGAAATATCCTTATGAAGTTCTCCCTGATTTTAAGATCGTTGCAAATATACCTTACTATATAACTACTCCGCTTCTATTCCGTTTATTAAAAAACAAAAAGATATATTATAGACCGACTGATGAGACGGTTTCAAAAGAAGAGGATGGAAGATCTAAAAATAATATCAAATCTATAACACTTACTGTACAAAAAGAAGTTGCTGAAAGGATTATAGCAAAACCCAACACCAAGCATTACGGCTTGCTCTCTATCATGGTAAATTATTATGCAAAGCCCCGACTGAGTTTTATAATACCAAGAAGGGCATTTAAACCTATACCAAAGGTTGATTCGGCCGTTATACATCTGGAGGTGTACGAAAAACCTCCTGTATATGTTAAAAATGAGGACATCTTCTTCAGGATAATAAAAACAGCATTTTCAAAGAGAAGAAAAATATTATCCAATTCTTTGAAATCGATAAATCCTAATACAAAACAGTGGCTTCTTGAAGCAGGTATTGATCCGAGAAGGAGAGCCGAAACCCTTACACTCGAGGAAATAGCAAAATTATCAAATCTATTTCATCCGGACACAGACAGCGGACACGTAAGACGAGTCTCTTTTTGAGCAATGTCTGTATTTTTCGGTTCAATGGCGGAAAGATAATCTTAATTTATTCTACTTCGATAACTCTTTTTTTATAAAGCTTATAGCCTATTATGAGTAAAATTGCACCCAAAAAAAATAGTTTCATTAACCCTGGTAGAAGCAATTTCAAAGTAGCACCCCTGATTAAAAGGCCTATTCCCATATCCATAAAATATTTAAGGGGTGAGATAATCGTTAACTGTCTTAGCCATTCAGGAAGTGACTCAGGTGGCACCCATCCTCCTGAAAGAAGTAACATAGGTGCAAAGATAGCTATTGTTAGGAGTCCAATCTGACTGAATCTCCTTGCGATTGATGCAATAATGAATGAAAGTCCTGAAGTCGCAAATGTATAGATAAGGCATATTATAAGAAAATCTATAATTGTCCCTTTCAAACAAAACCCAAGCCAGTATTTAAGAACAAATTCATAACTGATTGATATCATCGTCAGCATGAACAGCAAGGATGCGATTATCTTTATAAAAAGAAGTTTTCTTATGTTTAAGGGTGAAATCATAATCTGTTCTATTGTCCCATACTCCTTTTCTCTTATTAGGATAGAAGCAGGCAGTATCATCCCTATAAGTGTTATTACCATAAAAAATTCGTTAATACCTTCAAAGATTTGGTCTTTAGCTTCCGGATTAAAATATATCCTGCTTTTTGCATCTACAAATGGCATTCTTATTAACCCGTTAATCTTTAACTGTTCCTTTTGAAAATCATCAGAGTATTGTCTTATAACATAATTAATATAAGCAGAACTTAAATATGCTGCTGAACTCTGTGTTCCGTCAACGAGAACTTGGACAGATGCCCTGTTTCTATAAACATCTTTTTCAAAATTAGCAGGTATTATAAGTGCAAGCACGGTCTTTGACTCATTCAATAATTTGTCCATTTCATTGTAATTTTGAATGAATATCGGTTTCTGAAATGCAGGAGGTTTTATCCTATCGATTAATTCTCTACTTCTAAAAGATTTATCTTCATCATAGACACTGATCGACACCATTTCAGGTATGAGGTTAAATCCTTGAGCTGCAATGTAGATATCAAATATAAATGCATAAAATATAAATATGATTAATCCCTTATCACGAAGAATGTGAAGAAGTTCTTTTTTTAGTAATCTTAACATGTCTCAATTTTCCCTTTTTCTAAATACGATAATTCCCAATAAAAAGAGTATGGAAAAATAGATCAGCAAAAATAATACCTGTGGTAGAAGATATATAAGATTAAGGTTTTTTAAATAAACACCATGTATAATCTTCATAAAGTGCATTGTAGGATAAAGATGGGCTATTATTTTTGCCTCCTCACTGAGATTCGACACGGGTATTAATAGTCCTGAATATAGAAATGCAGGAATTACTGTCACAATGATTGTAACGATCTGTGCAGATACCATTGTTCTTGTGATAGATGAAACTAATAGACCTATGGAAACATTTATAAGCACATATAACAAAGCACCTGGTATTAAATTGATGATATTGCCTTTCATATTAATGTGAAAAAGTAATTTAATTGTTATTACAAGAACAACGAAATTTATTGAAGATATTATTAAATACGGGATAATCTTCCCTATTAGAAATTCCCATTTTTTGATTGGGGTAGAATATATATTATAAATTGTTCCAAATTCCTTTTCCCTTGTAATGGCAAGTGCTGTTAATACAGCAGGATTCATCAGAAGGACAATAGCCAGAAGACTCGGAACAAGTGCATAACTGCTCTTTAAAGATTCATTAAAGAAATATCGGGTCTCTATCCTGACAGGATTATTGTATTTATCTGATATACCTAATTTCTTAAGTTTCGACTCAACAAGCTCTCTGCTGAATGCAGCAACGATTGCCTGACAATAACCCTTAATGGTCAAGGCTCTATAAGGATAGCCGCCGTCAATAAGGAACTGAACTTCTGCCTTCTGTCCTCTGTATATCTTTTTTGAAAAATCATAAGGAATTACAAGAACTGCCCTTAACTTCCCACTTCTCAAAAGCTCATCTGCTTTATCAATATCAAAAATTTCCTTTCTAATTTTGAAGTATCTTCCCTTAAATTTCTCGACAAGCTCCGCGCTGAGTTGACTGTGGTCATAATCAATATAAGCAAAGGGCATATTTTCTATATCAAGGCTAATCCCGAATCCAAAGACATTAAACATAATAAAAGGAACTACAAACGAAAGGATTAGAAATAATCTCACCCTTACAATCTCTTTAACCTCTTTTTTAGTTACAGCCAGAACTCTTTTTAAACTATACATCTTTGGTTCCTTTAACTTAATCTCCTGATCCCTTCTTCTCAATGTTATATATAAATACATCCTCCATAGGGGGTAGGATTTTTTTGATATAGTGATATTTAATATTATTCGTGCTAAGTATAATCTTAATGTCATCATCTTTTAAATCTCTTCTCCAGACATGATAGCGCCTACCAAATGGAGTTATTGATATTCCGCGTGAAGAAAAGAGCTTCACATCAACAGGGGATTCAGGATAAAATTTCAACAGGAGATTCAGGATAAAATTCGTATACTTCTCCTGAATTGGATATAAAATCTTTTCTCAAATTATCAGGAGTATCTATTGCTATAACCTTTCCCTCATTCATAATCGCTATCCTGTCACAATAGTCTGCTTCTACAAGATTATGAGTCGTAACAATAATAGTCATGCCAAGTTTATCAGAGAGACTCCTAATAAGCTGCCAGAATGATTTCCTTGCAACAGGGTCAACTCCCGATGTTGGTTCATCCAATATAAGGATTGAAGGAAGATTTAAAGTAGAGCATCCGAGTGCAAGCCTTTGTTTTATTCCAAGTGGCAGTTTATTGACAATATAGTTTTCCATTCCCGTAAGTTGAGATACTTCTATTATCCATTTCATTCTCTCTTTTAAAGTCTTTTTATCTATTTCATACAGGGTAGCATAAAGCTCGATATTCTCTTTAACTGTAAGGTCTCCATAGAGTGAGAAGATTTGAGACATATAACCTATAATCTTCTTTAATTCATTACTTCCAGATGGAATACCAAGAACGCTGATAGTCCCCTCATCAGGTTTGTAAAGTGACAAGATGCATTTAAGGAGGGTTGTCTTACCAGCACCATTTGGTCCAAGAAAACCAAATATTTCTCCACTTTTTATAGAAAGGCTGACATTATCAACAGCCCTGAAAGAACCAAAATACTTGGTTAGTCCTTCGATATTTATGGCAAAAGGAATATCACGGGAAACATTTATATCAAAGGGTATATCATAAGTTGGTAGTTGTCTCCCTTGAAGAAGCATCTCGAAAAATGCCTCTTCAAGGTCCTTGGCTTTGGACATAAGATTTTCTGGACTTCCTGAAAAAACAATCTTACCTTCGTGAAGGAATTTAATCGAATGGCATCTCTCTGCTTCATCCATATATGAAGTTGACAATATAAGTGTAGTACCTCTCTCAGCAATAAAACTGCTTAAAATCTCCCATAACTGGCGTCTTGAAAGAGGATCGACACCTGTGGATGGCTCATCAAGTAAAAGGACCTCTGGGTTTGATATAACAGAGCAACATATACCAAGTTTCTGCTTCATTCCTCCAGATAGATGTTTTGCTAATCTATCCCTGAAAGGTGCTAAGCCTGTTGCTTCAAGTAGTCTTTTCTTTAACTCATCCCTTTTGGTGTCAGGAACATTTTTTATAGAAGCAAAAAAATCGATATTTTCATCAACAGTAAGTTCCATATAAAGGCTGAGGCCAAGACCTTGTGGCATAAAGCTGAGATGCTCTTTTATTAATTCAGCATCCCTTTTTACGTCCATTTCCTTGAATACTGCTGACCCTTCATATGACAGGATACCCGAGCATATCTTGAGCAAGGTGCTCTTTCCAGACCCATCAGGACCAATAATACCTGTAATTTCAGATGGTTTTACTTCAAGGTCAATTCCTTTTAGTGCTTCAAATTTTTTATATCTTTTCGATACTTTTTTTAGTGAAATAATGGGCGGAGTCATAAAGTCTTAACAGGAAATATGACATCAACGGGCATCCCTTTTTTAAAAACCTCATGGTATGCTTTACCTTTTGAGCTTTTTTCAGAAAAACAGATTTTAACTTCAAAAACTTGCTTTATCCTTTCTTCATAGGATTGGACTTCTTTCGGTGTAAATTCTGCTCTGTCAGATATGTAACATATTAAGCCTTTGAAGGGATGGTCTGGGTAGGCATCACTGAAAACATCTACCTTCATATTTATATGAATTTTACCGATGTATATTTCTGGCACATATGTCTTGACATAAATATCTTCGGGATTAATCATAATCCCGATAACACTGCCCTGTAAAAGCACCTCGCCAGGTTCAGCAGTCTTTTTTAAGATAACTCCATCTGAGGGTGCCGTAATTTTTGAGTAATCAATGTTGATTTTAATCTGTTCAAGGGTTTGTCTTAATTGATTGAGGGATCTTTTTAATGCAATGAGTTCTCTTTCTTTTGCCATCACTAATTTTTCGGCTTCTTCTGCTTTCTTCAAAGAGACATCTGCCCTTTCAACCTCTTTTTGAGCAACAGTAACTTCTTCCTGAGTGAGAGCATATGAAAGCTTTACATTATCAAATTTCTCTTTTGAAATAACTTCCTTTTCGAGAAGATTTTTATATCTTTTTAACTCCATTTCAGCATTTTCTTTTTTTGCCTCTGCCTGTTTTAACCGTGCCTTTGCTATCAGCAGACCTTTTTTTGCTTCTTCGATAGAATTTTGAATATTTTTCTGTGTATAATCTAAATCGAACTCAGCAGCTTTAATCTTTTCCTCAAGTTCTGCTATAGCTTCAATAATCTGCTTATGTTTCGATTGAAGTTCACTATTGTCAATTTGTGCTATGATATCGTTCTTTTTTATATTTGAGCCATCCTTTATGTTTACGTATTCAAGTTTGCCAGGAATCCTTGCGCTTATTTCTATCTCTTCAGCTTCGACTCTACCACTTACTATTAAATATTCATCACTCGATTTTGAACGAATAATAAACTGGTATATCAAAAAAATAAAAATAATTATAGAAACAGTGATAAATATGTATTTTTTTCGCATAGAAAAATTATATATAACGACTCTATTGAAGTAAACATTTTAGGATCATCTCCAAAAAAGTTGGTAAGATCATGAGGATTCGAGGGGTCAAGGAGTCAAGGATTCGAGGGAAATGCTTAAGA
>FWPV01010031.1_pt1 | contig 15713 bp, 14 predicted proteins | sample 2228371 | NCBI WGS metagenome assembly FWPV01 (sample SAMEA103939776, study PRJEB20133) | metagenome | reverse complement strand
TGGAAGGAGGGATTCTCTGGCTAAGCGATTCGAATCCATGTTCGAGCGAATTTTTCCCCTATCGATTCCAGGGCAAGGAAGGGACAGCGTAATGCTCATCGCCCTCAAGTACGGCAAGGGTGAACTTTCCCTGGAAATTCCGGAGGCAAAGCTTTCGGGGGTTCTTCTGCCCGTTGCGGAAAAACCTGCCGGGCCCGGGGGCGAAATGGTGAGGCAGGCCCTGGAAAACCCCGTTTCCTCCAAAAGGCTGGGGGAAATCGTGGGACCAGGGGATTCCGTGGCCATCGTCACCAGCGACATCACCCGCCCCTGCCCCTCGAAGATCATGCTGCCGCCACTCCTGGAGGAACTTTCGGCGGCGGGCATCGACAGGGGCCGTGTCACGATCGTCTTTGCCCTGGGAAGCCATCGGAAACATTCGAAGGAAGAGATGATCCATCTCGTCGGGGAGGAAATCCTTGGGTCTTATCGCTGTCTCGACCACGATCCGGGAGACTGCGTTTCCCTGGGGAAGACAAGACGTGGGACCCCCATACAGGTTTTCCGGCCGGTGGTCGAGGCAAACCGGAGGATTTGCCTGGGCAACATCGAGTATCACTATTTCGCGGGTTACAGTGGGGGGGCAAAGGCGATTTTCCCGGGGGTTTCCACCCAGGAGGCTATCCAGGCCAACCATTCGATGATGCTCAGGGAAGAAGCCAGGGCCGGGAAGATTGAAGGGAACCCCGTCCGGGAGGATCTGGAGGAAGTCCTTGGGGTGCTGGGGATCGATTTCATCCTGAACGTTGTCCTCGACCCGGGTAAAAATATCCTGAAAGCCGTGGCAGGGCATGCGGTCGAAGCGCACCGGGAAGGTTGCCGCTTCCTGGACAGCCACTACCGGGTTCCACGGGACGCTCCTGCGGACATCGTACTTGTCTCAGCCGGCGGATACCCCAAGGACATCAACGTCTACCAGGCCCAGAAAGCCCTCGACAACGCCATGCACGCGGTGCGGCCCGGCGGTATCGTGGTCTGGGTCGCTTCCTGCAGGGAAGGTCTCGGTTCCTCCGTTTTCGAGCGGTGGGTCAGGGAAGCTGCCTGTCCCCAGGACCTGCTGGAGCGGGTGAAAACACGCTTCGAACTGGGGGGCCACAAGGCGGCCGCTATCGCCATGGCTCTTCGGAAGGCGTCCATTTTCCTCGTTTCCGACCTGGAGCCGTCCCTGGCGAAACGTTTTTTTGCTGAACCTTTCGATTCTTTGGAGGCCGCCATGGCGGAGGCGTTTCGCAGGCTTGGCGGTCAATCGACCGTTCTGGCCATCCCGTACGGCTCGTCGACCCTGCCTTCCCCCCGCGAGACCGGGCAAACCAGCTAGCCCGGCGCAAGGACGAAGGAGGCCACTTCACGGATCTCCTCCATGCAGGGTGAACGGAACAGGTAGCAGGTGTCCCCCATGGCGGGGCTGAAAACCGCGGGAACCCTCTCGTAGTGCACGAGCAGGTGCCCGTAAGTCCGCAGGACGCTTTCGTGGTCGTGGGCATAGGCACGGCCGTCGCGCCTGCCCAGGAAGGTGCAGTGGTATTTCCGCTCATAGGAAAACGGGTCGTAGTTCGTGTTGGTCAGCATTTCGGCCCATTCCGCGAAGAGGTCGATGTCGGAGGAGAAGTTGTACATGTCCAGGATCAGCCCCCCAGGGGGCCGGACGTTGATTTCCAGGGCGAACAGTTTCCCCTCCGCGGACGTGCGGAAGAACTCCACGTGAAAAAACCGCTCCTTCAGGCCGAAAGCGGCGACCGCCTTTCCTCCCGCGTCAACGAGATCTTCCGGCAATTCCCTTTGGGTACAGAGGAAAATGTCGAGCCGATCGTTGACCATCTCCATCATGCCGTCGGCATAGTGCAGGGATCCGCAGAAAACGATCCGTCCTTTTCGGTCGACGAGGCCGTCGAAAGTGACGATTTTCCCCTGGATGAACTCCTCCATGAACAGGGCAAAGGGGGGATTTTCCCGGAACACGGTCTCCATCTCCGAGGGAGCCGAGATCTTCCAGGTTCGGGAGGCTCCAACTCCCTGGTCCGGCTTGAGAACGACCGGGTACCCGGTTTCTTCCGCGAACGACAGGGCCTCTTCGAGGGACCGGACGACCCGTCCCTTGGCAACCGAAAGCCCGGCTCGAGAAAAAACCCCTTTCATCAGGGATTTCCGCTGCATCGAGAGCAATTCTCCCGGTTTCAGGCCAGGAATGCCGAACTGTTCCCTCAGGCGGGCGTCACTGTCGAGCCAGTGCTCGTTGTGGGATTCCAGGCGATCGATCGGGCCCCATCGGTCCCGCAGAGCCGCCACCGCGGCGGTGACCTGGTCGAACCGGTGGAGGTCGTCGACACGAACGATTTCCGCCAGGGCTTCCCTCAGCGCCGGGTTGAGGTCCTCGGGGGCCTGGTCCGTGATGCCGAGCACGGTCGCCCCCCTTTTCCGGAGTGCAATCGAAAAGTTCGCGTAATTGGGCGGGAAATGAGGCGAAAACAGGATGACGTTCATGGGAATCACTCCTTTCCATCCCGCAGTCTCGAGCCGCTAAAAGCCTAGCCGTTCCAGGAAGTAGGGAATCTGGCGCCGCCACCAGGGCCAGTCGTGGCTCACGTCGGTTCCCCACAGGTCCACCCAGGCAGGGACGCCCTTCGCCTCGAGGATGTTTTTCATTTCGACGGTTTCCCTGACGGAGTCTTCTTCCCATGGCCCCTGGCCCGCGCAGAGGACGATCCGCCTTGCCCGGTACCGGTTCAAGTACCAGGGGTCTTCCATTCCCCGCAGGTAATGAAGGGGAGAGTGGAAGTAGGCCCCATCCCCGAGGTCCTCGCCAAGGCTGAAGCCCAGCCCGTATAGCCCGCTCAGCCCGATCAGCGCATCGAAAGGATCCGGGTGCCGGAAGAAGAGGTTGGCGGCATGGTAGGCTCCGAGGCTGCAGCCGGTTACGGCAAGCCCGCCACCCCCGGGGTTCCGGCTTTCGATAAAGGGCAGGACTTCCCGGAGGATGTAGCGTTCGTAGGCTTCGTGGCGGGCGACTTTTTCACCGGTCGAAGCCGCCGGGTTGAGCCAGGTCTGCCGGTCGACGCTGTCCACGGTGAAGAGGCAGAGGCGTCCTTGCTCGAGGAAACCCTCGAGGGCCTGGACCATCCCGAAGTCCTCGTATTCGAAAAAACGGCCCCCGGAGGTCGGGAAAACAAGGACAGGCCTGCCTCCGTACCCGTAAGCCTTCAACTCCATGACCTGGCCCAGTGACGGGCTGTACCATGCGGCGGTATCCGTCTGCATCGGGGGGTGGCTCCCGTAGTAAAATGGATTTGTCAAAGCAAAGCTATAGCGAAGCAGAATAAAGAAAAACCTTCTTCATGTCAAGGACGGTCAGCTTAACCGGCCGACCGAAAGGGGGATAGACATGAAAAACCTGCTGCTTCTCGTGGACCCCCAGAACGACTTCTGCGATCCAGGGGGGGCCCTGTTCGTGCCGGGGGCGGACGAGGACGCCCGCCAAACGGCGGCGATGATCCACCGGATCTCTTCCTCTCTTGACGACCTCGTCGTCACCCTGGACTGTCACCATGTTCTCGACGTGGCCCATCCGCTCATGTGGACCGATGCCCGAGGGACTCCTCCCCCGCCGTTTACGACGATCACCCTGGAGGATCTAAAGAAGGGCGCCTGGAAACCCATTCGGGAGGCCTGGGGCGATCGGCTTCGCCGGTACCTGGCGGACCTGGAATCTTTCGGCCGCTACCGCCTGACCATCTGGCCCGAACACTGCCTGGTGGGCAGCTGGGGTTTCGGGATCGTTCCCTGCGTGTTCGAAGCGGTGACGAAATGGGAGCGGGAACACGCGGAAACGGCGACCATCATCCTCAAGGGAGAAAGTCCCTGGACCGAGCACTACTCGGCCGTGAAAGCCGAGGTCCCCGACCCGGAGGATCCCCGCACCGGCGTCAACCAGGCCCTCGTGGAGCGAATCCGATCGGCCGACTGCGTCGCGGTCGCCGGGGAGGCCCTGTCCCACTGCGTGGCCAACACGATCCGGGACCTCGTCGAACCGTTGGGGGGCGACCTGTCCAGGCTTGTCCTCATCCGGGATGCGACTTCGAGCGTCCCCGGATTCGAAGCTCTCGGGCAGGCGTTCCTGGAAGAAATGGCGGCACTGGGCATGAGGCTCGAATCCAGCACCGCCTTCCTGTCCTGACGTCCACGGAAGATCAGCCGTTTTCCCCGATTTCCATCGGCCGAAAAACCTTTTCCAGGAGGATCCCGGCGATCATTCCGACTCCTGAAAGGAGGAGCCCCACGAGGAAGGGGTGGATGCTGCCGAGGATTCCCGGAGCCCCGAAACCGACCAACTCCTTCGAGGTCGGCAGGTAGCCCAGGGCATACCAGGCCAGGCTCCCGAAAAGCCCGGAAAGGGATGAGCACCAGCAGGCGGCAGGTCCGCCGGTTCGGTTCCACCGGCTGAAAAGGACGAGGGAAACGTAGGGGACCAGGAGGGCCGAGGCGAGCAGGGTCCAGCTCGTGGCGCAGATCAGGGCGATCAGCTGCGAGCTCTTGAGGGCGACAAGGCCCCCGGCGACGGCCGATCCCGAGACGACGGCAAACCAGGTCGTCCCCTTCAGCTTCTGCCGGAGGACGTCATGCCCCAGGCTGCCCGCGATGATGTGCAGGAGCGCCGAGGCGGTGGAAAGGGAAGCCGACAGGATGGCCAGGGTGAACAGTTCCCTCCCCATCGGGGGAAGAAGCCGCATGACGAGCTGGGGCATCACGGTGTCCGGGTGGCCGGCCTCGGCTCCCAGGACCAGCCTCGAGAAGGCCCCGGCTGCGAAGGCTCCTCCCACGACGATCGCCATGGAGAGCATGGCGATGGTGACGGCCCGGTCCCGCGAATCCTTTCCCTGGAGGGCGAAGTGTCTCTGGATCATCTGGGGCTGTGCCCAGATCCCTACCCCGGTGACCAGCGCGAGGGAGAGGACCAGCATGCCTCCCTCGCCGGAAGAAAGGGCGGCGAAGCCGCGGTTTGCCGCTTCGGTCGCCGGCAGGGCCGCCATCTGGCGCAGCCCGGCAACCGGGCCGCCGATGGCCCGGAACAGGTTGACCAGCAGGGTGAGAACGCCGGCCAGCATGATGCCTCCCTGGAAAGCCTCTGTGAACAGGACTCCGCGCAATCCTCCCCAGGCGACGTTGGCCACCACCAGGACCAGGACCCCCCAAAGGGGCGCCGTGATCGAACTTCCCGGGTTCCCGGCGATCATGACCGCGGCTCCCTTGAGGACGGCGGACATGTAGACGACGAGGAGCGCTGCCGAGAGGACCCCCACGTAGGGGGCAAAACGCGGCGTTCCGTAGGCCTTCGAAAGCAGTTCGGCCGGGGTCGAGGCCGACAGCCTTCTTTGCCAGACCCGGGTCGGCCAGGCCAGGTAGCGGTAGACGAACCAGGTCCCCAGCCAGACGGTGCTCGCCGCGACCACCAGCATCTGCAGCCCCATCCGGTGGGAGAGCCCCGCAAACCCGACGAGGGCCACGGCCGAAACGTAGGTGGCCACGTAGGCCAGCGCCTGGACGAGGCCCGAGATCTTTCCGGGAAGGAGAACGTTCCGGCCGCGTTCCCACCTGGCCAGCAGGACAAGGACGATTCCGTAAAGAAGCCATATGATCCAGGTCATGCGCTTTTCCTCCTCTTCCCCAGGCCGATTTTCCAGGCCGGTACCGCGACCCCCAGGAGCAGCATTACGATTGCTCCCATGACCCACAGGTCCATTCTCTCCATTTCTCTCACTCCTTTGACCGTCATTTCCCCATCGGGACCGTTTGCCCGTTTCCCGAAACCCCTCAGGCGCCCGAAGCGACCCGGACTCTCTTCGCCTTTCCCTCGAAGCGTTCGAGGCTGCCTGGAAGCAGGATCCGGACCCCGACCCGTAGCCCGAGGGCCTCGTGAAGGGCGCGCCGGGTTTCCCGTTCCAGCCGTTCCATTTCCATTTCGCAGAGTCTTTGGGTGCATTCGACGGAAACGGAGAGGTCCTTCACGTAGTTGTGTTCCGAAACATCGAGGGTGTAGTTCATCGAGAGTCCTGCAACCCGCCCCAAAGCCGCTTCCACCTGGGTGGGAAACACGTTGACGCCCTTGATGATGAGCATGTCGTCCGAGCGTCCCCGGATGCGTGCGATCCGGATGCCGTCCCGGCCGCAGGCGCACCTTCCCGGAAGGATCCGCGTCAGGTCCCGCGTCCGGTAACGCGCCAGGGGCAGAGCTTCCTTCGTCAGGGTGGTGATGACGAGCTCCCCCTCTTCCCCGTCCGGGAGCGGTTCTCCCGTGACCGGGTCGATGATTTCGGCGAGGAAGTGGTCGCCGTTCAGGTGCAGGCCGTCCTGGCAGGAGCACTCGATGGCCACGCCGGGCCCCATGACCTCGGAAAGGCCGTAGATGTCGAGGGCCGGAACGCCCAATCCCTTTTGGACGGTTTGCCTCAGGGCCTCGGTCCAGGGTTCCGCCCCGAGGATCGCCGCCTTGAGGGAAGGGACGGTCCCTTCCCCGTCCTTGCGCCTGGAGGCGAGCACCTCGGAGAGGTGGACCGCATAGGAAGGGGTGCAGGCGATGACGGTAGTCCCGAGATCCAGCATCAGCTGGACCTGGCGTTCGGTGAACCCCGTCCCGGAGGGGATCACGGTGGCCCCCAGGTGTTCCCCCCCGTAGTGGAATCCAAGCCCGCCCGTGAAGAGCCCGTAGCCGAACATGACCTGCAGGGTGTCCCCCGGCGTGACCCCGGCGATGGAAAGGCAGCTTGCCATACAGTCCTTCCAGGCTTCAAGGTCGTTTTTGGTGTAGGCCACGATGGTCATCTTCCCCGTGGTTCCCGAGGAGGCGTGGATCCGGAGCAGGTCGTCCCTTTCGCAGGCGAGGAGGCCGAAAGGATAGTGGTCCCTCAGGTCCTGCTTCGTGGTGAACGGCAGGTGGTGCAGGTCTTGAAGGTCCCGGATGTCTGAAGGCCGGATTCCGGACTTCTCCATCTTTTCCCGGTAATGGGGGACCCGGTCCCACAGCCGGGTTACCGTTTGCTGGAGCCTCACCGTTTTCCGCGCGGATTTCTCTTGGTCTGCAGTTTGCATCGCTCTCTCCTCCTTTGGGAATAAAAAAAGGCCGGGGCCCCCTTCGGGACCCCGGCCTCGAAACGGCACGGACGCCTAGGCGTCGGCCCTCCGAGGGGGTCCCACGCCGGTAAAAAAGAAACGGACGGAAATCTTCGTACGGATTGGATTCATCATTTCGTCCTCTCGCGATTTCATAGGGGTAAATTAGTGAGAACTTATATCATGCCACCCCGTTTTTCGTCAAGGGCCCTTTTTCAGGGAGGATCGGGACACCCCTGGAAGAGCTCCACTGGCGGACGCTTTCTTCGTCGCTGTAAGGCACCGGGCCGTCCGCCAGGATCATGGTCGTTTCGGGCCCCTTGCCCGCGAGGAGGACGACATCCCCCGGGAGGGCCGAATCCAGGGCCGCGTGGACGGCTTCCTTCCGGTCGAGAATGACCGAATGGGAGCGAAGCCTTGGCCCCTGCAAACCTTCCTCGATCTGGCGGGCGATGGCCATCGGGTCTTCGCTCCGGGGGTTGTCCATCGTCAGGACGACGTTGTCGGCGAGGGCTGCGGCCACCTTTCCCATCAGCGGGCGGTTTTCCACCGTTCTTTCTCCCCCGAGGCCGAAGACCGCGTGAACCGCTCCCCTGCAATCGGCTCCAACCGCTTCGAGGGCCTTTTCCAGTCCGTCTGGGGTGTGGGCGTAGTCGATGAAGCAGGTCACGCCGTTTTCCAACCGGAACCTCTGAAGCCTCCCGGGAACGGGGGGAACGCTTTCGATCCCCTTCCGGACGGCTTCCGGCCCCATCCCCAGGGAAAGCGCGATTCCGACGGCGGCCAGGAGGTTTGACACGTTATGTAGCCCCACGAAAGGACTCTCCACGCGGATCGGAGCTCCGTGGCCCGGCAGGGTCAGTTCCAGGGCCGTCCCCTGCAGGCCCATGGCAAGGACTCGGCCTCTCAGGCCGGGTCCCTCCCCGATCCCGTAGGGAATCGACTTTTCCGGGAAGAGTCCAGCAAGGTGCACTCCCCAGGGATCGTCCAGGTTCAGGACGAAGCGGGCTTCCGGGCGGGCGTGCTCGGTGAAGAGACGGAGCTTTGCCCGGAAATAGCCTTCCATGTCGCGGTGAAAGTCCAGGTGTTCGGGGGTCAGGTTCGTGAAGGCAAGGGCATCGAAACGGCAGCCTTCCAGGCGGTGAAGGTCCAGTCCGTGGGAAGAGGCTTCCATGACGCAGGCCCGGGTCCCGCCTGCCGCCATCCGTGCCAGCCAGCGCTGCACGGATGGGCCGTCGGGCGTCGTCCTGTCGGCCTGTTCTTCCTCCTTCCCGTCATCGTAGACGATGGTCCCCAGGAGGCCGCAGGGCATGCCTCCCGCCCGCAGGATCGAACGCGTGATCCAGGCGGTCGTGCTTTTTCCGTTCGTCCCGGTCACGGCTGCAAGGGACAGTTCCCGGGCCGGGAAACCGTGAACGGCCGCGGCCGCCGCGGCGGCGGCCTTCCTGGGGTTTTCCACGAGGACGACCGGCAGGGACGTGTCCAGGGGACGTTCTGCGAGGAAGGCCAGGGCCCCTTGCCTTTCCGCCGCTTCTGCGAAGGCGTGGCCGTCGGTCTTGAATCCCCGGACGCAGCAATAGAGGGTCCCGGAGGAAACCTGGTCGGTTCGGGTGCAGACGTCGGATAACTCGGGATCGATACGGGTCTCTTTGGCAAAGGCAGGAGCAAAACCGGAGTGTTCCAGGAACCGGACAATCTGGGAAAGCTTCATGGAGCGGCTCTGACCTCCTCCTGGCGGGCTTGATTGTTTATTCTAAAGTGTTTGAAAATCAGCGCAAGAGTTCATCATGGAAGAGCGGCCTTGTCGCTTTGCCCCCTTTTGCGGTTTAATGGCTTCAAACTGAAGTTTCTGCGGAGGAGTTTTCATGGAAGATTTCACGGACAACCTGAAGTCCCTGAGAGAAAAGGTCTACCAGTACCTGAAGAAGGGGTTGAACGAGGGGCGGCTCAGGCAGGGAGCCTTCCTGAACCTGAACGCCATCAGCTCCGAGCTTGGGATGAGCCGGACTCCCCTGAGGGACGCACTGTTCCAGCTCGAGGCGGAGGGGTACGTCACGATCTTCCCCAGGCGGGGGGTCATGGTCAACCGCCTGGACCTGGAGAAGATCCGCAACATCTACGAGATCAGCGGAGCCCTTGAAAGCACGGTGGTCGCCCATTCGGGGCACAAGCTCACCGAAAGGGACATCGAAACCCTGGAAGAGCTCAATGCCCAGATGAAGGAGGCCGTGGAAACGCAGGACATCGACGGGTACTACGAGAAAAACACGGCTTTCCACTCCGTTTTCCTCAGCCTCTCCCAGAACTCGGACCTGATCCGGACCGTCCAGACGATGCGGGAAAGGCTCTACGATTTCCCCCGCAGCAAGGCGTTCATCAAGGATTGGGAGAGGAAGGCGGTCGCGGAGCATGACGAATTCATCCGGCGCCTGAAGGCAAAGGACTTCAACGGGGCGGCGGAGTTCCTGCGGGACGTTCACTGGTCCTTTGAGGTCCAGGAACGGTACGCCCGCCTGTATTATTTCGGCCAGGAATAGGAAGGGGCGGGATCCTGGACTGTCCGAAGAATGCGGTGCCCGGGCGGGGATGCCTCCGCCCGGGTTTTTGTGTGCAAGATTGACATCTTTGTCCTCGAGTATCTAATATATCAGTAGCGTTTTAGTCATATTTTTATGAAGGGGGTTCGAAGAATGAGGAAGTCCTGGAAAATCCTGCTGGCAGGTTTGGTCCTTTTCGGCCTGATGGCGGGAACGGCAATGGCGGAAGCACCGTTTCACATCGGTGTGGTCACCCTGACCGTTTCGCAGGCGGAAGACACGTACCGCGGGGCGGAACGGCTCATCAAGGAGTACGGTGACGTGGCCAAGGGCGGGTACATCAAGCACATCACCCTCCCCGACAATTTCATGTCGGAGATGGAGACCAGCATCAGCCAGATCGCCGGGCTGGCCGACGACCCGAAGATGAAGGTCATCGTCGTGGACGACGCGGTCCCCGGGACCACCGAGGGCTTCCGCCGGGTCAAGGAGAAGCGGCCCGACATCCTGTGCTTTGCCGGGGAACCCCAGGAGGACCCGAACGTCATCACCTCGGTGGCGGACCTGGCCATCGGCGTGGACAACGTCCTGCGGGGCTACCTCATCATCCATACCGCGAAGAAGATGGGCGCCGATACCTTCGTCCACATCTCGTTCCCCCGCCACATGAGCTACGAGCTTCTTTCCCGGCGGCGAAACATCATGGAGCAGGCGTGCAAGGACCTGGGCCTGAAGTTCGTTTTCGAGACCGCCCCTGACCCGACGAGCGACGTCGGCGTGGCCGGGGCCCAGCAGTACATCCTGGAGAAGGTCCCCGCCTGGGTCCAGAAATACGGCAAGAAGGCCGCGTTCTTCTGCACCAACGACGCCCAGACCGAACCCCTTCTGCGGCAGGTTGCCAAGTACGGCGCCTTCTTCGTGGAACCCGATCTCCCCTCCCCGCTGATGGGATATCCAGGGGCCTTCGGGATCGACCTCTCCAAGGAAAAGGGCAACTGGCCCGCCATCCTGAAGAAGGTCGAACAGGTCGTCATCAAGAACGGCGGCAAGGGGCGAATGGGGACCTGGGCCTATTCCTACGGTTACGCAACCACCGCCACCCTCGGGGAGTTCGGCAAGCGCATCGTCGAGAAGAAGGCGAAGCTGGGGAGCATGAAGGACCTGATGGATGCCTACGAGAAGTACACGCCCGGCGCCAAGTGGAACGGCAGCAACTACGTGGACCTGGGGACCGGCGTCAAGAAAAAGAACTTCATCCTCGTCTACCAGGACACCTACGTCTTCGGCAAAGGCTACATGGGCGCCACGAGCGTGAAAGTGCCGGAGAAGTACCTGAAGATGAAGTAGGCTCCGTTTTTGAAGGCAGGAGGAAAAAGACCGGGGGGAGATTTCCCCCCGTTTTTTCGGGAGCGCAGCTCCCATGAAGAAGGAGGCATCGTCCTTGCTCAAGGATCACTTGCAACCGCTTTGTGAGCGGCTCCGGCGGGAGGGGCTCGACGCCATCCTCCTGGGCCCCTCTTCGGACCTGGAGTACCTCGCCGGACTTCGACTTTTTGCCGACGAACGCTTCAAGGGGATCGTCGTGCTTTCCGACGGCCGGTTTTTCTCGATCGTGCCCCGCCTCTACCGCGAGCAAATGGAAGCTGTCCTGGGCCCGGATTGTCCCCAAGCCCTCTGGGACGATTCAGAGGGGTTCCTGGGGAAGGTCACCGGGCGGTGGAAGGAATTCGGCCTTCAGGGAAAGGTCATCGCGGTCAACGACGGAGTCCGTGCGGTGGACCTCCTGGACCTCGAGGCCGCAGTGCCGGGGACGAGGTTCGTCAACGGGCATGCCGTCGTGGAGGCCATGAGGCTGATCAAGTCCCCCAGGGAAATGGACCTGCTTCGAAAGGCGGCCCGGATTGCCGACGAGGCCTTCTCGGCACTCCTTCCTTTCATCCGGCCGGGGGTCCGGGAAGGCGATCTCGCCCGGAAACTCGAAGACCTGCTGGTCGAGAAGGGGGCAGACGGCCTGTCTTTCCCGACGATCGTCGCTTCAGGCCCGAACGGTTCCAATCCCCACTACATGGGGACCGACCGCCTGCTCCGCGAGGGCGATCCCGTGGTCATCGACTTCGGCTGCACCTACCGGGGCTATTGTTCCGATACGACCCGCACGGTCTTCGTCGGAAAGGCTTCAGAGGAAGACCGGGCCATCTACCGGGTCGTCCTGGAGGCGAACCTTGCAGGTGAGGCAGCCGTGCGGGAAGGAGTCACCGCCCAGGAGGTGGACCGCGCGGCGCGGGCCGTCATCGAGAAGGCGGGCTACGGGGAATACTTCATCAACCGGACGGGACACGGGATCGGGGTGGCCGTTCACGAAGCCCCCTACATCATGGAGGGGAACCTCCAGGAGCTCCGGGAAGGGATGGCGTTCAGCGTCGAACCGGGAATCTACATCCCCGGCCGCCTGGGCATCCGCATCGAGGACATCGTCCTGGTGACGGCGAACGGGGCGGAACCCCTAAGCCATTTCACGAAAGAGCTCACGATCGTCTGATTTTTCTTCCTGAATCCGAAAAACGGAAAGCCAGGTGGGGGGAAATCCCCGCCTGGCTTTTTCTCTTACACGATCTTCGGTACGAACAGGTCTGCGGCCCCGTGGGGCGAAACCCGAACCTCCGGCTCGTTGGCCTCGACGTGGCGGATCACCCATTCCGCCCACTTGACCTTCTTTTCCATCAGCCGGATGTGTTCCTCTTCGGAGTTGAAGGGGTTGTAGAACCCGGCGGTGGGGGCGGGTTCGAACTTGAAGTAGCAGGGGCTGTAGATCTTTGCCACTTCCGGGGCGTCGTAGAGGCGGTTTGCCCCGCCGTAGGAGTCGAAGGTCCAGATGTAAAAGTCGATCGGGATGTCCACGACCTTCCGGATCGAGGCCATCTGGGGCAGGGTCAGGTCGGAAACGGGGTTGAAGGAGCTCGCTCCCAGGTCCTGGGCCAGTTTCGCCCCGGCCGCGGAGGAAACCCCGGCCCAAACCGAGAGCTTGATGGCGATGTCTTTCGGGAAGCTCCCCTGCTCCTGCATCGTCTTCACGAGGGCGAGGACCCCCCGGTCCACCAACATGAACCCCCTGAAGCCGATTTCGTACATCCGGAACATGTCCGCGATGACTTTCCGGATCTCGTCCGATCCCCGGTGGTTCAGTCCCCCGCAGCGCTGGCCGTCGGGGGTGACGAACTGCCGCCCGATGTCCCAGGCGTTCCGGGGGCCGGGGATCGCGATGACTTCCATCCTGTCCTCGGCCGCCATCTGGGCGAAATCCCTCAGCTCCGTGTCGTCGAAAAGGGTTCCGCCCTGGCAGAAAGAGACGAGGCGGTGGATGGGGATGTTCCTCCTGCGGCGTTCGGCGATCAGCGCTTCGAGGACTTTCGGGCCTTCGACACCCGACATCTCGATCCGGTAGTGTCCCCCGTCGGGAAAACTCTTCCCGCTGGCAGGCCGGTCGTACAGGTCGCGGCCGGGGATTCCCGCCTTTTCCATCAGTTCGGAAACCTTGTCCAGGCTTATGGGCATTCGAATCACTCCTTTGAAGGGTGGTTTGCAGATTGTCCTTTTGTCGTCCTGCTTTCGGAAGTTCCCGGGTAGGCCGCCCTGAACCCAAGGGCCGAGGAGACGGCGATCCCGGCTTCGCGGAGTTTCGGGAGCAGGAGCCGTTCCACGAGTTCCTGGTCGGGGTGCCTGAAACAGGGATACGAAAGGCTGATTCCGGCTACGATCCTTTCATCTGCCCCGAAGACGGGGACCCCCAGGCAGGCCAGTTCCCGGTGGGACTCTTCCCGGTCCCGGGCGAAGCCCAGGGTCCTGGCCTCGACGAGTTCCTCGGCGAGGGCACCGTAGGAGGAGAGGGTGTTCGGGGTGAACTTTTCCAGGGAGGAGCCGCCGAACAGTTCCCGGACCCTCTCCTCGGGCAGGAAGGCGAGGATGGCCTTCCCCAGGGCGGAGCAATAGGCCGGGAGCTTCTGTCCGATAGGCAGGTTGACCCGGATCATCGCGCAACACTGGACCGTGTCGATGTAGAGAATGTCCCGGCCTTCCAGGATGCCGAGGCTTGCGGTTTCACCCGTTTCCTCCGCAAGCCTGGAAAGGAAGGGGTGAGCCCGTTCCCGCAGCTCCCCCGTATCCGGTGCATGCGGGCAAAGCGACGCGAAGCGGGACGTGTTGGCGTATCCCTGCGTCGCCGGATTCTGGCGGACATACCCGATGGACTTCAGGGTGGCCAGGATCCGGTACACGGAACTCTTGTCCAATCCGGCCTCCTGGGCGATCCTCGTCACCCCGAGCTCCCCCCGCCGGGCGAGAAGCTCGACCACGTCGAAGGTCCGCAGCACCGAATTCAGGATCTGTTCTTTCCTGCCGTCCTTCATGCGGATCCGCCTTTCCGGTACCGGTATGCTTCCAGCCCGGCCCGGAGGATTTCGGCAGCCCTTGCGAGCGTTTCCTTTTCGAGGGCCGTGCAGAGCCGAATTTCGTCGCGCCCCAGCCCGGGCGTGGCGTAGAAGCCCTCGAGGGGGGCGAAAAGGACCGTTTCCCCATCGAGGTCGAATTCCTCCATCATCCAGACCGCGAAGGCCTGGGCATCCTCCACGGGAATGCGGGCAGAGAGATAGAAAGATCCCTCCGGCTTTCTCAGGGTGACTCCCGGGATGGTCTCCATGGCCCGGCAGAGGGTGTCGCGCCGTGCCTGGTATTCGGAGCGGACTCCTTCCAGGAACGAGGCGGGAACGTTGTATAGAGCCGCGGCTCCGAGCTGCTCCAGCGTGGGGGTGCAACCCCTGGACTGTGCGAACTTCATCGCCTGTTCCATCACGGACCGGTTCCGGGAAACGATGAACCCGATCCGTGCCCCGCAGGCGCTATAGCGCTTGGAAACGGAGTCGATCACCACGACGTGCTCCTTTGCCTCCTCGAGCGAGGTAAAGCTGGTGAAGGGGCGGCCGTCATAGACGAAGTCCCGGTACACCTCGTCGGCGATGAGGAATAGGCCGGACCGGACCGCGACATCCGCCAGGAGCTTCACTTCCTCCCTCGTGAAAACGGTTCCGGTCGGGTTGCCGGGGTGGGAAAGGAGGATGCCTTTCGTCCGGGGCGTGATTTTCGATTCCACCGCCGCGGCGGGGTCGGAAGGGGGAAGATGGTAGCCGTCTTCCGTCCTGGTGGTCACGGGGACGATTCGAACCCCGGCCCCCGCACAGACGGCCGCGTAGTTCGCGTAGAACGGTTCCGGCACGATCAGCTCGTCCTGGGGGTCGCAGAGGACCATGACGGTGAACCAGAGGGCTTCGCTCCCCCCGGCTGTGACAAGGACGTGTTCCGGCTGGAGGCAAACGCCGAGTTCCTTCCGGTATACGCGCAGGAGGGCCCCTATGAGAGCCGGGTTCCCGTGGGATCCGCCGTAGGCCAGGACGGGTTCGCTGAAAGACCGGACGGCTTCGAAATATTCCTTCGGCGTAGGAACGTCCGGTTGGCCGATATTGAGGAAATGCACCTTTTTCCCCGCCTTCAGGGCCCTCTCCGCCAAGGGGATCAGGCCGCGGATCGGCGAGGCGGGGACGGCAAGGCTCCTTCCGGATACTGGCGGGTTCACGCCGAGCCTCCTACTCGAACTCCTGGAGCATGCGGGCGAATTCTTCCTCTTTCCCCTTCAGGATGTGGTAGACGTGCTCGTCCGCCGGGAACAGCCCCTGCTTCACGTCGCTGATGTAGGCCTTGAACGCCTCGATCTCCACCTCCGCCACGTTCGCGTACTTCTTGACGAACTTCGGCGTGAACGCCTGGAACAGCCCCAGCATGTCCCCGCAGATGATCAGCTGCCCGTCGCACGGCGCTCCCGCTCCGATGGAATACACCGGGATCGTCAGCTTCTTCCAGATGTACTCCGTCAGCTCCGGCGGCACCGCCTCCAGCAGGAGGGCGAACGCACCCGCCTCCTGCACCGCCAGCGCGTCCTTGATCAGTTCCCGCGCGCTCTCCGGGTCGCGACCCTGGGCCTTGAATCCT
>FWPV01010030.1_pt1 | contig 15714 bp, 8 predicted proteins | sample 2228371 | NCBI WGS metagenome assembly FWPV01 (sample SAMEA103939776, study PRJEB20133) | metagenome | reverse complement strand
CGAAGTGCGAGCGGTGCGGATTGATAATTCAGGCCGACTGCGAAAAGCTCCATAATACCTACTGGGCGGAAAACCCTTCATTATAACCCGCGATGGCGGATACTCTCTCAATCGTTCTCAGCGAGTTGCCGTTTGAATTTTGCCAGATCAGCAGATTTGCCTTCGTGATCAACCTGTTCCAGTTTGTAGCCAAAGCCATATACAGGGGTCAGACGGAAGCCTTGCTCGGGCCGCAAAGCCAATTTGGAGCGAACTCGGGAGATGTGAGTATCCATGGTTCTCGAAGGTAGATCGGTGTCGCGCCCCCATACGCTTTCCTGAATATGCGAGCGTGACAGCGGCTTGCCCAGGTTACGGAACAGCAAGAGGGCCAAGTCGAATTCTTTTTGGGTCATGATCACGCGCTTGGTATGGCGCACAATGGTCGAGAATTTTGGATGAAATTCCAGGTCGGAGATTTCAAATACTTCCGGCGCGGTTAACTCTGGATAAGCGCGACGCAGCAGGGCATTGACCCGGGCAATCAGTTCGCCACGACGTATGGGTTTGATCATGTAGTCATCAGCGCCGGCATTCAGCGCTTCAACAATGTTCTCCTCGTCGGTTTTGGATGTGATGAACAACACTGGCACCTTGATGTGCAGGGTTTCACGAATCCAGTGCATGACCTTGGGGCCAGAGCTGTCGGGCAACACCCAATCCAGAAGCACCAAGTCGAAGCTGTCGCGGTACAGGGCCGTTTGAAAGCTTTTGAAAGTGGCAAAACAATGGCATTTGTGGTTGACCGATTCAAGCACCCAGCGCAGCATTTCGCTTTGTGTCAGGTCGTCTTCGAGGATGGCGATGCGCATGGGTGTGGCTCCTGTTTCGGAATATTTGTTACCACAATGTTAATTTGTGTGTTGACAGTTTAATCGTTTAAACAGGATAGGAAACACAATGTTGCTTTTTTGTTAAATTGAGCGAGCGCCCAATTTATCAATCACGTGTTGTGCGTGTTTTCCTGTTCCAGCTTCATGGCGTGTGTGGCGTGGGCGCCAGCAAAGATGACAGCCACGATGCGTAGTGCCTTGTCGTAGATGGCCTGGCGCTGGTCGGGCTTTTCTACATACTCTACGGCCATGAACAGCACGTTCTGAGCGAGTACTTCCAGCACCTCGATCATTTCTTCTTTGGGCAAACCGGGCAGCAGGTCGGCGATGCGATCGTCACTGCAGATGTCTTCGCTGATTGCGCGAATTGTTTTTTTGAGCCCGTCGCGCATTCGTTCCAGGGCACCGAAAGCTTCTGAGGCGCCCACCACGACCGGTTTTGGGTTCTCGGCTGCCCAGTCAAAAAAACGTTTGACCAGCATAGGACGAATGTCGAGATCCGCTTCTTTGGCGGTGCTGATGCGTACTTCGGTGAATGCTTCCAGTACTGCTTTTTCAACTTCAAGAATGACGGCGGTGCCCAAATCGGCCAGGTCTTCAAAGTGTCTGTAAAACGCAGGCGCGGACAGTTTGGCTTCGCGCGTGATTTCGCGAATGCCGAGGCTGGAGAAACTTCGCCGGTGATAGCTCAGGTTCAGCGCAGCTTCAATAAGCCGGGTGCGGCCGTGGATATTGGATGCGGAGGAGGTCATAAGCCATCGATTATAGCGAAAACCCGAACATCTGTTATGAATCCTTGATTTTGAAGTTTTATCCAATTTTAGGGGGATGGGTATTGACGAGTATGTTTACAATCGTTAACATGATTTTCATCGGGATAGAACTTGCCCTTCCAAAAACAACTATTGGGCATTCATGACGGGAGACCACCTATGTTGCACTACCTCAAATTCACCACTTTTCCGCTGATTGCGATTGGCGTGATGCATGCCATGATGCAGGGCGGTCCTTGGATGTACACCGGCATCGCCGCTTTGGTGCTTGTTGTGGCTTTGGGCGATATTCTGCTTCCAGATGATCGCAGTGAGCCTAGGATGGAAGGCGAGTTTTTTCTGAACCTGATGTTGTGGTTGACCTTGCCGATCTTGATGTGGGTAACACTTTGCTTTACCTGGGCTGTGGCGCCGGTCGATGTGCTGGGCATCGATGCATTCATGAAAAACACATTTGGCTATGACCGCGTGCAGTTGCAGGCAGACACTACTTGGTACCAATGGTTTGTGGGTGCGGTGGCGGGTGCATTCCTGTTCGGTGCCGGTGGCACGAATGTCGGCCATGAGCTGACCCATCGCACCTACAGCATGCGCGATATGATTCTGGGTCGCTGGATGCTGGCGTTCACTTGCGACGCATCTTTTGCGATTGAGCATGTGTACGGACACCACAAGAATTTGGGTACGCCGGCTGACCCTGCCACCGCGCAGCGCGGTGAGAATGTGTATGGCTTTGTATTGAAAAGCACGATTGGTGGATACAAGTCGGCCTGGAAGCTGGAGAAGCAGCGTTTGGCCAAGTTCAACCAGTCAGTCTGGAACCCGATTTACAGCCGCATGATGCGTGGCAATTTGATGAGCTTGAGCTTGTTTGCTGCCTCGTACTACATCGGTGGATGGGCGGGGGTGGTGATGTTCTGGATCATGAGCGCGGGTGGTAAAACCTTGCTTGAAATCGTGAATTACATGGAGCATTACGGGATTGTTCGTCGTCCGGAAGACAAGGTGGAACCTCGCCACAGCTGGAACACCAACGCTTCAGTGTCGACTGCCCTGCTGTACGCGCTGACCCGCCATTCGCACCACCATGCCGAGGCCGACCAGGAGTATTGGAACCTGCGAAGCTATCGCCATGCGCCCATGCTGCCCACTGGCTATCTGGGTACCATTTTGTTGGCCTTGGTGCCGCCGCTTTACAAGAAGGTGATGACACCTTTGTTGAATCACTGGGATGAAACATTCGCCACGCCGGAAGAGAAAAAACTGGCGATTGAGGCCAGTGTGAAAAGCGGAATGAAAGGCTTGAAATCGGCCCAGCTGGCGCAACAGGCCAGCCAACAATTGAATCGCGCTGCTGCGTAAAAGGAGGGAATCATGAAATTGCTTGAATGGTTCGGATTGCAGGGCGGTGTAGCGGCGGGCAGGAAAGGCAAAGTGACCCACAAGGTGAGTGTTGCGCCTGGGGGCCAAAGCTTTGAGGTGGAAAAAGGCCGCAAAGTCATTTTGAATTCGGCCTTGTCCGCTGGTTTGGGGTTTCCCCACAATTGCAGAGTGGGTAGTTGCACCCAATGCAAGTGCAAACTGAAAAGCGGCAAGGTGCGCGAATTGACCGATTCCAGTTACGTATTGAGTGCTGAGGATTTGAAGGCCGGAATGATTCTGGCATGTCAGTCAATTCCAGAAACTGACCTCGAAATCGAAGTGGAGTTGACCTCGGGCGGTGATCGTTTGGTTGAGACTCGCGGAACGATTGTTGGCCAAAAAGACCTGACCCATGACATTGTGGAATTGCGGGTTGCGCTGGATGACCCCATGCCCTTCAAGGCAGGGCAGTATGCAGAAATTCGACTTGAAGAATTCAGCTTGTCACGTAACTACAGCTTTGCAATGGCGCCGAAAGGTCAGGAAGCCAATGAACTGGTTTTTCATGTTCGCAAGGTGCCAGGTGGCAAGTTCACTGAATGGTTGTTTGCGGCCAACAGACAGGAAACCCGGCTGAGCATGAGCGGGCCGTTTGGTGATTTCTACTTGCGCCCGGCGCAGGGTGAAAAGCCTGCACCGATTGTGTGTGTGGCGGGCGGCAGTGGTATGGCGCCTATGTTGAGCTTGCTGGAACAGGCCAAGTGGGCGGGTGAAACGCGCGACGCGGTTTATCTGTTTGGTGCACGCACTCAACGCGATCTTTATGCCAGTGAAGAGATCAGTCGAATTCAGCAGGGCTGGCGAGGTTCACTGAACTTCAAGCAGGTGTTGTCAGAGGAGCCGGCCAATTCAAGCTGGAACGGTGCGCGTGGTTATGTCACAGACGAACTTGACAAGCTTGAATTGGATTGGCCGCAGGTACAGGCTTACCTGTGTGGACCCCCCGCGATGATTGATGCTGCGATCGCGAAGTTTTCAAACTTGGGCGTGAAGGCTGAGAACATTCGCTATGACAAATTCGAGTGATTGGCGCAAGTCGTAAGTGATTCACTTGGATTGAATAAGAAAAGGCCACCCTCGGTGGCCTTTTTTGATGTCGGAAACTCTCAATCACACTGGTAAGTTGCCTGTAACGGCGTCCAGTGGCAAGGCATCTGCGGGGTTGGGGGCGGAGCCGATGGGTAGAGATCCCAGAGCATCAAACAAGGGATCGGAAATCACCGACAAGGGGGTATCTCCGAGTGCATCGGCCAAAGGGTCGAGTACAGCATCCAGCGGCGTGCCAGTGGTTCCCTCATCGACAGGATCCGTGGGTTCCTCCGGTTCCTCAGGATTGTCGACAGGATCTTCCGGATTCTCTGGATCTTCTGGGTCTTCGCTTTCGTCAGGATTCTCGGGATCGTCGACGGGTTCTGTTGTTTCATCGCCATTGTCCACGCGCACATCTGTAAAGGCAGTGCCTCCTGCGTTGGTGTCATCGCCAGACGAGGCGGCAAGTGCTGCAACACCCACGCCGCCACCGATCGCTGTGGCAATTCCGCTGGCACCACCCGCAGTACCAGCGGAAAGCAGACCTGCACCAACCAATCCGCTAAAGCCTGTGCCGGCATCGGCGAGTAAAACAGCACCATCAGTTCCCTCACTAACTGCGAAAAGCTCGACGCCGTCTGTCAACGAGGTCACCTCAATCATGCCGCCTTCAGCGGTTGAGTTTGTGGCGATTTGTGCGGCTGATTCCGGCGCCAAGGTCACCAGCGAGTCGGCTTGGCCAGCAGCCTGCCCAGGGAGTTCGATGTCCACGGCGACCAGATCTTTGTTCTGTAAAACATCGCCGGCCAAAATTGCATCGCCTTGACGCAAGGTGAGTTGCTCGCCTTGGCGCTGAACCAATAGCTTGTCGGTTTTTGAGGCAATGGTGCCGATTTGAGGTGCCGTGCTCATAAGGTGATGTCCGTTGGGTTGTCGGTAAAGTTATTATTTTTACTGCACTGAACCGGGATTTGGATTCAAATAAAAAACCCCTCCGAAGAGGGGTTTTTTTACCTAGGCTTGTTAGCTTAGGAGTTAGGTAGGGTCGATGAAGAAAACAGTGTTGAGTCGAGTGAACTGGACTCAGTGCTAATTGGCGAGCTTTGCTCAGTTGTCATAAGATCTGTCGAGTCTGCTTCTTGCGATCTTGTGCGCCCGCCACCCCCGGGGAAAATTCCTCCGGTAGCTCCTCTTCCAGGGAACGAGCGCGCCACAGCAATGATCACAGGGTCAATAGGCGTCCCGGTGGGGGTTTCGGACGTCAAAGGCGTGAATACTGGGGCCAGTGGAACACCCGCGGCCTCAACGGGCGCGGCCACAGGAGCAATGACCGTATCCAGAGGAGTGCCGGTTGGGCCACTGCTGTTGATCAGCTCGGTCACTGGCGCAATCACTGCATCCAGAGGTGTACCGGTTGGGCCTTCGGGCGGCTCACCACCGTCGCTAGGAATCAGCGCAGCCAATGGCGCAATCACTGCATCCAGAGGAGTGCCGGTTGGGCCTTCGGGCGGCTCACCACCGTCGCCACCGGAGCGGATAGCTTCAACCAGAGGATCCGTAACAGTTTCCAAAGGAGTGTTGGTCGCAATATCCTCAATGACCCCTGCGATACTTTCAGCAAAAACCTCAGGGTCTGAGTTTTCGATTAAGGCGTCAGTCAGGGGTGACAATGGAGTTTCAGGCAGTGCACCTCCGCCCACTGCGTCGGCTAGAGGGTCGAGTACTACGTCAAGCGGTGTGCCAGTGGTACCACCTTCTTCTGGGGGGGGCGGTTCCTCGTTGTCGGGGGCGCTTTCTCCACCGAGCAGGGTACCTACTGTGGTAATCAACTCTTCACCGGGCCCAGCCATTTCAGCATTGTCGATGAACGCATCGCCAACGTCAGAAATGCCTGATGACAGGGCGAAAACCACCATATCAGACACCGCCGTGGTTGCTGGATCGAGTGGCGCCAGCGCACTGTTTTCACTGGTCAGATCAGTTAGACCTTCGCCTACTTCGTTAAGTGTGCCGCTCAAGCCGGTTGCACCTCCAGATTCTTCATCAGTACCCACAATAGGCGCCAGGATATCGGAGGTTAAAGGACTTAACTGACTTTCATCTGCAGCCAACGTGTCACCAACACTACTCAACCCGGCCGCGACGCCGTCAGTGCCATCTGCCTCACTGAAGCCAAGTGTTTGCGCCAAGGGGTCGACCACAGGGTCTAGCGGAGTGGGTTCTGCGCCTTCGGCCAAGCCCTGAGACAAGTTGCTTACCGTGCCGGCAAGGCCTTCTTGCTCGTTGGTGTAGCCCTCTTGAGGTTGGCCAATAGTTTCAGCCAGTAAGTTAGCAACGCCGGTCGGGTCTTGCTCGGACATACTCGCAATGCCGTCCGAGACGGTGGTCAGACCATCGGCCACCGCGCCTGTCACAGCGGTGATCGGCGCAAGCGGAGTCTGTTCCAAGCCATCGTTCAATGACTCGATACCGCCGATCAGACCAGAAGTGTCGCCTTCCGCATCGCTGTCAGAGTCAGAATCGCTGTCGGAGTCAGAGTCGCTGTCGGAGTCAGAGTCGCTGTCGGAGTCGGAATCGCTGTCAGAGTCGGAATCGCTGTCGGAGTCAGAATCGCTGTCAGAGTCAGAATCGCTGTCAGAGTCAGAATCGCTGTCGGAGTCAGAGTCGCTGTCAGAGTCGGAGTCGCTGTCGGAGTCGGAATCGCTGTCGGAATCGGAATCGCTGTCGGAGTCGGAATCGCTGTCAGAGTCGGAGTCGCTGTCAGAGTCGGAGTCGCTGTCGGAGTCAGAATCACTGTCATCCGATGGCGTTACTGTGTCGTCACCATCGTCGCTCAGCGCGAGCGCGCCAAGAGCGGCACCACCAATAGCTGCGCCTACACCAGCGCCAGCGCTACCACCAGCCAACAAACCAGCACCGACCAGGCCAGACATTGTCCCTTCATATGGGGTGAGGATTGCCGAGCTGACATCATTGTCAATGTCATAGAGCTCTACGCCTTCGCTCAGCGCGACCACTTCTGTTCGGGTCGCACCATCTGCAACGGTGGAGGTAATCTGTTCCAGCTTGGCTGACGCATTGGGTGCCAGTTGCAAAAGTGTGTCGCCGTGTCCAGCGGACATGGCAGGCATCAAAACCTCGGCAGTTTGATTGCCTGTATTGGTCACTACGTCGTTCCATTTCAAGGCGTCGCCTTGACTTAGTTCAACGATCTTGCCGCCGCGTTCGACCTGAAGGCCGGCTGGCGATTTGATAATTCCAACATTCGGGTTGGCGTTTTCCATGATTCACATTTCCTTGGGGCTAGAGAGTTGGTTAGGCAAATTCACTGCTATAAGCGTTTTACTCACAGGGGATTTGATCGGATTCACAAGAAAACAGATATCTGCAAGAAAATTTGCATCTTGCTGGCTGAGTTAATTCCAATTGTGAAATAATTTTGTAAATTAAAATTAACAAGCGTTTGCTGGTGGTGTTTTTTTAGTTTATTTACTGCAATAATCGATTTGAAATTTTTTTCACATCATCGATTGATCGACATCGAAAATAATCCGATTCAATCGAGATTTTCAGATCTTCATGGTCTTAAAGGGGGACTCATTTGGGTGGGGGTGTTTGGTAAGAATTCGTATGTAGCACTGTAATTCTTGAGCCCCTGGTTGATACAGATGAGAGTTGAACCGGTCACAAGGTAAATTTGTGTATTTTTATTGGCAATTTGAGCTTGGCCAATTCAAGACGCCGTGGCGGGGTGTCAAAGTGTCAACTCAGGAAGAAATGACCAATCTATCCGGGAAAGCATGAAGAAGTTTTTGAGTAACCACACAAGCAAGGCTTTTATCTGGCTTTGTGCCGTTTTCAGTGCAATAACCCTTCACACGGGCGTGGTGTACGCCCAAGATACAGTCACTGAGTTCGATCTTCCCACTGTGAATTACGAGGTGCCTGAGGAATTCAAGGATTTGATTGAGCAGTCTACGTTGCAAATTCGTTCGACTGCCCAAGTCAACGACAATGGCGATGCATGGCAACTTTTCAGAAGATTGAGGCCCGCCATTCGAGATGCGCTCGGCACTGAGGGCTATTTCGCGCCCTCCATTCAGCGGATAGTCGATGAAACCGTTCCTGAAGAAGCGGCACCGCCGCTGAACATCAAAATTGAGCCGGGGGTACAAAGTAAAATTGTGTCAGTGGATATTCAATTCGATGGTGAAATCAACCAAGATGAATTCGCGCAACGCCGTGAGCGTTTGAAGACCTTGTGGTTGTTGGGTGTCAATCAACCCTTTAATCAAGCGGATTGGAGTGCCAGTAAAGACAATCTTCTGCGAGACTTGCTGGCCAAGGATTTTGCTGCGGCAACACTTTCGGAAAGCCTGGCCGATGTCGATCCAGAGAATCATACAGTCGCCCTGAGCGTGGTCTATGACAGTGGTCCGGTCTTTACCTTTGGCGAGTTGCAAATTGAAGGTTTGAACAAATACCCCAAGGATCTGGTTTCCCGTTACAACAGCATTCGTCCCGGCGATCGATATGAACAAGAACGTCTGTTGACTCTGTTGGCGGATCTTCAGGGAACAACCTACTTTTCAGCCGTTGATGTGAAAATTGATGCGGATGATCGGCAGCCGGTGAACGTCCCAATTGAAGTCACCGTGATGGAAAGTGACAGCAAACGTCTTGGTTTGGGTGCGGGTTACAGCTCCAACACCGGGTTTCGAACTGAGGCCACGTATCAATTCAATAATCTGTTTGATCGGGCTTACTCGCTGGTTACAGGGGTTCGCTTGGAACAAAAGCGCCAGTCGGCCTACGCAGATGTATTCCTTCCACCGTCAACCCGCGGTATTACCGATTCGGTTGGGGTTGCAGTTGATCACCAGGAAATATCAAACCTTGAGGTGGATCGTTCCTCTGTAGGCGTGATCAGGGAATTCAACAAAGGCATCAATGATTACCGTTTGGGTCTGAATTTTCAGCTGGAGGAGCGAAGGGCGCTTGGCATCAATTTTGGACAAACCCAGGCGCTGGTTGCCAGTTCATCCTGGACAAGAAATGCAGTGGACGACCGATTGAATCCCTCTGAGGGATACATCGCTTTTGGCCAACTGGCTGTTGCTGCGGAACAGTTTGCCTCTGATCAGGATTTTGTGCGTTTGTACGGGCGAGTGCAGAAGTTTTGGTCTCCTTCCCGGGAAAATCTGTTTTCTGCCCGATTTGAGGTTGGTACGGTGGTGGCCAGTGCACGCCGGGATATTCCACAAGACTATCTGTTTCGCGCGGGCGGGACCAACAGTCTTCGTGGGTTTGATTTTCTCGATTTGGGTGTTATTGATCAGGGGGTTTTGGTGGGCGGTCGTCGCCTGATGATCGGTAGCCTCGAGTACACGCGGTGGTTTGAAGGTGGGCCCCTGGGGGCTGCAGTTTTTACGGATGTCGGTGATGTGTCTGACAACTGGGGTGACCTTGATCCCAAACCTGCGGTGGGTGTTGGGGTGCGGTACAAAACTCCGGCCGGGCCTATCGCTTTCGATATTGCGAAAGCGGCAGACCAGGACAATTTGAGAATTCACTTTGCGCTGGGGGTGGCATTTTGAGGCGTGGGGTGATTGTTTTATGTTCCTTGGTGTTGTCAGCGATGATGCTGGTGACCGCTGGAGTTGTATGGGTGACCCAGACGGAACAAGGCCTTCGATTTGCTGCCGCTCAGGCGCAGGACTGGGTGAACAGCAATTCTGATCAGCAGCTCGAATTCGGCAGATTCCAGGGTACTTTGTGGCGGGGGTTTGATCTCGAGTTTGTTCGATGGCAACAAGAAAATACCCAGGTCGAGGCGGAGCAAATTCGAATTGCGGTGGACTGGTCCAGGCTGCTTGATCAAATGATTCGAATCAACACCTTGTCGGCAAGGGTTGTCCGCATTGATTCACCGCCCACGGAGAATGACGACCCCCTGGTGATTCCAGACAGAATTAGCGTGCCGGTCGATCTTGATTTGCATCAACTTCAGGTGCAGCAATTGTTGATCAATGGTGAAGAATTGAAGAGCCTGAGTGCAAAGGTTTCAATTCAATCGGAACAGTTGAGCGTCCACCATTTTTCCTTGAATGTGCGTGATACACAGATCGACTCTTCAGTTGAAATCACATTGGCGAAGCCTTACCAGATCACTGGCGAAGTGAATGCACGTCGCGAATTGGATGATCTGTTGCTCAATGCGCAGTTGGCAGCCACGGGGTCAATTGAGCGCCTGGAGCTTGCCCTGAATGCGAAAGGGGAAAACATCAGCAAACCGGATCAAACCCAGAATGTGCAGGCCAATGCTGTGTTGACCTTGCTGGGTTCAAACCCCTTTGAAACTGTGCGTTTAAACGCGGAAAATTTTGATCCGTCCAATTGGCTGGAAGGGGCGCCGCACGCCTCGCTAGCGATTGTTGCAACTGTAGAACCCAACGACGATTTTTCTGAAAGCACTGGCAATTTTTCCATTCGAAATGCCCGACCCTCAACCGTCCAGTCTGGCGGGTTGCCACTGTCTTTGATTCAGGCGCGCTTTAATTTGAGTCTGAAGGAACAACGTCCTGAACAACTTGATTTGTGGGTGGATGAACTCCGCCTGGCCGATGGAAAACGTCAGGCTGGCAGCGCGAACGCCACGATTCAGTGGCGTGCACCCAAGCAGCTTGATCATCAGGATGACTCGCTGGATGTTCTCGCGGGCGATATGAACTTTGACATCAAGACAAACAATATAGATGCCTCGGTATTGGCCAGGTTGCCACAGCGACTCGCATTGACGTCCATGATTCAAGGCACCAAAACCGGCACACAGGTTCGGGTGGAGCGCCTACAGGTCCGTGATCGGCAAGCGGAGCTGCTTGGCAAGTTGCGGATCGACCTGGTGGACAAAGTACCGCTTGATACGCAGATTGAGTTGAGGAAAATCAACCCGGCCAACTACGTTCCGGATGCCGGTCCATTCTTGCAGGGCGACCTGAACGGCACGGCCTCGTTCACTGGTGTTTTGATTCAGAGCGGAAAAGCGGGGGCTGTTGATCCTGTGGGTGAAATCATTGTGGATCTGATGAACTCCCGTTTGGCCAATGCCCCGCTTAAACTGCTTGCCAAGGCAACAGGGGGTATGTCGCGCTTGACTAATGTGCTGCTGGACCTGGACGTGGTGGGCAACACTGTGAAAGCAAACGGGAGTTACGGGGCTCAGTCTGATTTTGTTGATCTGGATGTGAATCTGGATGAGCTGCCACGCCTCGGAAAACTGGTTCAAATGGAGCTTTCCGGAACAGCAAGGTTGAGAGGAAAACTGCGCGGATTTGACGGAAACTTCTCGGGAGAGGGTGATGTGGATGTGCGCCAGTTGAAGCTGGATGACACCATTCAAATTGAGACTGTGTCCGGACAGTTCAATCTTGGTTCGGCGCCTGGCTCACCTTGGGTTGGTGACATTGTGGCGAGCAAAGTGAAGGTGCCAGATGCGGCCACCAATGTCTTGAATGAACTGAAGCTCACACTTCGCGGTATTCGAAGTCAACATCAACTACAGGGTGTTTTTTCCAGTGGATTGCAGCCATTTAGCCGCTTGCGACCGTTGAAGGGAGAGTTTGCGCTGTCGGGCGGGCTTGGCGTTCTGGAGAAACCGAAATCAGTTTCTGGCTGGAAAGGGCAGCTTGCGCAATTGAAGGTGGAGGGCATGTGGTTGCCGGCTCGCAGCTTTTCACTTCAGGCGCCGGCACCGCTTGTGGTGGCACCCGGGTTTGTGGAGCTTGCAGATTTTGTGCTGAAAGGCGAAGACACTTCAGTGTTAAACAACCGGATCCTTCGTGTCGCAGATCGTGAGATACGGGTCGAGGGTGAAATGCCCCAGTTTTATTTTCCACGTATGTCACCGATACTGCGCCAGCAACTGACCGTAGAGCCTAAAGACCTGGTCGCCAAAGTGAACTGGAACTACGTGGCCAATCCCAACAAGGTGGATGGGCATGTGGATATTCGTCATGTGTCCGGTGGTCTGCAAGTACTTTCGGATTCACAGGTGGATGTGAACATTCGGACCATGACTGCAAATCTTGATTTTAATCGAGAGGCTGCCAGTGTTGATTTGAATATCCTTGCCGATGACTTTGGTGCGGTGACTGCAAATCTGAAACTGCCGGTTCAACAGAATCCGCAAACCAAAGCCTGGGGCATTGCCGGTGATGCAGCAATGCAGGGCTCGGTGGCAGCGGGATTCACCGAATTGAATTGGCTTGGCCCCATGATTAGCGGTGGGGTTAGAACCAGCGGCACCGGTCAGGTTGCAATGGCGATTGCTGGTACTGCGAACAATCCGGATGTTCAGGGGCGTTTGTTCGCACTGGACCTGGATGTGTTCCAGCTTGATCAGGGTGTTCGACTTGAAGATGGCAATGTGGTGGTTGACTTCACGACCGACAAGGCCAGTATCGACACCTTCGAATTCACGGTTTACAACCGCCGCCCACCCCGCCGTTACATTGAGGAGTTGGGGCCACTGATTCAAGGCAACGGCAAAGTGCAAGCACAGGGTGTTTGGAACCTGACCGGTTTGAATGGTGAGATAAGACTGACCATGGACAGGGTACCCCTGCTTCAGCGACCTGACCGATGGATGATGGTGAATTCCAGCGTGACTGTGCAGCAACCCAGCGTGGATGGACAGCCACTCAAAATTCGGGGCGAGGTGGATACTTTGGGGGCATATTTTGAGATGCCCGAGAGTGGTCCTCAAACCTTGGGTGATGATGTCTTCATTCAGGGGCGCAGTGAACTGGCCGGACAAGGTTTGCCGATAGACCTGCAATTGCGCGCCAACTTGGGCGAACGGTTTTACGTGAATGCTGAAGGCTTGCGAAGCCGGCTTGAGGGTGGTTTGCGTTTGGTGATGCTGGAGGGTGTTGGAGGCAGTGGGCAGCGCCGATCCGGCAGGCGTTTGAGTGCAACCGGGACCATTCAAACCGTGAGTGGTACCTACCGTGCATATGGGCAAGATCTGTCCATCGAACGAGGTGTGGTCAATTTCCAGGGGCCTCTGGACAATCCGGGTTTGAATGTTCGCGCGGTGCGAAAAGGCGTGGCGGTTGAAGCGGGTGTTGAAGTGACAGGTACGGCGCAGCGACCCAAGGTCAGTCTGGTCAGCGAGCCGGCAGTGCCTGATTCAGAGAAGTTGTCCTGGATGATTCTTGGGCGGGGTAGTGGCTCGGCAGACCGTGATTCCACCTTGTTGCTCACGGCCGCCGCGGCAATTTTTGGTGATGAGGACGAGAGCACCACGCGCAAGATTGCGAAATCGATCGGGATTGATGATCTGAGTCTCAGCACGGGTTCGCTGACTGCGGCAGACTCCCGCGCCGTGGGCAGCAAAGTGGCCATTGCGCCCGGCGCCGATGCCTCTGCAAATGTGATCGGTTCCGATGACCCACTGCTCTCACAACGAATTGTGTCCTTGGGAAAACGATTTAGCGATCGTGTCTATCTGAGTTTCGATCAATCGGTAACCACGGCAGCCAGTATCCTGAAATTGAATTACCAGTATTCCAGGCGGCTCAGCTTTATTGCGCGGGCTGGCGCAGACAATGCAGTCGATGTGCTTTATCAATTCTCTTTTGACTGATCACAAGGCAACATGATTAATCCTGTCAGACTTGAAAAACTGGGTAGTTTCCTTGCAAGCATGTATTCAACAGGCAATCACGAACCTTGCGTGTTGATGTTGTCCTGTTCTAACGGAATTGAGCGCGCCATTGTAGAGACTTTTGTCGGGCAGTCTTTTGAAAGCTGCTGGAGCGCCTTGAGTAAACACGCATCTGCCCTGTTTGAACAATCAGGTGTGGATTGTGTGCATGTGCGTGTGGACTGGGTATGCGAAGTTCAGACAAGCAATTGGGCCGAACTGAAGGCTCTGCTTGCGACAACAAAACGAAATTACTTCAGTTACGGTCTCGCACTGGATGCGCAGTTCAAGCAAAGTTTTCTGTGGGGTGAACTCAACGGCAATGCCATGCTCTATGGTGGATCAGAAGAGGAGTTTGCCCAACTGAATGTTGGCAACTTTGAAAAGTATGCTCGAAAAAAGTATGGCCAGTCATTTGTATTGACTCATGGTGATCAAGAGCCTGTCTACCTGTTTTCTACACAAGGCGCTTACCTGGGTGCCGACGAAATGGTGCATGCACTTGAACCCTTCGGTGTAGCAACTGGACGGCGTAAGTTACCCGATCTGGATGTGCAAACAAGCACATCGCTGGTATTGAATGCCAGTGAGTTTCTCGCCCGTCAAGTCAAAGACAGCGGCCGGTTTGTATACGGATTGTTTCCATGCTTCAACAAGGAAATTCCAACCTACAACACGCTTCGTCATGCAAGTTCCACCTACGCAATGATTGAGGCGTGGGAAGTCACGCAAAGTACATTTTTAAAGTCTGCGATTGATCGCTCGCTGCGCTGTTTGACGCAGGAGTTGATCAAGCGCATGCCGTTAAGTGGCGGCATTCAGGCGGCTTTCCTGGTGGACACTGGAAATGAAATCAAGTTGGGTGGGAATGCTGTATGTATTCTCGCGCTGGCGAAGTACACCGAACTGACAGGCACCACCGAATACATTGAATTGATGGAGCAACTGGCCCAAGGCATTGTGGCCATGCTCAATCCAACCAGTCGCCGCTTTGTGCATGTGCTTAACTACCCTGATCTTTCCATCAAGGAACACTTCAGGATTATTTACTATGACGGGGAAGCTGCATTCGCGCTCATGCGTTTGTACAAAATCACCCGTCGATCCAGGTGGCTTCAAGCGGTGGAGTTGGCATTCGAATACTTTATTGAAGCCCGCCACTGGAAAGCGAATGATCACTGGATGAGCTATTGCGTCAATGAGCTCACCCTGTACCGACCCAAGCGAGAGTACTTTGAGTTTGGAATTCGCAATTTCGCGAATCACCTGGATTTCGTGCTGACACGCATCACCACTTTCCCCACCTTGCTCGAGTTGATGATGGCCGCCCAACAAATGCTCTCGCGTTTGCAAGCCATGCCTGAGTTTGCTGACCTGTATGCACAGGTGGACACCGAGAAGTTTTACCGAGCCTTGCACTGGCGCGCCAATTATTTGACCACCGGTTATTTTTGGCCTGAATGGGCCATGTATTTCGCGAAACCGGACACGCTGAACGGTTCATTCTTTATTCGGCATCATGCCTACCGGGTGCGCATTGACGATGTGGAGCACTATGTATCGGGCCTGGTGGCTTACCGAAAATTTTTGATGCAGGGCGAGTTGAACCCCGGTCAAAAAGAGGCCAGACCAAAAGTTTCCTTGAACGTCAAAGTTGAGGAGACTACTTTTTGGTTTCTCAATCAGAACTTTGGTTTTCAGCGTTCTGGCGTTGAGAATGCAGCGCTGCTTCGATATCGGGTTTTTGAGCAAGAGATGCATGTGCGACCAGTGTTGTTGACCTGTCGCTATAACCCACGATTGCAGGAGTCAATCGAGAAGTTGGTGGCCAACAAGGCTTTGCCTGAGTCCTCGGTGTGTCGGTCTGTTCATGATTATTTTCAAGATGCGGAAGAGGTCCCGGCGCGACTGA
>FWPV01010029.1_pt1 | contig 15715 bp, 12 predicted proteins | sample 2228371 | NCBI WGS metagenome assembly FWPV01 (sample SAMEA103939776, study PRJEB20133) | metagenome | reverse complement strand
TTTAAAAAAAGAGAAAAGAGAGAGAATCATCAGCGAGCTATCTTTTGATCCTCCCTCAAGAGAGCTTTCCTCTCTGCAGGAGTTTATTCATTACTATTTTGGCAGAGAACTGAATAGAATTTTTTTCTCTCCTTTTTTGAGCAAGTTCTGGCAGGTTGAGTTAAAAACGATTATTGCCAATGCTGATAAAGGGTCAATCCCGCTTCCGGACCGCGCGCAGATTCTCAGAGGAGTAAAGAAAAAGATTAATCGCGATGCCGGCTATAATGTCTGGTTATATTATCCCCAGAAAGGTACAGCAGACCTTTTTCACTGCTGGAAAAAGCGATTGGCAGGGAAAATTAATTTTTCTGAAGAGCTGCAGGCAATTGACTATCAGAAAAAGATTGCTTTTACTGATAAACGACAGTTAACTTATCAGAGTCTTGTCAGTACAATAAGTTTAAAAGAGTTGCTGGCAAAGCTACAACCGGTCAGACCGGAATTCAATGAGTGGCAGAAGAGACTTGCTCATATCTCCACGCTGGTTTTAAATGTCCACCTTGAAAAACGCCATCGGCATTTCAACTGGGTTTATCTGCCTTCGAAAAAGAGTCTGTTTTACAGGGCAGGTTATTATCCCTACGATCATCCTGTTGCGTATCTTGAAACAAGTATCCTGCCCGAAAAAGATTATAATTCTGCTTTGTTGTTCAATCAGGGCATTAAAATTTTAAAAGAGCTGAAAATGATTAAAGGACAGAAAGAAGTACTGGCTTATGATCTGCAGCATATTCCTGTTTCCTATATTATCTATAACCACGATTATTATCAGACTTTAATAAAAATCAAGGAGTTTCTAAACAGGAATCAGATTTATACCTGCGGGCGTTTTGGAAGCTGGCACTATTCATCAATGGCAGAAGATCTGGAAACAGCAATCAATCTGGCAGAAATGCTTAATCAGTGTGCACAATGAAGCTAAAAGTTGTGCATATTATTACTGAGCTTACTCTTGGAGGAGCGCAAATTAATACGGTGTTGCATTTTTGTCACCATAATCCTGACCTCTTTGAAACCTATCTAATTTACGGACAGAAAGAGCATTTGAATGTTGAATGCTTTCCCGAGCGGCAATTCAGAATAAAGGCATTAAAGAGAAATATCCTTCCCTGGTGGGATTTACTGGCACTGCTGCAATTATTTCTTTTACTGAAGAGAATAGCCCCTGATATTGTTCACACTCATTCCTTCAAAGCCGGAGTATTGGGGCGGATTGCTGCCCGGCTGGCCGGGGTGCGCAAAATAGTTCATACCTATCATGGCTTCTCTTTCTCTCCTGTTTGCAGTAAGTTAAGAAAAAAGGTCTTTATTTTGCTGGAAAGAATACTCAACACATTTACTACCAGATTGATTCTTGTTTCCCGGGAGGATCTGGAAAACGGCATAAAAGAAAAGCTATTCAGGCAGGACAGGGCGTCTCTCATTTATAGCGGTTTCGATTTTCAGCCATTCAAAAAGAGCTATAATAAAGAAGAAGAGCGTGAGAGATTTGGCATTCCGAAACAGAGCTTTGTCTGCGGGGTAATTGCGCCTTTCAAACCGCAAAAAAATCTGCTCTTTTTGGTTGATGTTGCCGCAATTGTGGTTCAGAGGTTTCCTGATGTGCTTTTTTTTATTGCTGGTGACGGAGGTTTAAGGCAAAAGCTGGAAAAAAAGGTCAATGAATTAAAACTGGCAGCTAATTTTCTGCTTCCCGGCTTTATCCGGGAAATTGCTGCAGCAATTGCGACTTTTGATATTGGAATTTCGGTGTCACTCTGGGAAGGATTACCACAGAGCCTTGTGCAGATGAGGCTGATGAAGAAAGCAATCGTAAGTTCTGATATATCCGGTAACCGGGAAATTGTGCAGCATGGAAAAAACGGTTTTCTCTGCTCGTCGTTTGATCGGCTTCAGTTTGCCCAACGAATTATCCAGCTTATTGAAGATAAGAAATTGCGGGAAATACTGGAGAATTATCAGGAAGATCTCAGTTACTGGAATTATCAAAAAATGGTGGCAACCACAGATAATCTTTATCTGAAAATGATGAATATTTTCTGAGCTGCCGGGAAATTTTGGAAAAGATCTGTTTAAGTTGGCTGATCTTTTTTAATTGTTTTACTGCTCATCTTTTCAGCTAATTTGATCCGCCTTCAGAAAAACTTCGTGCTTAATAAAAAAATCTGGGGTGAGTGACGGGATTTGAACCCGCAACGCTCGGATCCACAGTCCGATACTCTACCATTGAGCTACACTCACCACAGCTTATTATTCTATCTGATTTAGCAAAAAAAAGCAAATCCTATTGAATCTGGATTAAATGAAAAAACTGATTTATCTGAAAACAGTCAGGTTTTGTTTTTTTTTCTGTTAGGGTAAAATAAGTATTAACTATGAGCATTATCAATCTTGATAAAATCTTTAAACCGCGGCGAATAGCATTAATCGGAGTCAGTACCAATCCGAACAGTGTCAGCGGCAAAACATTATCGAACCTTGTCGGAGGCGGTTTTAACGGTGTTGTCTACCCGGTCAATCCCGATCACGAGGCAGTTTTAGGCATTGTCTGCTATCCTGATTTAAAAAGTCTGCCGCATATTCCTGATTTGGCGATTATCTGCTCTCCGGCAGCGAAAGTTCCTGAGGCTGTGCAGCAGTGCGCAAGTAATGGTATTCATGGCATTATTATTATGTCAGCAGGTTTCAGAGAAACCGGAACGGAAGGAATTGCCCTGGAAGAGAAAATTTGCCGGATTAAAAGTTGCTTTCCGGAGCTTCGCATTCTCGGGCCAAACTGTCTGGGTGTTATCGTTCCCGGCTTAAATCTCAATGCCAGTTTTGCTGCTGGAATTCCCCGTGCGGGAAATATTGCCTTTATTTCACAATCCGGAGCCCTCTGTTCGTCTGTTCTGGATTGGGCGATTCAGGAAAAAATTGGCTTTTCCTACTTCATTTCCACCGGCAACTGTCTGGACATTGATTTTGGTGATTTAATAGATTATGTTGGTGAAGATCCGGCGACACGCTCGATTATTCTCTATCTGGAGCATCTTCAAAATGCAAGAGGCTTTATGTCAGCAGCTCGGTCTTTTGCGCGCAATAAACCGATCCTTGTCTATAAAGCCGGACGTTTCCCGGAATCAGCAGAAGTAGCTGCCTCTCATACCGGTGCCATGGCAGCAGAAGACAAAATTTATGATGCAGTTTTTCAGCGGGCAGGAATAGTCAGAGTCGATGATATAAATGAGATATTCGCCTGCGCCGAACTTCTCGGAAGAAATAAGATTCCGGCTGGTCCCAGATTGGGCATTATTACAAATGCTGGCGGACCGGGCGTTATGGCCAGCGATAAATTAATTGCTCTGCGCGGAGAGCTTGCACGGCTTGCGGAAGAAACAATTACTGAGCTTAATCATAACCTTCCTGAATTCTGGTCACACCGCAACCCGGTTGATGTTCTTGGTGATGCCCGCTCAAAGCGTTTTGCTAAGGCAGTGGAAATTGTCATCAAAGACCCGGGAGTTGATGCTGTGTTGACAATTCTTACTCCTCAGGCAATGACTAATGCAGCGGCAACTGCCCGGGAGCTGGTAAATATTGCTGAAAAGAGTGCCAAACCGGTGATCGCTGCTTTTCTTGGCGGTGCAAGTATGCGTGAGGGAATTGATATCCTGCTCAAGGCGGGAATTCCCGTCTATCATACCCCGGAAGATGCGATCAGGGCGTTTATGATACTTGTGGAATACCGGCGCAACCTTAATCAGCTTTATGAAACTCCGCGCGAAATACCGCTGGAATTTAAACTGGATCGCTCGGCAATCAGAAAAGAGCTTATCAGGGAAATTCCGTCCAGGAATCGTATTCTTTCTGAATGCAATTCAAAAAAGTTTCTTGAAAAGTATGGAATTAAAACGACTCTTCCCCTGAAAGCAGAGAGCAGAGAAGCCGCCGTAAAAATTGCTGAAGAGTTATCGTTTCCTGTTGTGATGAAAATTGATTCTCCTGATATAACTCACAAGTCTGATTGCGGAGGAGTTGCTTTAAATCTGGATTCTGCTTATTCTGTGGCTCATAGTTATGAAATAATGATGGAAAAGGTGCGCTCCAGATTTCCGGCGGCGCGCATAGAAGGTGTGACGATTCAGAAAATGTATGACCTTTCACAGGGGGTTGAACTTCTTCTGGGAAGTAAAAAAGATAGTATTTTCGGAGCTGTAATTCTTGCAGGTATGGGAGGAACGAGAGCAGAAATTCTTGCTGATCAGAATATTGGTTTACCGCCGTTAAATGAGCGGCTGGCAAGAGCTTTGATCGAAAGGCTAAAAGTTTATCGTTTACTTCAGGGTTATCGTCAGGATTCGGCAAAAAATATTGATCTTCTTCTGGAAACAATTATCCGTTTTTCCTATCTAATTGCTGATTTTGAGGAGATTCAGGAAATGGATATTAATCCATTGCTGGTTACAGAAAAAGAGGTTGTTGCACTTGATGCCAGAATTATTCTTGACGCTCCCCTGCTGGCCGAACCTAAGAAAATGTATGCTCATATTATTCTTCAGCCTTATCCGGAGCACTATTCCCGAAAAATTTTTCTTCCAGATGGAAAACCTGTTCTGTTGCGTCCAATCAGGCCTGAAGATGAGCCGCTGTGGTTAAAATTACTTGCTTCCTGTTCTCAGGAATCGATTTATGCTCGTTTCCGCTATATGTTTCACTGGAATTCACATGAAGTGGCAGCCCGTTATTGTTACATTGATTACAGCCGGGAGATTGCCATAGTTGCAGAAATTGAGGAGCATAAAGAGCGAAAGCTGGTTGGAGTTGGTCGTCTGATTGCTGATCCAAATCACGAAACTGCTGAATATGCAATTCTGATAGCTGATGCCTGGCAACAGAAGGATCTGGGCAGACAGATAACAGCTTTCTGCCTGGAAATTGCCCGCGACTGGGGGTTAAAAAAATTTGTCGCCCAAACTACTTCAGATAACCTGCGCATGATTGCAGTGTTTAAAAAATTTGATTTTGCAATTTATTATAATTCAGATTCCACGGTTGAAGTCGAGAAGATCTTATAATTTATCGATTACTTAAATTAACAAAATTTCCGAACTTTGATTAATTTGCAAATAAGAGGCAGCAAAAACCGCTTAATCTTTCAAAGCGGCATCAAGAACAGCAACTATTTTTCGTGAAAGCAGTTCAACCATCTGCTGATCTCCTTGCTGAAAATTATAGTAGGCAATGGCGTTTGATAGCAGTTGATCTTTCTGAAAGACATGTCTGGGTCTGTTTTCATTCAGGTAACGGTTAGCGCTGGCGAATGCATCTGAGTCTTCTTTTTTTAATTTCAGGTATTTTTCATTTAACAGAATCATTTTCTGATAATATTTGTCGTAGAGTTTTTCAATTTTTATTCTGACTTCCTGTGTTTCAGGCTGATCCTTAACCAGCGCAAATGTTTCTTTTACGAGCTGATCAAATGAGGTTAATATTTCCCGGGCTAAAGTTACTCCTGCTTCCTGATTATTTATCTGTGTTGTCTGGCTTTCATTATGCACAGGATTCTTTTGTTCTCCACAATAAAATGCAAACAGACATAATAAAATTAAAATTAAGCGCATTATTTTCCTTCCTTATATTCTTTGTTGATATAGAGATAGCGTTTTACTTTATTGGTAGGTGTTTTTTCAAATGGTTCGGGGTGCTCCAGAATTTGTGAGATTGCTGAAAAGTATGGCAAATTTTTGTTGGTTTGCTGGCGTATCTCTTCCAGTATATTTTTTACCAGCTGACGACTTTGTGCATCATTTAATTGCAGTCTCTCTGACTCCCGGTCAAGTACATCATAATCGAGATAGGCGCGGGCATAAAGCCGGCCTTCGTTTTCATAAACAACGACTTCCTGAATATATGGTGATTTTAAGAGGAGTTGTTCAATAATTTCAGGATAAATATTTTCGCCGGACGGACCAACGATTACATTTTTGCAGCGTCCTTTAATATAGAGATATCCTTCCTGGTCAAAATAGCCCAGATCACCTGTTTTAAGCCAGTTTTCCGGCAGAAACACTCTTCTGGTTGCTTCTGGGTTTTTATAATAGCCCTGCATAACTATTGGTCCGCGCACTAAAATTTCACCGATTCCGGTATGCCCGTCGGGATCATTGATTTTCATTTCAATTCCGGGAATCGGTTTGCCACAGGAGCCGGTTTTTACTTTTTGAAAAGGATTTATCGTCATAATCGGTGATGTTTCGGTCATTCCGTAGCCTGTTGAATATTTTATTCCTGCCTCTTTTAAAAATATTTCAACATCAAGGTTTAAAGCTGCTCCGCCGAACATGAAAAAGCGTAAAGAACCGCCAAAAGTTTGTAAAAGCTTTCGGCCGGCTAATTTATGAACTGCTTTTCTTAAAAAAGGAAGTTTATAAAGCCTGTTTAAAATAATTTTGTTTTGAATTTCGGGAAGAACCCGTTTACGGTAGATTTTGTCTATTACCAGAGGAACTGCCAGTACTGCTGTAGGATGGACTTCGTTCATTGCAGCTAAAAGTTTCTGGGGAGTGGGTAAACCTTTTAAATAGAAGATTGATGCTCCGACAGCCAGAGGACAGAGCATGCCACCGGTGGCTTCAAAAGTATGAGCAAGTGGCAGAATAGACAGGAAGCGGTCATTTTGATTGATTGGAAAGCGCTCAATACTATAGACAACATCAAAAATAATATTTTTATGAGTTAACATAACGCCTTTGGAATGACCGGTTGTTCCTGATGTATAAATAATTGCTGCCAGGTCGTGTTCTTCTGGACGTTTGACTGTGAATTCCTCGGTAGCTGAAAGACCTTTGTGCATTCTGGAAAGTGCTTTGTTGAAGAGACTTTTTTTCTTTAAAGGCGTGATCCTTTCTTTTACCCGAAAATCTTCCAGCCCGACAATAAAGTTCAGCGGAAGCTCAAATCCCTCTTCAATTTTGGAAAGCTGGCGATCTTCAATAAATATCGCAACTGATTCTGAATTGCGAATTATATGCCGGGTGTCGGTTTCGGGAAAACCTGTCAGAATCGGTACGGCAACGGCTCCGATCATGGTTGTTGCCAGATAGGCGATTACCCAGTTTACTGAATTTTCACCAAGGATGGCAATGCGGTCACCGGGATTTATTCCTTTCTGAACTAATAGACTGCTAATTGAGTTGATACGGTCTTCAAGCTGGTTATAGGTCAGACCATGTTCACCGGCTGCAGCTACAGCCAGGCAGTTACCGTAGAGCTTAAAACTGCGTTTTAACAGCTCATAAATTGTTAATCTGTTCAATTCAACAATCAAGCAAACCTCCGGAAAATATTTAATTATACAGGAAAAAAAGAAAATAGATTTTTTTCTGATTTTAAAAAATGCACCAGAAATAGAATTATTAACCGCCGGAGAGTTTTAGATAATTTTGGTTAGCAAAGAGAGCAAAAACTGATTAAGAAAAAACCGGATGAAACTGATCACTCCTGTTTTGATTTTTTTAAAACTTTTAAAAATTGAGAAGATGTTGAATCTGTGATATAAATTAATTATGGTATTAAAAGAAATTAGTGCCAGAAGATCGGTCAGACATTATCAGGAGAAGAAAATTCCTGCTGAAATTATGCACAGACTACTGGAGGCTGCCCGTTTAGCTCCAACTGCCAGAAATCAGCAGGATTTTAAAATTATCGTTGTGCAGGAAAAAAATAATATTGAAAAACTTGTTGAGGCAGCGGCTCCTCATCAGCCATTCCTGAAAGAGGCAGCAGCCATTCTGGTTGCCTGTGCAACAAATCCTGACTATTTAATGCGTTGCGGACAGTATGCCTATCCGATTGACCTGGGGATTGTTTTGGATCATATCAGTTTGCAGGCAGTTGCTGAAGGCCTGGGAAGCTGCTGGATAGGCTCTTTTTATGAAGATAAAGTAAAGGAATTGCTTCAAATTCCACAGAAAGTTCGCGTTGTGCAAATGATGAGTCTCGGTTTTCCAGCCGAAAATCCTGAGCCGCGGCCGAGAAAAAAAATCGAGGAGTTATTTTTATGGGAAAAGTGGATAAAGTAGCCCGCAATTTAACGGAAAATATTTTTTTTCTTGATGACCCAATGTTTACTCTCTATCTGATTAATGCTGATAAACCAACTTTAATTGATACGGCAATTCTTGCCCGTCATCAGCAAATTGAAGATTTTATCCAGGGATTAATTTCCGGTAAAAAATTAGAACAGATTGTTCTGACTCATTCTCATTATGATCATTGCGGAACGCTTTCCCTGCTTCAGAAGAAGTTCAATAGTCAGATTTACTGTTCAGCTTATTGTGCTGAACTTTTTAACAATCCAAAAGTTATTGAGTTTATTGATCATCTGAATCAGGAGTTCAGCAAACTACTGAAAGCTGAAGACCGGTTGCATTTTGAAAAACCGCAAAATGTCAATCAGCTGAAAGATGGCGAAAAAATTCAGTTAGGAGCAAAGCAGTACCTTGTTGCTTTTTCAACTCCCGGTCATACCAGGTGCTCTTTTTCTTATCTTCTGTATCCGGAAATGGTTTTGTTCCCCGGGGATGCGGCTGGAGTAATGGAAAAAGACGGAACAATCAGGCCACTTTTTCTTTCCAGCTATAAACTCTATATTGATTCGCTGCAAAAACTGGAGAAACTTCCGGCTGAATATCTGGCACTTCCCCATAATAAACCTTTGCGCGGAAGAGAGGCGATCCGCGATTTTTTTGACCGTTCGATTGACACAACCATTGAACTTAAAGAGAGAGTATTAAAAGAACTGCAGCGCCAGGAGTATAAAATTGAAGTGATTGCCGAAAGGCTGTTTCAGGAATTTTATTCTCAATCAACGCTCAGTGGTCCGAAAGAGGCATTCATAATTAATCTTCAGGCAATGGTAAAGGCGGTAAGCAATGAATTTCTGGCGTAATTTTTTAATTTTAATCCTCTTTTTTTTTAGCCTTAATGGAAAAAGTATGAAAACTGAAGCCGATTTAATTTTACTTGACGGGTTATTCCCGGACTGGGAAAACAAAAAGACAATAACTCTCTCTTTAGCGATTAAACAGGACAGGATTCTCTTTGCAGGATCAAGAAGAGAGGCTTTAAAATTCAAAGGTTCGCAAACCAGAATAATTTCCGTTAAAGGGAAGACGATTCTTCCCGGACTGCATGATGCTCATGTTCACTTTGAAGAAGGAGCCAGATCAATTGCACACCAGATGAGTGTGCGTTATCTGAACCTGGAACAGATTCGACAAAAGATCAGGCAGGCTGTGGAAGTATCTCCGCCCGGAGCTTTGATTGAAGCTTATCATTTTCATCAGACTTACTTTAAGGATGAACGCTGGCCAACGAAATATGACCTTGATGATATTGCTCCGCGCAATCCGGTAATTGTTTACAGGGTAGATGGACATTCAGCCTGGGTAAATTCCCGGGCACTGGAGCTTGCCGGGATAGGCAGAGAAACTCCTGATCCGGCGGGAGGGAAAATCGAACGTTTTGAGGATGGTTTACCGAATGGCATTTTAAAAGAAAAAGCAACTGATTTACTTAAGAGCATTAAAGCTCCGCTCATGGTTAATCCTGACGCCCCGGCTTATGAAGATGAAATAGTTTACGCTATGAAATATGCAAACAGTCTGGGAATAACATCGGTGACAACTTCAGCGGATTTTAATTTTTTAAAAAGACTGCAGCAGCTGGCTGAAAAGAATCAGCTGACTTTGCGTTTTAATCTCTGGCTTAATTATCAGGAATATTCTGCGCTTGGTAGATTGGTAAAAAAATTAAACTCTCCTTTTTTAAGGTTTGAATTGATTAAATTTTTTGCTGACGGAACTCTCGGTTCGCAGACAGCATATCTTTTTCATCCCTTTAAAGGAAGCGCAAATAATTATGGATTGCTAATCCAGCCGCTTGATCAGTTAGCCGAACAGATTGAGAACGCCGTGAGTAATGGCTATTCTGTTCTTGTTCATTCAATCGGCGACCGTGCAACTCACGAAGTATTGAAAATTTTTCATCGGATACGTAAAAAAGGCTTTCAATCAAATTTATTGCGCATTGAGCATGTACAATTTTTACAGGATAATGATTTGAAAGAGTTTGCGGACAATAATGTGATTGCATCAATGCAGCCGACTCACTGTACAACAGATCTGCTGATTGCTGAGGATTATCTGCAATCTGAAACCTGGAGAAAAGGCTATCGCTGGCAATCCTTACTTAAAAACAGAGCAATTCTGGCTTTTGGCACCGACTGGCCGGTAGAACCGCTTGATCCGCGCCGGGGCATTTATTCTGCATTGACAAGAAAAAACATAGAGCAGCAGATTCCTGCTTCAGGCTGGTTGCCAGAAGAAAGTATTGATTATTTTGAAATTGTCAGAGCCTATACTTCCGCAGCGGCTCTGGCAGCAAACGATCTTTGCTCTGGATTGATTATGCAAGGAAAACTTGCCGATGTGGTTGTTTTTGATGGCGATCTTGAGTCTCTTGCCGTTAAAAATCCGGAAGAGATATTGACGGTTCCGGTTTTCATGACTATCTGTAACGGAAAAATTGTTTATCAAAATCGTTAACTGATCGAAATGGTAAAGAGTAAATATTTTTTTGAGAACAATAATGGTTTTATTTTTTAATAAAAAGTGATAAGATTCAAAAGAGAGGTTTAAGATGGCAGATCTTTCAATTTTGCTGGAAAAGCTAAAAATTATTAAAGCCCAGAAAAAAAACGATGATGATTTTTTTCAGGCCACGGGTCTGATCGCTCGTTTTTTTGAGGAAACATTTAATGTTGACGAAGATGAAGTGGCTATTCTGCTTACCGATAAAGAGAAGGTTTTTTTAAGTTTTGCTCATCCGCCCTACCTTATTAATAGCGGAGTCATTTCTGTTTCGTCACCTGATGCTTTTGCTGCTTATGTCTATAAAAATGAACAGGCTTATATTGAGAATAATTTCTTTCAGCAAAAACATCTGCATCTGTTTGAGTTTGTGAAACCTCCTGCCCAAAAGCCGCGACCGATCTGGAAGATTATGGCTGCCGTGCTGGTAGATCCGGCAAAAAACGATAAGCAGAAGAAGTACGGGGTTGTTGAAATTTCCAGAAAGGGGACAAAATTTGAAGAAGCCGGCCCTGATTTTTCAGTTGAGGATCTGGAAATTCTGAAAAACGCACTGAATTTTATTGCACCGATTTATGCCGCAATCATACCGGAAAACTTTAAAGGAAGAATTCTGGAAAGATGAGAGAACAACTGTTTACAATTCTTAAAAGTCTTTCAGTAATTACGGGAAAAGAGTTTAAGCTGGCTTCCGGAAAAACGAGCAATTTTTATATCGATGCCCGGCTGACAACTCTTTATCCTGAAAGTAGCTGGCTGATTGGCAATATTTTTTTTGATATGCTTCAGGACTATGATGTTGAAGCCGTTGGCGGATATTCTATCGGAGCCGATCCTATTGTTACTGCTATTGCTCTGGTCAGCCACTTGCGTTATCGGCCATTGCCCGCTTTCATTATTCGCAAAGAAGCGAAAGAGCACGGAACAGGCAAAATAATTGAAGGTAATTTTAAGAATGGCCTTAAAGTTGCTCTTTTTGATGATGTGATTACCAGTGGCGGTTCAATTATAAAAGGAATTGAAACCGTGCGCCAGGCCGGAGGAGTGGTTAAAGCAGTTATGGCAGTAGTTGACCGGCTTGAAGGCGGACGGGAGGCAATTGAAAAAAAAGGAGTTCCTTTTATATCGATATTTACCCGAAACGACTTTATAAAAAGCTGATTTTTCTAAAAATTAACTTATACATTTGAAAAGGCTTGCCGGTTGAAAGTTTTGATTAATTAAGTTATAATTATCTTTCAGTTGCCGGAGTGGCGGAACTGGCAGACGCATCAGACTCAAAATCTGACGAGGAATTGCCCTCGTAAGGGTTCGATTCCCTTCTCCGGCATTAAATCTTATTCAACGGTACGTTCAGGCCCGATTTTTTCCCGGTAAAAGATCGAAATAATTGTAAGGGGAATAACTTTTCCGTTTGACTGAACATTTAATGAACTCTGTCCCACTGTTACCACTTCAACTCCGGAGCTTAACCAGGAATTGATCTTTTCCTCGAGCTCAGGACCCTGACCAATAAAAATTTTACACAGCATCTTTTCACCCTGAAAAATTATAGCATAAAACGACTAAACGATAAATGGCAGCTTTTCCTGAAAGAGTTCGATTGCATAGCTGAAACTCTCTTCAGAAGAGATAATTTCTCCATCATATTGCATCCGGAAAGGTTGGTCAGAAGAGATAATAATTTTGTTTAAATAGTTTTTTCTGATTATCAGGTTTGAGTTGTAAACGGGTTTTTTTTTAAAGTGGAAGTAGAGTTTTGCAAAGTCTCTGAGATTTGCGGTTTTCAAACCGAAGAATTGTAACTTGCTTGAATTGTCCGCATTAAATAGTCTTAGGCCACAGCTGAAAAATGAAATCAGACTGAAAACAGCCAGCCCGAGTTCTTCCTCGAATGATTCACCATCTAAGTTTAGCTGGTATGTTTTTTTTAATAAAGGCTGAACTGCTTTAAAACTTATCAATCCTGAAATGAAGCGGGGAAGCTTTCTTAAACAAGGCGAAACAGTCCTTCTTCGGACAATTTCCTGATTCAGCAGCGTTGCTGCTCCGCAACTGCACTGGCCAAGAAAAAGCTTTTCACCATTATTGTAAACGATTTTTCCAATGGGTACAGGACAAATATTTTTTCTTTGAATTTTGAGAATTGCTGTTTGCAGAGAATTATTTTGAAAATGTAAGCCGATATCGTTGCAGCTACCCAGTGGGATAAAGGCAAATACAGGGAAATTTGTTTTTATTGCGTTGAGAGCGAGTGAGAGTGATGAATCGCCGCCGGCAATGGCTAAGATTTTAAATGTTCTGGCTGCTGCCGAAGCAATATTTAAAAAATCTTCTCCGCTTTTGCTAACAATAATTTCGGGTTGCAGGCCGTTCTCTTTAAAAAGTTGATGAAGTCTGTTTTCCTGCCTTCTGAAATTTCCGTTTCCTGCGGCAGGATTGATCAGAACAGCAATTTCAGCCAAGTTTTTTTACCTGCTGATATTGAGTTCCTGAAGAATATTGGTTGCCCGGTCAATCTTTTCTGTAATAAACAGAATATAGCGTAGGTCAACATGAATTGATCGTGTCAGTTCGGGCAGATAGAGGTAATCACTGCACATGGCTTCATAGTTTCCGTCAAAGAGTAATCCGACAAGTTCTCCGCGGCCATTTAGAACCGGGCTGCCGGAATTGCCTCCGGTTGAATCGTTTGTTGTCAGGAAATTTACCGGCACATCATTTAGTTGAGAGCAGAAATATTTTCCGTAATCTTTGTTCTGGTAAGCAGCAATTATTCTGGGGTCGAGGTTAAAGGGAAATTTCTGGCGGTTTTTATCTACAACACCTTTTAATGTGGTAAAAGGTTTATAGTAAACTGCGTCCTGCGGCTCATAACCTTTAACCTTTCCGTAATTAAAACGCAATGTAGAGTTGGCATCAGAGTAAACAGGAATATCCTTCTTCATCTCACTTAATGCTTCAATGTAAAGCGGTTCAAGTTGAAGCCGGCGCACAAGTAAAATACGCGAGGTTTGCTGGATGGCATCGAGTTCATCCTGCAGCTTTGCAGCAATTTTCAGAAAAGAATCATTTTCCTTAAGAAATTCCGAGCGCCTTTTCTGCATCAGTTGAAGGCGGTAATCAAGATTGGTGATGTTTGTCGCGGCATACATCTTTTCAATGAAATTATCGATTTTTTGCATCAGGTCTTCTCCAGCCTGAAGATTGATCTCCTGAATTAAGAAGTGCTTATCAGGTGCAACTTTACTAAATTCAGTTAAAAAATATTTCCAGACAAGTTTATCTGTTGTTAAATCAAATGAGTTTTGAGCAATTCTGAAATTTTGCTGGATATAGGGGATATCGCGCAGCTGATAGCCAGATTCTCTTTTTAGATCGGGTTTTTCATTTTCTATGGAAAGCTTATTTAGAGTAATCGCCCAGCCCAGTGCCCGCACTCCCCGGCTCATCCAGCCGAGAAGCTGACTGCGCTTGGAGAGCTCCAGGCTTTCGGCAGCAATCTGTTCAAGGTCTTTCAGGACTCTGGCATATCTTTGCTGATGTTTTTTATCCTCCTGTAACCATTTTTGCAGCCGGATTTCTTCGTTTTGCTTCAGTTCGGCTACTTTAAATTTAATTAATCCTTCCAGCATTCCCTGATTATTTTTTATTGAATTATAGAGTCCCTTGAGGATGCCTGCGTTTTTGATTTTTGTGGCTTCATCAAGTGCAGAAGCCTTTTCCAGAACATCAATCCATCCCTGCAGAATTTTTATTCTTTCCGGATAACCGAACTGCACAATGGCGGCAATATCAGCGGCACATTTAAAACGGCTTGTTGATCCCGGAAATCCCATAATGAATGTAAAATCACCTTCTTCTAAAGGCTTTGAGGCAAGCTGCAGATAACTGACAGGCCTGAAGGGTACATTTTCCGGACTGTAATCAGCAGGTTTTCCATCTTTTCCGACATAGGCTCGCAGAAAAGAAAAATCACCGGTATGGCGGGGCCACATCCAGTTGTCAATTTCTCCGCCATACTCTCCGATGCTTTGCGCAGGAACATAAACAATGCGAATATCTTTAATGGTTAAATATTTGATCAGGTAAAATTCTTTTCCGCCGAAAAAGTCAGCTACCGTTGCCTCAATTCCCTTTTCCTTTTCAGCCTCCCTGATTATTTCTTTTTTAAGGAGATCAATCTGCTGAAAAACTTTTAAAGGATTGCTCTTCTTTTTTAAAAGCGGAATAAAACGGTCGGAAATGTTTTTGAATTCGATCATAATCCGCGCGCGATAACCTGGCGCAGGAATTTCTTCAGCAAGAGAGCGGGCAATAAAACCATCGCGAATATAGTTTTTCTCCGGTGTTGATTGGCGCTGGACTGCTCCGAAGGCAACATGATGGTTGGTCAGGATCAAACCGTTTGGCGACACAAATGATCCTGTTCCTCCGCCAAGATTAATAATTGCCTGAGTCAGTGAAGGCTTGCTGGTAGAAAAAATTTGCTGGGCAGTAATCTGTAAACCGAGCTTTTGTAATTGCCCGATGAAATCGTCATTAAGCTGATTGACAAGGAACATGCCCTCATCAGCACAAAGAAAAGTATAAGCAAAAATGGAAAAATATAATAGCATTTATTATAGAAAAATAAACCAAAATACAGAATCTTCTGCGCGGGTGATTATTCCATTTATCCTCAACATTTTTCCTATTAATTCGGTAATTGATGTCGGGTGTGGTGATGGTACTTGGCTTTCATTATTTCAAACTTTTGGAGTAAAAAAATTATTAGGAATTGATGGAAATCGTTTGCCAAGGGAAAAGTATAAAATCGACAGTACGTTGATAATAAATGGAATTAATCTAGAATTAGAAGCCTTTTCGAAGTTTGGTAAAGCAGATTTAGTAGTTTGCTTGGAGGTGGCTGAGCATCTTTCAAAAAAAAGAGCAAATTTTTTTGTAAATGAATTAATCCAATGTGGTCCTGTAATATTATTCTCTGCCGCAATACCGGCTCAAACTGGTTTCCGACATAAGAATGAGAAACCTCATTG
>FWPV01007299.1_pt1 | contig 15715 bp, 11 predicted proteins | sample 2228371 | NCBI WGS metagenome assembly FWPV01 (sample SAMEA103939776, study PRJEB20133) | metagenome | reverse complement strand
GCCACCGAAACCTGAGCCTCCCAAGCCCGAGCCACCCAAGCCTGAGCCGCCGAAGCCGCAGCCGTCCGAGGCCCCCAGCGCGGGCGCCCTGTACCTGGTTTCGCCCGCTTTGCGCAAGGTGTTCACGGCGGGCGAGACGGCTGAGTACGCGCTGGTGCTCGTGGCGGAGGCCGACGCCCCGAGAGCGGTGGTGACGCTGACGGTCACAGGCGACGGGGGCCGGACGTGGACGGCGACGGATGCGCTCGGCGCGCTGCCGGCCGGCCGCCACTCGCTGGTGTATGGGATAGACGTTGGGTGCTTCCCGCCCGGCTCGTACAAGGTTGCCGCCAGCTTCGGAGAGCTGAAGGCCACTGCGTGCGACCTCGTGGTGGCCCCCTCCGCGCGCAGCACTCATTACACGCTGGCCGGGTGGGTGGAGCGGCCGCCGCGGACGGCAGTGGACGCGGCGCGTTGGAGCCGGTTCCTGGGCCTCAACACGGTGTTCCTGGAGGACCGCACGGGCTGGGGAGCCGACAGCGCGCAGCCGATGGACGGGGCGTTCGTGGCGGCCAGCAGGGGCGTCCGTTCCCACGCGGATGCAAAGCCGCTTGAGGTGGGGTGGGCAGCGCCGCCATTCATCCAGGCGGCTGAACTGCTGACGGCGGCCGGGCTGCACTGGGTGAACGCCTGCGCGGTGAGCGGCGGCACGCTCCGACGGCTGAGGCCCGAGCAGGACCTCGCAGACCCACAGCTCGTCCTCTCAGCGCACCACCGCATCCACCAGCGGCTCCTGGCCGAGCGTCGCTTCGGCGGCTTCGCGGGCATCCACCTCACCGACGAGGCGCTCCTCCGCCGCGTCCGCAGCGGCGACGCCGAGACCCCCTTCGCCGTGCCCGCGCAGCTCGCCGCCTACAAGAGGCTCGCCGGCGTGCAGGATGTGCCCTGGCGCGAAGGCTCGGCGCGCTGGGACCAGTGGCACCCCTTCATGATGTTCCGCGCGGGCATCCTCGGCGAGGCGTTGGCCAGTTGGGCCGCCGCGGCGCAAGTGGTCAGCCCCAATACCGTCGTGACGTCTTCGCTGCACTCCCCCATCCAGTTGGCCGACGGCGCCTACCCGCCGCTGCGGGCCAGAGGACTGCCGGTGATCACGACGACGGCGGCGCTCGACGGCCCGGCAGGCATGATGATGCCGATGGTGGTGGCCGACCTGGAGCGTATGGGGAACCCGGGCAAGCGGCTGTGGTTCATGCCCGAGGCGGCGAACGATGCCGACCTCGACGAGTTGCGGGTTGCGGCATTCCTGGCCGTGGCGCGAAAGGCCGACGGCATCGTGTACCCCAAGAACATTGACTACCACCTGGACAAGCCGGCCCTGGGGAAGGCTTCGCTGGACCTCCTCGCCGGCATCAGCCAGACCAACAATCTGCTGGCGCGCCTCGGCGACTTCCTCCTCGCACTCGACAGGCCGCGCGACGATGTGGCCATCCTGTGGTCAGTGACCGAACACATAGACCGCATCGGGCGCGACCCAGTGAAGGACCCCGAGGCGGCAGCGTATCCCTGGACCCTCATCGCGGCCTACAATGCCTGCATGTTCGCCCACTTCCCCGCCACGTTCGTCACCGAGGAAGAGCTCCTCAACTGGCCCGGGGCGCCCCCGCCCAGCGCGCGCCGGGCAAGGGCCAGGCAGCAGGCGCCGCCTCCGCCCCCACACAAGGTCATCCTGGCCATCGGCCTGAACCGCATCAGGCCCGAGGTCAAGGCGAAGCTCGAGGAGCTCATCGCCGCCGGCGCGGCCGTGCTGACCGACAACACGACCAAGGTCGCCATCGAGGGCGCGAGGCCCCTGGGCATAGAGTTCCCCAACCTCGACCGCTACATCGAGGAGCTCTCGCGGCAGGCGGGAGGAGATGAAAAGGAGAAGTTGGACCCCGCCCTCGAGCGGCGCGATGCGGTGGTGCAGGCGAAGCTGCTCTACCCGCTGCTGGGCCAGTTGCGCACAGAGCTGCGCGCGCACATCGAGCGCGACTACACGTCGTCGGACCCAGACATCCTGGTGTGCGACCAGCGCTGCGGCGCCGCACGCTACGTGTTCCTGGTCAACAACACGCAGCGCACCGACGTCTACCGCGGCCTGAAGTGGGAGCTTGCGACGGCCCAGACTCGCGTGACCTTCCGCGAGGGCAACTACACGCTCTACGAGGCCACGGAGGGCCGCCGCGTCTTCCCCATGCGCGAGAAGGGCCACCCAACCCTCTCACTCATCTTGCCGCCAGGCTGCCTCCGCATCTACGCACAGCTCCCAGAGGCCGTCCGAGGCGTCAGCATCAAAGCCGCCAGCCTCGGCAGCGACGGCCTGCGGGTTGCCGCCTTTGTCCACGGCGACACCCGGTCAGCCTTGGGCGCCCCCAAGCCCATCAATGCCGCCATCCCCATCGAGGTGACGGTGAAGGACCCCGCGGGGCGCGAGCGGTTGCGCGTCTACCGCGCGCACAAGCCCAGCGGCTACGCCGAGACCATCCCGCTTGCCGCGCACGAGCAGCCCGGCAAGTGGACCCTCACCATCCGTGAACTCCTCAGCGGCCAGAGCGCTACCACGACCTTCAGCGTCGGGGCAGGCCCCGCAGCATGGGCGAGGCGCTGCGGCCCGCTCATCGTCTTCGATGGCGAGCGCGTCGCCGCCCTCCTCCGCTCCCCCGAACCGCTCTGGATCATCGTCGGTACGGAAGAAGAGGCCGCTAAGTCCGAGCCGCTGGCCAGGGCGCTCCGCACCGAGCAGCGGGCGGTGGAGGTGAAGCTCGCCGGCGACCTTGCGAAGCCGCGCATGCTGAGCAAAGAGCAGGCCGCGGCCTACCTGAGCGCGGCGCCGGACGGCGCGCCCACACCCGACATCCGCCAGCCCGCCCTACTCCTCGGCGAGGCCACCTCTCATCCCCTCATTCAGTGGGTTCACAACGCCGGCGTCCTCCCCCGCACCGTCACTCCCGATTATCCTGGCCCCGGCGGCGCCCTCATCGCCTGGACAGTATCGGCCTTCGAGCCAGATGTCCCGGTTGCGGTTGCGGCAGCCTCGGACGCGGCCGGAGTGGACCGGGCATTGAGCGCATTGCTGGCCGCGGCCGCGCCCCGTGGCGCCCCGCTCCGCACGGCGTGGCGTCCGCTTGCTGTGGAGCGAGCCGTGGCCGCCGCCAAGCCCCAGAGGTTGCCAGGGCCAGAGCCCCTTGCGCCCGCCTGGCGATATAAGGGCGGCGACCTGCCGACCTGTCTCGCCACCCCGCCCCAGGGCCACGACGTCACAGTGGGCTTCTACGATGGCCTGGTGCTGAACCTCAACAGCCTGGGAAAGGAGACCTGGCGGCGCCGCTGCACCACCCGCACGCGCGCGGTGGCAAGGAGCCTCGACGGGGTCTGGGCCGCAATTGCCTCCTTCCCCGAAATGCTCCTGGTGACGGCCCAGGGGCGGCTACAGTTCGGCGTCCCTCTCGAGGAAAGGTCCCACCGCGCCGACCACACGGCGCTTGCGCTGGCGCCCGACGGCACGTTCACTGTGGCCGGCACCCGCAGCGGCGCAGTGCTGGGCTTCGACCTCCAGGGCAACAGGGTCATCGCAATCGGCGAAACCGGCGCCGCCGAACCCGCGGAGCCCGCCCCGGAGAACCAGGTAGGCGCAGGCGAGAAGAAGGAAGAGGGCGCCGCCGAGAACAAGGAGAGCGCTCCCAAGCCAGCAGCAGAGGCCAGGCCCTCGCGCCTCGGGTGCGTGAACGACCTGGCAGAGGCGCTCAGGACGGGCGTCGTCGTGGCCGGCGGCGAGCTTGCTACGATGGCAGTTGACCCCAAGGGCCAAGAGCTGTGGGCCTCGGCCGACCTCAACCGCGTCACATCGGTCGCCTGTTCCTTCGGCGAGGAGCAGACCGTCGCCGTCGGCTCGCGCACAGGCCTCGTCGCATGCGTCAGTGGCGGCACGGTGCTCTGGCGCAACCAGGCCGACAGCTACGTCACCTCCGTCTGCTTCCGCGGCGACTCGCAAGAGGTTCTGGCCGCCTGTCTGGACGGGACAGTGACCTGCTACGACAAGAACGGTAAGGCTCTGTGGACACACCGCGCGGCGCAGGGCGTGCGGTTCGTCGCCGCGTCCTTCGACGGCACGCTCATCGCGGCCGCCGAGCTGAGCGGCAGGGTCGTCATCCTGGGGAATGGCGGGCAACTAGTAGCCGAAACGCAGCCCGTGGACGGCGGCATCTCCACCATGGCCTTCACTGCCGACGGGCAGTACCTCGTCGTCGGCACCACCACCAACGAAGTCGTTGCCTTCAGGTACAGGCGCGCCGTCGCCGAGCTCGACGAGCTGTGACAGGAGACACATGCGATGGAGATGATCCGCGACGGCGGCAAGACCGTCGTCTGTCCCGAATGCTACGCCCACCTGCACGTCCCCGAGCCCGTCAAGGAGGGCCAGGAGCTCCAGTGCCACCAGTGCCGCGTCATCGTGGTCATCAAGTTGGTCAATGGCAAGCTCACCCCCGTCGCCCGCCAGCCGAAGGACGCAACCGAGGACAAGACGTGGTGAGCAGGCGGGGCTTGCCGCGACGGCTTGCGCGGCGTCAGACGCCGAAGACGCGGCGGACGAAGGCGCGGCTGATGCGGTGGTTTTCCTCGAAGCTGCGCGTGATCCTGGTCTCCTTCATCGTCGCGTGCTCGATGGAGATGGGGCCGGCGAATCCTTTGCGCTTGAGGACGGCGGCGATGGCGGGGAAGTCGATCTCGCCCTCGCCGAGGGCCTGCACCCAGGTGGTGCCGATGGCGTCGCGGAGGTGCAGCGACGCCGTGCGCTCGCCGTAGAGCTCCAGCATCTTCACGGGGTCGCCGCCGCCGTGGTGTATCCATTCCACGTCGGCGTTGAACCAGACGTTTTCGGGCCTGGTGCCCTTCATCCAGGAGTGGACTTCGCGCGCGGCGGAGCGCATTTCGGGGGAGTGGTTGTGGAGGGCGAAGCGGATGCCGAGTGCGCGGAGCTCGGCGCCGCAGGCGTTAAGCCACTTGGCCTGGACCGCCAGTTCCTCATCGGTCTTCTCGGCGCCGCCAGGCTTCACGGCGGGGTTGCAGTTGATGACACGGACGCCAAGTTGTTTGGCGACCCTTGCGTTGGTGACCATCGCGGCGATAGACCTCGTGGCCTCGGCCTCGACGTGGAAGGTGCCGCCGCTGTAGGAGGCCGGAAAGCCGAGCTTGTGCCTCTCGAGGGCGGCGACGAAGCGCGGGTCGCTCGCCATCGCGGTGTCCCACTCCACGTTGTCAATCCCCGCGCGCTTGATTGCGGCAAACGCCTCGTCGAGCCGCTCGATCAGCGGCGGACGGTTCGGGAAGTTCTCGGGCTGCGTCCAGCCATAGAGCTGCACTGCGACGACGGTCTCAGGCATCAGGTGCTCCTTCCTCGCCTCCCGTAGCGGGGCAAGTGGCGAGAGCGCCGAGGAAAAGGGCAGCAATTCCGATACTCTGAGCGCGAGGCATACCGCCACCCTGGACCCGCGTTTTGCCCCGCACCAATGATACCACCTTCACACCGCGCTAGCAACAGTATCCTACAGGCTGAGTGTGTCCCCGATTCTGGCGCCATCCCCTCACAGGAGCTCGACCCTCACCCTGCCCTCTCCCTGAGAGGGAGAGGGGTTTGGGACTCCCCTCCCTTCGAGGGAGGGGGCAGGGGGAGGGTCGAGGCCGGAGAATGAGGCACGCCACGAGGACCAGGGGTCATGCTCCTACAGGCTCCAGCCCTGGCGGTAGGGCGTGCGGATGAGCTTGTCGGCCTCGGGGACGTTGGTGACTTTGAGCTTGGCGGCGTCCCACTCGATGCGGGTGTCGAGCTTCCGTGCGACGTTGCCGAGGAGGCACACCTCGGTGAGCGGGCCGGAGTACTCGAAGCTGGCGGAGGGCTGTGTGCCGGCCTTGCAGTGCGTGGCCCAGTCGTGCTCGTGGCTGCCGCGGGCGCGGGGGATGGTCTTGGGCGGACGCTTGTATTCCTTCATGAGTGCTTCGGGGATGAGGCGCGCGCCCTCGCCGTAGACGCCGCACATGAGCTTGCCCTTGGTGCCCTTGAAAAGCGCGCCGCCTTCGGGGTTGCCCATGATGCGGCCGTGCTCGAGTTCCTCGGGCCGAGGGGCGCGCAATCCGTCGTACCAGGTGAGCTTGACGGGCGGGAGGTTGTCGCGGGCGGGGAACTGGTAGGTGACGACGGAGGCGACGGGATGGGTGTCCGGGTTGAGGCCGGTGGAACTGGCGTCAACCCAGGTGGGTGCAGTGAGCTTGAGGGCCCGGTAGATGGGGTCGAGGGTGTGCGCGCCCCTGTCGCCCATCATCCCGCAGCCGAAGTCCCACCAGGCGCGCCAGGTGCTCGGATGGTAGGCTCGGTGGTAGGGGCGCATGGGGGCCGGGCCGATCCAGAGGTCCCAGTCGAGGCCCTCAGGCACAGGCATCGCCTCGGTGGGGCGGCTGGGCCACTTGGTGCTCCAGCCCGCGTGGCCCCACGGGTAATACGACAGGCTGCACCAGGCGTCCACCTCGCGCACCTCGCCGATAGCGCCGTCGGCGATCCACTCGCAGATTAGGCGGGCCTCTTCGCTGGAGTGGCCCTGGATGCCCATGACGGTGGTCACTTTGGCCTCGCGGGCCGCGATGGCCAGGGCTCGCGCTTCATAGACATCGTGAGTGAGGGGCTTCTGGGTGTAGACGTGTTTGCCGGACTTGATTGCGGCCATCGTGATGACGGCGTGGGTGTGATCGGGCGTGGCCACCACCACGGCGTCAATCTCCTTCTGCGCGTCCAGCATCTTGCGGTAGTCGGTGTAGGTCTTCGCGTTGGGGTAGCGGGCGAGGGTGCCGGCGGCGTGCTTGAGGTGGACGTCGCACAGGGCCACGATGTTCTCGTCGCGGAGGGCGTTGATGTTGGCCCCGCCCATTCCGCCGACGCCGACGCCTGCGACGTTGAGCTTGTCGCTCGGGGCGAGCTTGCGCGGCTCGCCGCCCACGACGTGTCGTGCCACCGCAAGAAACGCCGCTCCGCCGCTCGCGTGTGCGAGAAAGCTCCGGCGGCTTTTCGTCCTGTCACTCATTGGCCGGCCTCCTTTGCAGTAGTATGTGGCAAACTCTAGCGCGCCGAGCCGCTTCTTGCAAGCCGCGGGCCGCATGCTACAATGGGGGCGCCCTGGCAGCGCGTGCACACTTGCACGCGGAACTGGGAGGACGATGTGCAAGCGTGCACACCCGACCGGTACGTGCAGGAGGGCTGGGAATGGTGGTGCGACGCCTGGGGCAGTGCCTTGCGATGGCCGCGCTGGCGGCGCTGTGCGCCGCGGGCGAGAGGGCGCAGGCGCCGCCTTCCGATGCCCCCGATGCCAAGCAGGACCCGCCACCCATGGTCTGCCGAAACCTCACGAAGGGGAACGTTGTGGCCTCGCGGCTCGTGATCGCCGACACCTTCGAGACGCGCCGCAAGGGGTTCCTGGGCCGCACGACCATCGAGCCGGGGGAGGGGATGCTCCTGGTCCCGTGTTGGGCCATTCACATGGTCGGCATGAAGTTCCCCCTCGACATCGTCTTCCTCGACCGGGAGATGCGGGTGGTGGATGTGGCGGTGAACGTGAAGCCCGGGGTGGTGAACCGCTCGTGCCGGAAGGCCCACAGCACGCTCGAGCTGCCCGCAGGCACGGTGGCGGCGAAGCGGGTCGAGAAGGGCGACACCCTCCAGGTCATCCGCGCGGACGAGGCCGAGGCGAAAGGCGCACAGAAGTAGCCGCGGAACCTGCGGCGTGCTGGGGGAGCAGGCGCCAGAGATAGGACTGATGGGACGGATGGGACCTATGGGACGGATACGGCAGGCTCGCTCCGGCCTGCAATGGGTCCCATACGTCCTATCGGTCCTATCCGTCCTATCTTGCCAGTCTAGAACCGTGTGTCTTCGCTATCCTCATCGTTGACGCCGAAGAGTCCGCTGCTGTCGCGGGAGCGGACCGGGCTGGGGCGGGCGGTGTCGTCGAGGATGCCGGCCCCGAAGCTGCTGGCGCGTGCAGGGGCGGGCCGTCGGGGCGGTGCGGGCGGGGCCTCTGCTGGGGTCTCCTCGACCTCCGCGCGGCCCTCGCGGAAGATCATCTCCTCGCCGATGGGCACGAAGAGGTCGGCGGCCTCACGCAGCTCGCGCCCGACGCTTCGCTCGAAGGCATACACCTCCACCTTGACGCCCAGCGCCTTGAGCGCGTGCACGAGCTCTACGAAATCGCCGTCTCCGCTCACCAGGACCAGAACATCGAGCTTCGGGGCCAGCATGATTGCCTCCACGCTGATGCCGATGTCCCAGCCCCCCTTTCGGGTGCCGTCGGGGCGCACGCGCGGCTCCTTGGTGCGGAGCTCGAAGCCGACCTCGCGGAGCATGGTGAAGAACGAGCTCTGGTTGTTGCCGTCGCGCATCGCGTAGGCGATGGCGCGCACCACCTGGCGTCCCCCCGCCGCGGTGTCGAGCAACCGCTTGTAGTTCAGCCGCCCACGGAAGCAGTCGTAGGCCGAGTAGAACATGTTCTGCACGTCTACCAGCACGCCCACTCGCTGCGCAGGATACGTCGTGCTCATACCGGCTCCTTCCTATCCCGGGGCCAATCAGACGGCGCGTAACGGCCTATGTGAAGCATTCTAGCAGAAGGGCCGCGGCGGCGCAAACTACAGGCCGAGGTCGCTCGCAACCCGCTGCATCGCGGCCAGCGAAAGCTGGACGAACTCGTCGAGGGGGATGCCGAGGCGTTCGCACTCGGCAATGATCTCGCGGCTCACGTTGCGGGCGAAGTCCCTCTTCTTCATCCGCTTGAGGACGGAGCTTGCCTGGACGCTTGCGAGCTTCTTGTCGGGCATGACAAGGGCCGTGGCGACGATGAGGCCGGTGATGGTCTCGCCGCAGGCGAGCGCGATGCCGAGGCGCGAGGTGCGCGGGATGCCGAGGGCCTCGGCGTTGTGCTCGCGGATGGCCTGGAGCGCGGCCTCGGGGAAGCCTCTGGCCGCGAGGACCTCGCAGGTGCCCTTGGTGTGCTCGGCAGGCGTGGTCGCTGTCTGCTCGAAGTCCAGGTCGTGGGCGAGGCCGACGATGCCCCAGAGGGCCTCGTCCTCGCCGAGGCGCCGCGCGAGCGCCCGAAGGATCGCTTCGGTCGCCAGACAGTGCTTTCGCAGGTTCTCAGCCTTCACGTGCTCCCACAGCAGGGCGTGGGCCTCGTCGCGGGTCAGCATGGGCAGTGCTCCATCCGTAGCGGCAAGCGTCCCGCTTGTCGAACGAACGAGAAAGACCGCAAGCGGGACGCTTGCGGCCACATCCATGCGCCCGTCCGCAACTGAAGGTCAGTAGGTAATGACGATGCGCCTGAGGTCGCTGCGGCCGGCGATGGGGAGGATGAGCTCGATGGACTCCTTCTCGGCGAGGCCGCGGATGCGCTCGGAGGTGAAGCCGAGGAACTCATTGGCTTTGCTGAAGAACTCGCAGCGCACGTAGCCGCGGGCAATGGTCTCGAGGGGCAGGAGGCCGTGGAGCGTCTTCGTCGTCTTCTCCGCTAGAGTCTCGTAGTCCGTGTCCTTCAGCGGAAACGTCTTGGTGCGCTTGAGGGTGATGATGAGGTTGCGCCCCCCGGGGGCCAACATCTTGCGCTCCACCGTGAAGTAGTCCTTGAATGCCTCTGCGTTGACCTCGAGCTTTTCGACGTCGAAGGGCCGCACGGCCTCGCCGATGCTGGAGAAGAGCGCGCGGTAGTCAACGAAGATGGCGGACAGGCCGAGGATGGCGGCGGCGATGGCGATGCCGAGGACGGCCATTCGGGCCTTCTCGCGGCGGGTGAGCGGCCGGGGCGCCGGCGTGGTCTCCGCCGACACGCTCTCCTGGCGCACGTCGAGGGCGCCGCTGGGCGCGACGACGTAGAGGGTGCGGACCTCTTCGCCCTTTCGGAACTCGATGCTGCGGAGGGTGGAGAAGAGGCGCGGGCGCTCTGGGGCTGGGAAGACCTTGAGGAGCTCGCGGAGCGCGTCGCCGATGAGCTGCGAGGGGCTGCCGCGGAGCGCCTCGGCGCGGAACGGGCGGTTGTCGGCCAGAAGGCTCCACTGTGGGCCATCGACCTCCAGGCTGAAGCGCAGGCCCAACGAGCCGGCGAAGGAGACCCACTCGCGCAGCTTCCCCTCCGCGCCGGGCTCCTGCGGCAGACGGCCCTCCACCAGCCCGTCCAACATCACCGTGCCTTCCACCTTCTCCATCACCGCGCCCCCCCAGAGAGCAGGGCGGGCACCTGGCCGAGCGGGGTCCACTCCGCCAGGTCCTCGCACCACACGAGCGTCTGGGCGTTGATGCGCCCGGAGCGGAGGAGCATATGGATGTTGGCCTGGGAGACCGGGCCAACGGCCTGGCCGTTGACCTCGTAGTGCCACAGGGTGTCGGGGGAGGAGCCTGGCGCGCCCGTCGCCGGCGACTGGCCCCCGACGCCTGCCACCTGCGTCATGAGGCGCGGCAGGTCGGCAGAGCCGCCGGGCAGCGCCTGGGGCGCGCGGGTGTCGATCCCCAGAACCTGATCGTGGGTGTCGAGCCGCGCGCTCGTATGCGCGCGGAACGCCTCAGCCTTGATCCGCTCCTGCCGCAACTGCTCGCGCAGCCGCCGGTTCTCCATTGCTATCTGCTCCTGCCGCTCGCGCTCCCGCTTGAGGTTGGGCATGCAGGCGATGATGATGATGCCGATGAGGGGAAAGAAGAAACACAGGAAGAACCACCCAACCACGCTACGGCCCTTGCTCGAGGCCACAGCGGCCCCGATGGTCCCCCCAATCAAGGCCACGATCAGATGAATCGCCAACTCGTCGCCCATCGGACTCTCCTCCTCGTCGTCACCTGATGTGCCACAGCATGCGGCAACAGGATAGCGCTAGAACTTGAACAATTCAAGCACTGCGAGGTTGTGGAGGAAGTGGATGACCATCGGGGGATACAGGCTGCCCGTCTTCCACTTCGCCCAGCCCAGGAGCATGCCGAGGGCGAAGAGGTAGGGGGCGCTCAGGAGCGAGAAGTGCAGCACCACGAACAGCCCCGATGCCAGCATCATGGCGCGGACCGGGCGGATGGCCGCCTGGAGCCAGTGCTGCACGAGGCCGCGGAACGCGATCTCCTCCGTGAGCGCGGGCAGGACGCAGATGAGGAACACGAGCGCCGGCTGGCTCACCCCCTCCTTGCGGAGGCTGGAGATGAGCGGCGGGGCCGGGACTCCAAGCGAGCGGATCAGCCAGTCGCTGTAGAGGTAGTTCGCCAGCAGGCACAGCGTGGCCAGCACGAGCGCCGCCCACGCCACGGGGTGCAGGAAGCCGAAGCGCTTGAACTGGACAGCGAGCGAGGGCCAATGGAGCGCGGCGAACACGCACGTCGTGGCGAAGACCACCCCTGTCTGGAATAGGATCACGAGGTCCACCCGCTCGCCGCGGAAGGCGACGAACCCCAGAATCCCCGTGGTGACCACGACAGCAAAATAGGTCCAGAAGATCGGCCACACGTGGGGGGCCTTCTTCTCGATGAGCTCCCCCTCCGTCAGGCGGGCCGGCCGCTCCCGGGGCAGCACCGCCTCCACGCTCTTGTACGGCGTCGCACATCTCAGGCAGAAGTAGAACAGCGGGTCCAGCCGCGCTCCGCAGTAGGCGCACAACTCCGGCGGAGCCGATGGCGCCACCTCTGCTGTTGTCCCTGGACCGCTCGCCTCCGGAAGCCCCATCATCGGCGCGCCCGTCCCCAGTGAGCCGATACCGACCGCCCGCACTTCCCCGATGCTACCGATTTCCGCGCCGTTGTCAAGTTGAACTGAGCTTCCACGCGCCCGCCGACAGCGGCGGGCCGGCAAACGACAGGGGACAACAGCGCCCCTAGGGACCGCGGCGACAGAGCATCGTGCGATGGCCCTGGGGTCCCTGGTGTCCCTTCACCTCCGGGGCAGCGGCCGGGCCTCAGGGCTTCGCGTTGCGGGGCAAGACGGCGACCCTGAGGCCCTCGGCCCAGCACTTGTGCTCGTCGGTGTAGTAGAGGTAGGCGCGGCTGGCGGGGCCGGTGTAGGCGCCAGGGACTGCGGCGACGCAACTGATGGGGACGGTGACCTTCTGGCCGGCGAGCATCTGCCGCCAGTAGAGGACGACGTCGCGGCCAATGACTTCGTAAGCGGCGATGGTGCCGGCCTTGACGAGTTCCTTGAGCTGGTCGTGGCGCGGCTCCAAGCCGCCAGGGAGGCCGATGATGGCAACGGTCATCGGGAGCGGGCCGTCGTGGAGGTTCTCGACGATGGCGTTGGCTTCGGTGATCGCGCCCTCAGTGACCTGGGCGTCGCGGAGGGACACCTTGAGGTCAACCTTGCAGTCCTTGGAGGAGATGGGGCGGGTGTTGTAGTAGTTGACGGCAAGGGAGTATGGCATCGCGGCGCCGCCCTCCATGCGCAGCTCGAGGGTGTGCTTGCCGGGGGTGAGAAGCTCGGCGATGTCGGGCAGCTTGATTGCGCCCTGGGTGTCCTTGTCGAACCTCGCCGCGTCGCCGACCGGCTGGCCGTCCACGTAGATGCGGACGGCGCCTGGGGCCTTCGGCCGCGCGCGGAGCTTGTCGTAGGTGACGATTGCGCGGAGGGCGAGGACGGTTGACTGGGTTGAGCCGAAGCGTCCGGCCTTGCAGTTCTCAGCAACGAACTTCATCGCCTTTTCGACGGCCCCCGCGTAGGCCGGCTCGCGGAGCCAGGCGAGGATGGCGAGCGAAGTGGTCTCGATGGCGAGGGCGTCGCCGCCGCTGCGGGTGATGCTCGTCACGGCGCCTTCCACGCCGCCCTCTTTGCCTTGCTTCGCCGCCAACTTGTCCATCAGCTTCTTTGCGTCGGGGTCTTTAGCAAGGGCTAGCACGTTCGCGCCCAGGGCAACGATGTAGCTGTCGTTGCTCTTGAGCGCGAGGTCTTTGACGTGCGCGATCTCGACGTCGAGGCCCTTCTCGCCGGCCTCGAGGAGCGCCCAGACGCAGTAGGCGTCGGTGTGCTCCTGTGGCGCGCCGCCGAAGCTGTCGAGGGCGCGGGGGTTGCGCTCGAAGCTCCCCTTGCCGTTGCGGCGGGCCATGAGCCAGGCGCGGGTGCGCTCGAGCATCGCGCGGTCAACGTCGCGCACCTGGGCCATGTCCGTGAACTCAAGCAGGCCGTATGCGGTGAGGGCTTCATGGCCCGGGTCGCCGCCGAACCACTCGTAGCCCTTTTGCTTGCACTCGAAGCTCGTCAGGCGGGCGTAGCCCTTGTCGAGCGAGGCCCTGGCGCGCTCGATGAGCTGCGGGTCAACGCCCGTGTGGGTGAGGAAGTACTGCTGCGCCATCACGAGGGGGTAGGTAGTGGAGCTTGCCTGCTCGAAGCACCCGTAGGGGTCCTGGATGAGGCGGGCCAGGGCCTCCGTGAGGTTGGCGAGCGGCGTGGGGTAGACGGCGACGTTGCTCGATACGCTGCGAAGCACGACGTCCTTGGGCACCTCGATGGCATGCGAGACGGCGCCGTTGGGCGCCGTCATGCCGCCGAATGCGACCTCCACGGGGAAGCCGAGGGGCTTGACGGAGAGCTTGCGGGTCACTTTGTCGCTGTAGGGGCCGCTCCTCGCCTGGAGGATGAAGTCGGTGGGGCCATTGAGGTGGCCGACCCTGACGCTCACGAGGCGTCGCTCGCGGACCTTGGGGCCAAGGGTGAAAGGCGTGACCTCGCCGACCTTCAGCTCGGGGTCGGCCTGGATCGTCAGCGCCGTGCCCGGCATCTCGCTGTCGAGGCCGTTGACGAAGCTGACGGGGAGTTGCACAACGTCGCCCGCCGTGACCTCAAGCGGGAGCTTCGGCTCGATGAAGAACGGCTCGACCGACTCGATGGTGCTGGCGGCCGAGCCGAGGGCGCCGTCGGCGCTGAAGGCGTCGGCGAAGAGGCGGAAGGCGGTGACGGAATCGCTGAGACCGAACTCCACGGTCGCCTCGCCAGTCCTGGCATCGGTCTTGACCCCTGCTGCCCAAAAGACCGTCTCTGCGAAGTCCTTGCGGTCGTTGGGCTTGCGGTCGGGCCGCACCTGGTGGGCATAGACCCTGACAGCGGCGAGGTCGCTGCGTCGCAGAGCGCCCCTCGCGCCGCGGACATCCTCCTCCACCAACGCGTCCAACGCCTCGGCGGCCGGCTTCCTGTCGAGGACTCGCTCCAGTTGGTCGCGCACCATCTTCTCGGCATCTTCCCTCCCGACATCCGGGAGCTCTCGGGGCTCCCGACATCCGCGAGCTCTCGGGGAGGCGGCAGCGCGGCGGGCTTGGCGGGCGGCTCTTCGGCCTTCACGGCGCCGCGCTCCATGGCCGGGGCGCCGACCGCAACGTCCTCCACCGGCACGGCACCCTCCCCGTTCACATCCACGCGCCCGCCGCGCCACCGCATCGCGCCCACGCGTTCGCGCTGGGAGGGCATCTTGAGGGCGAGGACGCGGCGGCCCTTGTCGCCGTGCGTCTCGACGAACTTGGCTATGTCCACGAAGGCGAAGCGGCGCCAGCCCTGAGTGCCGAGCAACAAGTCTATGGCCAGCGGTGCTTTAGGGTTGCGCTCGTCGAGATACACGTGGGCGTCGGCGAGCTCCTGCACCTCGCTCTCCAGCAGCACCATCACGGGGAGGCGTGGCGCCTGCTCCCGTCTCTCGATCATCTCGAGGACGCTGTCGTCTGTGGCGGTGAGGCCGACAACGGCAGCGACCGGCTTGCCGGCGGCATCGGTCGTGCGGACAGTGACCTTGGCCTTTTGGCCGGGGACGTATGACGACTGGTCGGCCATCAACTCCACCCTTAGCGACCTTGCAGGCTGACGGTAGACGAGCCGCTCAGCAAGCGGATAACCCTTGGCGTCCCAAAGAGTTGCGATCAGGACTCCGTCGGCGCTCGGCGGGGGCGAGAGGACGACTTCGGCCAGGATGCCAGGGGTCGCCTCCCAAGTCACCGCTGAGACCTCTGTCTCGTGCTTGCAAAGTGTAAGGGTAAGCTTGCCGCCGCCGGTGCTGCCGGCGCGGAAGCGAACAGGGTCGCCCCTGAGGACGCGGTCTTCGAGCGCGTGAATGCAGCCACCCGCATCCTTAACGGCCGGGAGGGGATAGGTGGTCTTGATGCCCGATGGGGCGGTGATCTTGAGGGTGTAAGTTGTGCCTCTTCTTGGAGTTATGGCGAACCTTCCGCGGCCCTCGTGCTCCGTGCGGAAGTTCGCCGCCTCGTTCCCCTGGCCATCCACCACTACCCCGGCGATGTCGGCCGGCTTCTTGGCCGGGGTCTTGGCCTCGATGTAGACCCGTGTGGGCAGGCCGGCCACCAGGTCACCGCCCTCGGGATACATCGCTAAGTCTATTGTTTGCAACAGGATAGGGATCGTCTTGGCGGCCGTCTCCACCACCCCGCCATCCTCGATTACGAGCGCGAGAGAGCCCTCGCCGCGGGCGATCTGGGCGGGGAGCTTGAAGCGGACGGTGCAATTGCCTGCGGCGTCTACCCTGGCGGCCCCGCGGAAAACCACGTCGCCATCAACGCGGGCGATGGGCGTCACCTTCGCCCCATCGGGGATGCCGCCCTCGGCACGCTCGACGTGGAGCGTTGCCGCCACCTCATCGCCAGGGCCGTAACCGTCGCGCAGGAAGATGATCTGAGTCTTGAGGCGGGGTGGACGGTAGGCCCGGATGTCAA
>FWPV01010026.1_pt1 | contig 15720 bp, 16 predicted proteins | sample 2228371 | NCBI WGS metagenome assembly FWPV01 (sample SAMEA103939776, study PRJEB20133) | metagenome | reverse complement strand
GCTATGGCAGCCTGATCCGGGGCGGCCAGGGCAGCAAGATCAGCTTCCATCACAATCTGTGGGCCAACCACATCGCCCGCATGCCGCGACCGGGCAACTATGATGGGCCCGACAAGGATTCGATCGGCCCGCTGTTCGATTTCCGCTCCAACGTCTTCTACAACTGGGGCAAGGGCTATGCCGTCTACAACGCCGATAAGGCTGCGCGGGCGGCCTACAACTTCGTCGACAACGCCTATGTGCCAGGCCCCGACACCGGCAAGCGCGTGATCTTCCAGGAGAGCAACCTGGAGGCCAAGGGCTACTTCGCCGGCAACAGCATGGACGGGGTGGTTCCGGCCGATCCCTGGAGCTTGGTGACCTTCACGATCCCCGAGCCCGCCGGCTATCGCCTCGCCGCGCCGCTGGACGTCGCGCCCGTCACGCCGGAGAGCGCCGACAAGGCCTATGAACGCGTCCTGGCCGACGCCGGGGCGTCGGTCTGGCGCGACCCCGTAGACAGGCGGATCATCGAGGGCGTGCGCTCCCGTCAGGGCAAAGTGATCAATACAGAGGCCGATGTCGGCGGCTGGCCGGAATTGCCCGCCGGCAAGGCGCTGATCGACACTGACGGCGACGGGATGCCCGACGCCTGGGAAAAGTCGCAAGGTCTAGACCCGAAGACCGCCGATGGCGCGATCCTGGCCAAGGACGGCTCGGGCTGGACGAACCTAGAGCTCTATCTCGCCGACGCGGCCAAGGTTCGGGGGTAGACGGCCACCGCCGCGGGCCCCCACCTGACCCGCTTTGCGGGTCGTCCGCCCCCAGCCGGGGCGGAAGGCGCCCTTCTTCCCCCTCCGGGGGAGGAGGGCTGTAGGCCCGGAGGGGGCAAGTCAGCAAGCTCATCCCCCCTTTTGCCCCCCCGCGCGCTTTCCGCTAGAAGCCGCCCCATGTCGCACAACACCTTTGGTCACCTGTTCCGCGTCACCACCTGGGGCGAGAGCCACGGCCCGGCGCTCGGCTGCGTCGTCGACGGCTGCCCTCCCGGGATCGCGCTGACGGCGGAGATGATCCAGGCGTTCCTCGACAAGCGCCGCCCGGGGAACGGCAAGTTCGTCACCCAGCGCCAGGAGCCGGACGCGGTGCGCATCCTGTCGGGCGTGTTCGAGGATGAGCGCTCGAACGGCCAGCGCACCACGGGAACGCCGATCAGCCTGATGATCGAGAACACCGATCAGCGCTCAAAGGACTATTCCGAGATCGCCCAGGCTTTCCGGCCCGGCCACGCCGACTATGCCTATTTCGCCAAGTACGGCGTGCGCGACTATCGCGGCGGCGGCCGTAGCTCGGCGCGCGAGACCGCCGCGCGGGTGGCGGCGGGCGCTGTGGCGCGGCTGATCATCCCCGGCGTGACGGTGCGCGCCGCCCTCGTCCAGATCGGGCCGCACAAGATCGATCGCTCCAACTGGGACTGGTCGCAGACCGAGCAGAACCCCTACTGGTCTCCCGACGCGGCCATCGTGCCGGTGTGGGAGGAGCACCTCGAGAAGATCCGCAAGGCCGGGTCGTCCACCGGCGCCGTGGTCGAGGTCGAGGCCGTCGGCGTGCCGGCCGGCTGGGGCGCGCCGCTCTATGGCAAGCTGGACGCCGAACTGGCCGCCGCCCTGATGTCGATCAACGCCGCCAAGGGCGTCGAGATCGGCGAGGGCTTCGACAGCGCCGCCCTGACCGGCGAGGAGAACGCTGACACGCTGCGGATGGGAGCGGACGGGGAGCCTGTGTTCCAGTCAAACCACGCGGGTGGCGTCCTGGGCGGCATCTCCACGGGCCAGCCCGTCGTCGCGCGCGTGGCCTTCAAGCCGACCTCGTCGATCCTGATCCCGCGCGAGACGGTCAATGAGGCCGGCGAAGAGATCGAGCTTCGCACCAAGGGCCGCCACGACCCCTGCGTGGGCATTCGCGGCGTGCCGGTGGTGGAAGCGATGACGGCCTGCGTGCTCGCCGACGCCTTCCTGCGCCATCGCGGGCAAACCGGTGGCGGCAGCTTCCGGCTCGGCGCGGGCTAGCACCCGGGAAACTTGTGAGGCCACGATCAGCCGGCAAGGGTCCGCGTACCCGATATGACCAGGGTGGCGGCTTGACCAGCGACCGAGCCTCCGAGTAAGCCTCCGATCTAGGTAAACGATTGCAGCGGATTACGCTCGCATAGATTGCAAGGTGCGCGGCGGCGGGGAGGCTTGGCGTGCGGTTCGACCTCCTTAAGATTCTGCTGGTTGAAGACAACCAGCACATGCGCATTCTGCTGATCGAGATGCTGCGTGCGATCGGCGTGCGCTATATCCATGAAGCGGCGGACGGCGCCGAAGCGCTGACCACAATGCGCTCGACCCATATCGATGTGGTGCTGACGGACCTGTCGATGAGCGGCCTCGACGGGGTCGAGTTCGTGCACCTGCTGCGCCGGTCGCCCGACAGCCCCAACCCGTTCTGCCCGATCGTGATGATCACCGGCCACTCGACCGAGCGTCGGGTTCGCGAAGCTCGTGACGCGGGGGTCAATGAGTTCCTCGCCAAGCCGATCACCGCACGCGGGCTGGTGCACCGCCTGACCCTGCTGATCGAGAATCCGCGTCCCTTCGTCCGGGCCGGAGACTACTTCGGCCCCGATCGCCGCCGGCGCGACGATCCACGCTATCAAGGTCCCCGGCGGCGCGCTGAGGACGCGAGCGAATTCTATCTTGACGACCTGGATTCCGAACGCGGCCATCCGACACGCAGACTGTAAACCTTTGCGGGTCTACAAGATGGTGAACAGCGCTTTACGAGCTCCGCCATGACCCTTCGCCGCCTCGTCCCGATCGCTCTCGTCCTGGGGGGTCTTTCCCTCACTCAAACCGGATGCCTCGCCGCCGCGGCCGTGGGCACGGTCGCTGGTACGGCGATCGGCGTCACGGGCGCGGTTGTCGGGGGCGCCGCCAAGGTCGGGGGCAAGGCCGTGGTCGCCACAGGAAAAGCGATCATCCCGGGCGACGGCGATAAGAACGACCTGGCCGGTCGCCGCGACGAAGAAGAGTAGGTCTCTCTAAAGCGAAAGCGAGCAGGTCTCGCCGATCGTCGGGCGCGAGAGCACAATCCGCGACAGGCCGGGAAAACGCGTCTTCAATCGCTCGGCGAAGTAAAGGCACAGGCGCTCCAGAGTCGGGACCTCCAGGCCCGCCTTGTCATTCAGTAGGCCGTGATCCAACTCGGCTGCGACAGCCTTGAGGGCGACATCCAGCGTATCCAGATCGGCCACCCAGCCGGCCTCCAGCATCTCGCCGCGCACGCTGGCCTCGACCTTGAACGAATGACCGTGCAGACGGCGATAGCGATGGTCCGACGGACCTTGCTCGATATAGTGAGCCGCGTCGAAAAACGCGGCCTTCGTGATCTCGAAGACGGGCTTCATCAGTGACTTCTTTTGACTAGGCCTGGGAGGCTCTAGCGCAACGACCCTGTCACCAAGTCGAGCGCCTTATCCGTCAGGGCAGGCCGAGATATTTGTGCGTTTGGACGCTTAAACGCCATTGTGGGTGCGAAAGGCAATAGGCCACCGCCAATTGCGTGTTTGCGTCGCGGTCCGGACCGTCCATCGGCTGCAGGTAGAACCGCTCGAAATCCAGGTCCGCGAACCGTTCGGGCATCGCCTTTTCCTGCGGGAAAACCAGCTTCAACTCCTGGCCCGAGGTCTGAACGACCGGCGCATCCGCCTTGGGGCTGACGCAGATCCAGTCGACTCCGGCTGGCGCTTGGATGGTGCCGTTGGTCTCGACCGCGATCTGGAAGCCGCGCGAATGCAGCGCGGCGATGGCGTCAGCGTCCAGTTGCAGGAAAGGCTCACCGCCGGTGCAGACCACCAGGCGATCGTCCGGGCCACCGGTCCACTGGGCCGCGACCGCCGCCGCCAGATCCTCGGCGGTCGCGAACTTGCCGCCGTTCTCGCCGTCGGTTCCCACGAAGTCGGTGTCGCAGAATGTGCAGACCGCCTTGGCGCGGTCCTGCTCACGACCGCTCCAGAGATTGCAGCCCGAGAACCGGCAGAACACGGCGGCCTTGCCCGCCTGCCCGCCTTCGCCCTGCAAGGTGAGGAAGATCTCCTTGACCGAATAGGTCATTGGGCCAGCGCCTCGCGGCCCGCCGCGTCCCATTCGACATAGCCCTTCTCGCGCAGCTCGCACGCAGGGCAGGTCCCGCATCCATGGCCCCAGGCATGCAGTTCGCCGCGTTCGCCTTGGTAGCAGGTATGGCTTTCCTCGACGATCAGCCGGACCAGATCTTCACCGCCCAGTTGCTTGGAGAGACTCCAAGTCTGGGCCTTGGTCAGCCACATTAGCGGCGTCTCAATGCGGAAGTCGCGATCCATGCCCAGGTTCAGCGCGCTCTGCATCGCGTCCAGCGTGTCGCGCCGGCAGTCGGGATAGCCCGAGAAATCAGTCTCGCACATGCCGCCGACCAAGGCGTCGATCCCTCGCCGGTCGGCCAGGGCCGCCGCATAGGTCAGGAACACCAGGTTGCGCCCCGGCACGAAGGTCGAGGGCAGCCCCCGCTCGGTCATCTCGATGGCGCGATCCGCAGTCAGCGCCGACTGCGCCACCGCGCCGAAACTGCGGATGTCCAGAACGTGGTCTTCGCCGAGCCGTCCAGCCCAATCAGGGAAGCGCGCGGCGATCTCACGCCGCACCGCCTGACGCGCCTGCATCTCAATGGCGTGACGCTGGCCGTAGTCGAAGCCGACAGTCTCGACGCGATCATAACGCTCCAGGGCCCAGGCCAGGCAAACGCTGCTGTCCTGGCCGCCGGAGAACAGAACCAGGGCCGCCTGGCGCTCACGGGGGCTCATGCGGGCCTCTCGATGTCCATGGAAAGGGGAAACATAGCCCCTCCTCTACACGAGCCGAGCCGCCCCCGGAACCGCCCCCGCACAGCATGGCGACTCGGCGGATACTCAGCCCACGAAAAGAAATGAAATCTTTCGCCCGCGAAATAACTCCAGGCCCCATTCTAGATGGACCATTTTCGAGATCGGACCGGAAACTTCCGTTAGGGAAGTCACAAACCGATCCTTCTAATCGCGCGGAAACTTACCCGCGCCAGGAGAACATGACCCCAGGAAAGTGAAAAGGTGTAACCTATCGCTGTTCACTTACATTCTGGCCAGTTGACAGCCTTCAAACGCAAGTATGCAATCTCCCAATGCTGCGAGGGGCTCGCCGTACGCCCACGCGGTGAAAACAGTACGGCGCCGAGGAAACATCGACGCTCGCAGGCTCCACCCATAAGGCGCCGCTTGCGTTCAGGGAGGGAATTCAATGTCGCAAACTCTGCGTATGCGGAGCCTATTGATCATGGGCGCTTCGGCGGTCGCGATCTCCGGTTTCGCCGTCCCCGCGTTCGCCCAGCAGAACACGACCGTCATCGAAGAGCTGGTCGTTACGGCTCAGAAGAAGGAAGAAGCGCTGCAGGACGTACCGATCGCGGTGTCAGCCTTCAGCCAGGACAGCCTGGAAGCCCAGAAGATCGACGGCGGTCCCAACCTGCAGCTGGCGATTCCGAACGTCACCTTCGCCAAGAGCAACTTCACCAACAGCTTCAACTTCCAGATCCGCGGCATCGGCGCCAAGGCTGTCGGCGCTTCGGCCGACCAAGGCGTCGGCGTCCACATGAACAACGCCCCTCAGCAATCGGGCAATCTGTTCGAAGCCGAGTTCTACGACGTCGAGCGCGTCGAGGTGCTGCGCGGTCCGCAAGGCACGCTGTACGGCCGTAACGCCACCGGCGGCGTGGTCAACGTGATCACGGCCAAGCCGACCGACATGTTCGAGGCGAACGTGCGCGCCGAATACGGCAACTACAACTCGATGAAGCTTCGCGGCATGGTGAACGTGCCGATCTTCGGCGACAAGCTGGCCGTGCGCCTTGCGGGCACCACGCTGAAGCGCGACGGCTTCGTCACCAACACCTTCAACGGCCACAAGGTCGACGACCGGGATCTTTACTCGACCCGCGTCCAGGTGATGTTCAATCCCACTGAGAAGCTGCGCACCAACTTCCTGTGGGAACGCTTCCACGAGGATGACAGCCGCGCCCGCACCGGCAAGCAGCTCTGCACCAAGGATAACGGTCCGGCCACGGTCGGTGGCGTGCCCACCAGCGCAGCCCGCGTCTTCCTGACCCAAGGCTGTCTGCCGGGCTCGCTTTATGCGCCGGCCGCCTATGGTACGGTGAATAGCTCGGGCTCCCTGACGGGCCTGCTCGGGAATATCTTCGGCTTCACCTCGGGTGACGTGAACGCTGGCGACACCACCTCGACCAATCTGCGCGAGATCGAGACCGCTCTGGATCCGATCTACCAGTCTAAGTCCAACACCTACCAGTTCACCCTGAACTACGACATCACTGACGAACTGACCTTCACGTCGATGACCTCGTACAGCAAGGGCGATGTCTGGACCAAGCAGGACTACAACCGCAACGTCGGCACCGTGCCGTTCAACAATACGCCGTTTACGCCCGGCGGCTTCTTCACCGACCCACAGGTCGGCCGAACCAACCAGTTCACGACTCTTGACATCTCGTCGGGCCGCTCCGAGCAGTTCAGCCAGGAACTCCGCCTGCAGTCGGCCTTCGACGGTCCGCTGAACTTTACGGTCGGCGCCATCCACTTCACCTATCGAACGCTCACCGACTACTACGTGATCGGCAATTCGCTGACTCTGTCGTCGATGGCCCTGAACTTCTCCCGGACGGGCAACCCGACCTGTAACCCGGCGACCACCGCCAACTGCATCGGGATCGACACCTCGGCCAACCCGACCGGTGACGGTCACAACTATTATGACAACCGTACGCCCTATAATCTGGTGTCGGACGCCCTGCTCGGCGAGGTCTATTATCAGATCAATGACGACTTGAAGTTCACCCTGGGGCTGCGCCAGACCCGCGACAAGAAGGCGGTCAAGAACTACTCGACCGTGCTCCTGGCGCCCGGCTATGGCCTGACCCTGAACCCGGCGAACCCCGACCAGCGCGCGCGCTTCAACGAGACGACCGGTCGCGCCGGCTTCGACTACAAGGCCCGCCTGGGCTTCACCGACGACACCCTGCTCTACGCCTTCTATTCGAAGGGCTATAAGGGCGGCGGCATCAACCCCGGCGTGCCGGCCAACTCGATCGGCATCAAGCAGACCTTCGATCCGGAGTTCGTCAACGCGATCGAGGTCGGCACCAAGAACACGATGCTGGGCGGCAGCCTGCTCTTCAACGCGACCGCCTTCTCGTATGACTACAAGGGCTACCAGATCTCGAAGATCGTGAACCGCACGTCGGTGAACGAGAACGTCGACGCCAAGGTCCACGGCTTCGAATTGGAGTCGATCTGGTCGCCGGTCCGCAACCTGCGCCTGAACGCCAACATCGGTTATCTGAAGACCAAGATCGGCGCTGGCGTCAGCTCGATCGACACCATGAACCGCACCCAGTCGAACGCGGCCTATACGGTGGTCAAGGTTGGTCCGAACGCCTCGTCGGTCGGCGCCAACTGCGTGCTCAGCACCGCCGGCGTCGCCACGATCCTTGGCGCCGGCGCGGGGGCGACCTTGCCCTTCGCCTGCTCGGGCGCGGCCGCCTATCAAGGCTTCCTGGCGGCTCCGGCCGCCGCCGGCGGCGCGGGTCTTCCGGCGGCCACGGCGGCGTTCCTCGCCAACGGGGTCGGGCTCTACAACTACGGTTCGGGCTTCTCGATCGAAGGCGCGGCGGCCGATCTTTCCGGCAATGAGCTGCCCAACTCCCCGCACTGGACCACCTCGGTCGGCGCTCAGTACACGTTCGAGCTGTCCGGCGGCTGGTCGGCGACGCTGCGCGGCGACTACTACCGCCAGAGCAAGCAGTTCGCGCGCGTCTACAACACCACCTACGACCAGCTGAAGTCCTGGGATAACGGCAACATCACCCTGAAGGTCGAGAAACCCGAGTGGGGTGTCTCCATCGACGCCTATGTCAAGAACATCGGCGACAAGACTCCGATCGTCGACGCCTACACCACCGATGACAGCTCGGGCCTGTTCACCAACGTGATCACCGCCGAGCCTCGCCTCTACGGGATCGCGATCACCAAATCCTGGTAGACCCAAAGACGAGAAACTGAAGGAGGGACGGCGGATCATCCGCCGTCCCTTTTTCGCGCCCTCGCCCACAATCGAGCCGGCCTCGAAGGCCCGTCGCGATGAGAACCGCGCCCGCTTAACGACTCCGCAAGGGCGGACAAGGCAAGTTGCAAGGCCCAAGCCGTTGACGAAGCGCCGTATGGAAACGCTTTCCCGTCTGATCGAACCTCTCGCGCCCATCGCGCCTGGCATGCCCAGCGCGGCCGTGGCGGCGATGTTTGACGCCGATCCGACCATCGCCGCGCTGGCCGTGGTCGATGACGGCGCGCCTTTGGGCCTCGTCTACCGAGACGTTCTGCAAGGCATGATGCGGGTCGCGGGGCCCGCTCTGGCCCATCGTCCGATCACCGAGATCATGGACGCCAAGCCCCGTACGGCGCCCGTCGACATCGACGCCGACACCTTCGTCAACGCGCTCGCCGACAGCCCGACTCCGATCTTCCGCACCGCCTACGTCGCGGTCGACGCCGACGGACGTTACGCCGGCGTGGGCGGGCTTGCGTCCCTACTGGCCTCTCACCGACGCCGCCAGCGCGAAGCGAGCGACGCGATGGCCATGGTCGAGCGGATGGCCGTAGACATCGGCGCGCATCTTGACGGTGTTCTGGCCATCACCGAACGCCTTGAGCAGCAACGCCTGACGCCGGACGCCGCCGCCTTCGTCCGAGCCATCGGCGACACCAGCCGCGACATGGGCGAAACGGTCGGGCGCGCCGTGGACCTCAATCGCGCGATCAATGGCGGCCTCATCATGAGCCCCGCTCCCACCCGGCTTCGGGATTTCGCCGACGCCGTCGAAGCCCGCTGGGCCAGCCGCGCGAGCGAAGGCGGCTCCACCCTTCTCGTCTCCTACAACGGCGATCCCGAGTGCGGCGTCGAAATCGACGGCGAACGCCTGTTGCAGGTGATCGACATCCTCGTCGAGAATGCGCTGTCAGCCGGGCGCGGCATGATCGAGCTCCGCGCCTCCGCACGCTGCGAAGGCGGCGAGATCCTGCTGGACTGCCAGCTTCGCGACAACGCCGGCGGGCACGCCCAAGATCGGCTCCACCGCGTCAACGATCCGCTGGGCGCCGTCGGTGCGCAGGACCGTAGCGAGATGGCGCTGGGCGTCGGCCTCGCGCTCGCGCACCGCGTCGTTCGGGCGATGGGCGGCCGACTGGTCGCCGAAGCCAATCGCGGCGCGGGCCTCACCGTCGGGTTCTCCCTGGCGTTGACCCCGGCCGCCGCCGAAGCCGTCACCCAAGACATCCCCGAGCCCGTCGGGGGCCGCTCGGCGCACATCCTCATTGTCGATGACAACGCCACCAATCGCATGGTCGCCGAAGCGCTGTGCGACATGTTCGAGTGCACCTCGGAACAGGCCGTCGACGGCGTGGAAGCGGTTGAGATGGCGCGTAGCGGCCGCTTCGACCTTATCCTGATGGACATCAAGATGCCGCGCATGGACGGTGTGGCCGCGACGCGCGCCATCCGCGAGTTGGGCGGCCGCTCCGGCTCGGCGCCGATCGTCGCCCTGACCGCCAACGCCGACCCGGCCGACGTCCAGACCTATCTGGCCGCCGGCATGCAGGATGTCGTCGAGAAGCCGATCAAGCCCGAGCGCCTCGCCCTGGTGCTGAACAACCTGTTGGCCAGCGACGTCGAAGACAGCGCCGAGGCCGCCGCTTAGAGCCTGCCTGGTTTGGATAGAACCCCCTAAATCAGATAAAAAGGCGCCATTTCATAGACTTAGAGCGCGTTCGAGCGGTTTAACCGATCACACTTGAACCTAAAGCGCTCTTGCCCAGCGGCGCCGATCTCCCCCGTTTTCTTTCTGGCGATCTGGTTCTAGCCTGACTGTGTCGGCGTACGGAGTCGGGCGTGCTGAACACGGCGGAACAACAGGCCTGGGCCTTCCTGAGCCAGGCCCCTCACCTGCGCTCGGCGGAAGAGGTGGAGCTCGAATTCGCCAAGGCGATCGCGGCTTTCGGCTATGACAAGTTCTGCGCCACGCTGGTCAACGCCGAGCACTACGGCAAGGAACCCCCAACGCTCAGCCGCCAGGACTTCGATGTCTGGGACCAGCGATACTGGGGCCAGCGCTACGTGGTCCATGATCCCTGCGTAAAGCTGCTGTTGCGCTCGCCGCGCTCCTTCGCCTGGACGGACGCCAAGCCCTTTGGTGACGGGCGCGCGCAGTCGATGTGGGGCGAAGCCTCCGACCTTGGGATGAACGACGGCTACGTCGTCCGAGTGTTCGGGCCCGCCGGCCAGGAAGTGCTGATCCGCATGTCCACCGAGGCGCCCGACACCGACCCGACCGCACGCGCGGTCATCGAAAGCCTGGCCACCGTCTTTGGCACCATCATGCTCAAGCACTGGGAACTGCAGGACGACAATCCGGACTACGGCGTCATCTCCGAACGTCAGGCTCAGTGCCTCTACTGGGCCAGCCGCGGGAAGACCGACTGGGAGATCGGCGCCATCCTCGAACTCTCGCCGCGCACGGTGCATCACCACATCGAGGCGGCCAAGAAGCGTCTGGGCGTGGTCAAGCGGCAGGAGGCCGTCCTCAAGGCGGGCGAGCTTGGCCTGTTCAGCAAACTCTAGAGCATTTTTCGAGCGAAGCGGTCGCCGTTCGCGTGAAAAAAACGCGCCAAAACAAAAGACTAGAGCCCACGGCCTGACGCAATCAGGTCGAGAAAGGCTCTAGACTAGAACTTCCGCCGCCCCGAGACCGTCTCGAACCACAGGCGGAAATCGCCCATCAGGCTATAGACCGGATACTTGAAGGTCGCCGGACGGTTCTTCTCGAAAACGAAGTGGCCGATCCAGGCGAAGCCATAGCCGATCAGGGGCGCGGCGACGAAAAAGCGCCAGTCTCGGAGCGCACCCAAGGTCAGGCAGACGATCACAAGGCTGGTCCCCACCACGTGCAGCCGCCGACTGACCGGGTTGGCGTGCTCGGTCATGTAAAACGGATAGAAGGCCGCGAAACTCGTGTAGCGTTCGGTGTCCGGGCTGGGCGAGGCGCTGTCCATGGCGGCTAGGCTGCCTCCGGGAACAGTGGATGGCAAGAGCCTCGCGCGCCTGCGGGCGTAGGCCGTTTGGCCTATCGGCGGCGGACCGACCGCCGCGTCTTAATGCCCGCCTTTCTCGTTCCCAGGGGGCAGCCATGATCCACATCATCACGTCCGAAAACCGTCATCTCTACGGCCCGCAGCTGTGGGCGATGCACGAGGAGCGCCGTCGTCAGTGCGTCGACAAGAACGGCTGGGTGGATCTGGTGGTGCTCGATGGCGGAGAGATCGACGACTATGACGACCACCGCGCCATCTATCTGCTCGGCTTCGATGACGACATGCAGTTGGAGGTCGGCCTGCGCCTGCGGCCGACCGACGACCGTTGCATGCTGGCTGACAAGTTCGCCGATCTGATCGCGCCCGGCGAAACGCCCAAGAAGGGCCTCGACGTTTGGGAGGCCACTCGCCTTTTCACCACGGAAGCCTACCGACAGCGCAAGGGGCCGGGGCGTGGACAGCGCGTGTTCGAATGCTGGGCCGCCGCGTTCGAGCTGGCCTTGAAGAACGGCGTGACCCGGTTCGTGGGCATGATCGACATGCAGCTCTATCCGGGGATCCTCAACTCTCCGATCGAGACCCGGCTGGTCGGGATCCCGCGCCCCTACGCGTTCGGCGTGGTCGCTGGGTCGGAGATCGCGGTCTCGAGCGATCTGCTGGACCGGGTGCTGGAAGCTATCGGCCGGGAATCGCCCGTGGGTTACGAGGTCGATGGGCTGGACCTGATGGCTTTCGGAAACCTCGCCGCTGTTCAGAGGCAGGTGAAGCGCGCCATGACGCCCCAACTTGTCGCCGGCGCGGAGCGGGACGAAACCCTCGCGGCGGAAACGCTGTTTCGCTTGTACGACACCAGCAGCCAAGCGCGACGGATCTGGGACGATCGCGCATCTCGCAAAACCGATGTGCTGCGCCTGGACGCCTGAAGCCCGTTCCACGTTGATCGACCGCTCTCTCAACCCGAAACGCTCCAGCGGGTTCGGTTCGCGACCACTCGCGCCAGGCGAGCGCCGAGCAAGCTCAGGTTGGCGGCGAATCGTCCAGCCGACCGATAGCGTCGTGGAACTCGGGGGAGGAGACGCGTCGCCAACGCGACGTAACGCCGCGCCACGGCCGGCTCGCTTCCACCAGCGTAACGGTCGTGTCATTTTCCCGGGACAACCGTTGGAGGCGAAAAAACATGAGCGAAGAAACCGAAGGCCGACGCCCCAACCCGGTCGACTTGCATGTTGGCGGTCGCGTCCGCATGCGCCGCAAATTGCTGGGCGTGAGCCAGGAGCAATTAGCCGACTCCCTGGGGCTGACCTTCCAACAGGTGCAGAAGTACGAGCGTGGCGCCAATCGCGTCAGCGCCAGCAAGCTTTACGAAATCGCCAAGACCCTGCAGGTGCCCGTATCGTTCTTCTTCGACGGGCTGGCCGATCCGATGAGCGGCGCGGAGATGGACGACGCTAGCCTTCGGGCCGAGAAGGTCGTGCAGGAATTCCTCACCACACCGGAAGGGCTGGAACTGGCGGAGGTGTTCCCGCGCATCGCGCGTGGCCGCGTCCGTCGCCAGGTCCTCGACCTGGTCCGCGCCATGGCGGACGAGGCCTCGCGCGACGGGGCCTGAGGTCTTCGCAGGCGCGTTGATCCGACGATTTGACAAAGGGACCTTGGTCGGCGGACCGGGGTCCCTTTTGTTGTCAGCTCAGAGCCTCTCAGCCGGTCGCAACATCCGATCGCGACGCCTTCCAGATGCGCTTTGCCGTTCCGGCGGCCGCTGGAGCCAGCCCGCGTAGATCATAGGTTCGGACGATGCGCATCCCGATCTCGCGCTCGCGCTGCCAGGCGACGGTCACGTCATGCGCCAGCCCGGCGTCGAGGTCCACCAACTGGATCCGCCCCGTCGGTGCGGCCCCTGTCAGCATCTGCACGCGCGCCCCCTGGCTGGAAAAATCACGGACCACGCAGTCCCAAGCGAAGTCGCCGCAGAGAATTTTGCCGGACCTTTGGGTCTGGATGCGGACGGCCGCTCTTCGATCATGGTCCGCGCCAGACGCGTGCTTCGTCATGGGCCGATAAACGCACAACGCAGTTAATCGGCCGTGCAGAAGTAAGATTTTTGTAGTGAAGGTTAACGGCGCGGCGCACCCAAAATGAGGTCGTGCGTCGCGGCGCTTGGCGTCAGCCTTGTCGCTGGCAGAAAAAGCGCCTCCTCGACGACTGCCCCACGCCTCAGACCTGTTCGGCGATCCTGAGCGGCTCCAAGGCTATCTCAAGGTCGGCCAGGATGTCGGCGACGTCCTCCAAGCCGACGGACAGACGCACCATGCCCTCACCGATGCCGGCTGCGGCGCGCTCCTCGGGAGTGTAGGGCGAATGCGTCATGCTGGCCGGATGTTGGATCAGGGTCTCGGCGTCACCCAGCGACACAGCGCGGCGGATCAGCGCCAGTCGGTTCATCATCGCAACGCCCGCCGCGTGGCCGCCCTTCAGCTCGAACGCCATCATGCCGCCGCCCGAGGCCATCTGGCGCGCCGCCAGATCACGCTGTGGGAAGCTCTGCAGGCCCGGATAGAACACCTGCTCGACGGCTGGATGATCCTCCAGCCAACGCGCGACCGTCTGGGCGCTCTGGCTGTGGCGGCCCATGCGCAGCGACAGGGTCTTGAGCCCCCGCAGGACCAGGAAGGCGGTGAAGGGCGACATGACCGCGCCGGTCATGTCCTTCACGCCGCAAAGGCGAACGCGGGCCATGTCCTCGACGCCCCCAGCGGCGATCCCGCCCACCAGGTCGCCGTGGCCGCCCAGATACTTGGTCGCCGAGTGCACCACGATGTCAGCCCCCAAGGCCAGCGGACGCGTCAGGCAAGGGGTGGCGTAGGTGTTGTCGACCACGACCTTGGCGCCGGCGCCATGGGCGATCCGCGTGATCGCCGCGATATCGACCAGACGCATGTTCGGATTGGCCGGGGTCTCGAAGTAGACGATCCGGGTCTGCTCCGAGATGACGGCCGCCAGCGCTTCGGGCCGGGTCATGTCGACCTGCTTCACCGTCACGCCGAACCGGGTCAGGCCATCGCGCAGGAAGGCGAAGGTGCAGCCATACAGGGTCTGGTCGGTGATCACCTCATCGCCGGCGCGCAGGAAACTCCACAGGGTGGCGGTGATCGCGCCCATTCCGGAGGCCGTGGCGACCGCCGCCTCGGCGCCTTCCAGGCTGGCGAGGCGACGCTCCAGAAGGTCCGTCGTAGGGTTGGAGATGCGCGAGTAGAAATGCCCCTCGCGGGTCCCGGCGAACATCTCGCCGCCCGCTTCGGCGCTCTCGAAGGCGAAGGTCGAGGTCAGGTGCAGCGGCGGGGTCAGCGCGCCGTGCTCGTCGGCGGGGTCATAGCCCGCGTGGATCGCCCGCGTGGAAAAGCCGGTTTGGTCGTCGCTCATATGCTGCTCCCTTTGACGCCACTTTGGCGCGGAGCGAGGCGCTTGAGATTGCGAAGTCTGCTATGATGACCCTCTATTTTGGCAGATTCTGCTTCGGAGCCGCGAATGGACGCCAAGGACCGCCAGATCATCCGCGAACTGCAGAAGGATGGGCGCCTCACCAATCAGGAGCTGGCCGAACGGGTGAACCTGTCGCCCTCGCCCTGCCTGCGCCGTGTGCGCAATCTCGAGGCCGACGGCGTGATCACCGGCTACACGGCGCTGGTGGACCAGAAGGCCTATGGCCTGCCGATCACCGTCTTTGTTCGGGTGCGCCTGGATCGTCATGGTCAGGATCTGATCAAGGGCTTCGAGGACGCCGTGGCGCGCATCGACCAGATCCTCGACTGCTTCTTGCTGGCCGGCGGCGACGACTACCTGCTGCGCGTAATCGTCGACAGCCTCGAGGCCTATGAAGACTTCATGCGCCGCAAGCTGCACGCCATTCCCGGCATCGCCTCGATCGACACCAGCTTCGCCTACGGGGTGGTCAAGCAGACCCGTGTCTTTCCCGTGGCCGGCTGAAGCGCTCGCCTCACGCGAACGTCAATCCTAGCCTTACCTTCAGGCGATACGATGGCGGCGCGATGACCGAGAAAGCGCCGCCCCCGTCCAGCGTCCCCATGGCCGCGTCGCCCAGCGTCACGACGGCGCTGAAGCACGCGCCGCTGGGCATCGCCATCTTTGACAACCAGATGCGCTACCTGGCGGCGTCGAGCCGCTATCTGACCGATCAGAACATGCCGCCCGATCTGCCGTTGATCGGCCGTCGCCACTACGACGTCTTTCCCGAGGTGCCGCAAAAGTGGCGTGATCTGCACGCGCAGGTCCTGGCCGAGGGTGTCGAGCTGCGCCACGACGGCGACCCCTATGTCGATCGCCACGGGCGCACCGAATGGATCCGCTGGTCGATGGCGCCATGGCGCAACGACGGCGGAGAGATCGGCGGTCGGTGTCGGCGCAGGCCGAGCGGTTGATCGAGCAGGGGATGAGCGGCGGGGCGCAGGCGAGCACGCGGA
>FWPV01010025.1_pt1 | contig 15721 bp, 11 predicted proteins | sample 2228371 | NCBI WGS metagenome assembly FWPV01 (sample SAMEA103939776, study PRJEB20133) | metagenome | reverse complement strand
GACCACGTAGTTGTCCCCACGCACGTGGGGGTGAACCGCGCGTTGACACTGCTCACCGTCCAGGGGTTACGTTGTCCCCACGCACGTGGGGGTGAACCGAGAAAATGGATAAAGAACGCCAAGCATCACCCGTTGTCCCCACGCACGTGGGGGTGAACCGTGATACCCGGCCCAGTCCGGGTTGACCGACCGGTTGTCCCCACGCACGTGGGGGTGAACCGAGAAATATGAGCATGTAGCGATCTCCTTGGGGGTTGTCCCCACGCACGTGGGGGTGAACCGATCAGCCCCGTCGGCATATTCATGGACCCACCGTTGTCCCCACGCACGTGGGGGTGAACCGTGCCGCCGCCGCCTCGGGATAAAACTCCTGGGGTTGTCCCCACGCACGTGGGGGTGAACCGATGCAGTCTTATACAGGGCTGCACGTCGTGGCGTTGTCCCCACGCACGTGGGGGTGAACCGGCACCTGGGCCAGGTCGTCCGGGGTGAGCAGGAGTTGTCCCCACGCACGTGGGGGTGAACCGCCAACTACACCGCGGTGCGTTTGGCCTGTCTCGTTGTCCCCACGCACGTGGGGGTGAACCGAAACCCCCCACATTATTTCCCACAGACTTGCCTAAGTGTAAGGGAATGCCAAGCCTCAGCGCTTGCATGGTCGCCAGGACCGTCTCAATCGTCAGGACGTCCTGATCTCCGGAGAGCGGCACCATCTCGACAACCTTTACCCCTTAGCCCAATTTTGGCTATAACCGTCATCTCCCAATTTCCCACTGCGTTTGAGACTGGCTCAAGGCATTGCGCCACATTCCCAATTGGTAAGGCAAAAAATGAGTATTTTTACCTATTGAAAAGGTGCAAATCCCTGCTCAAAATTACGTCAACCGTTGGGTTTGGCGTTGTCCCGGTCCGACCTTCCGGCCCCGGCTTCCCGTGGAGAAAGCCTGCAGATGCACTTCCTGAGCCTTGGCGCTTTGGGCTTCCGGCCCCGGATGCAGCGGCTGGTCATTCTTTTCAGCTTGCTGGTTTTGGGCTTCGACCTGGCCGATTGCGCCCTGCTGGGCGGCCCTGTGAAGCTTTCAGCGTCTTCCAGCCTGAATCGGGCCGGGGACTTTTTTCTCCCGCCCGCATGTCAGCACCTCAAGGATTTTTCGGGCAAGGAAGATCCCCAAGTTGTGGAGCAGCTCCTGGGCCTTCCGGCTCAGGTTCCCTGGACCCTGCTGCAATCCTTCTGCCCCCACCCGGCAATCCCGGCTTTTTCTTTTTGCCGCAAAGCCAGCCCCTTCCTGTTTGTAGCCGGCTCCGGCGGCCTCCCCCGGTGATTTCCCTTTTGCGCCGCTCCCGGCGCGTTTTCCCCAAGCATTTCCCCCGGAACTAAACCCTTGGCCGGGGCCTTCGAGGCGGTCTCTTCCCCGGTTTCCCGGGGGTGCCGGCCCAAGCCCCGCCCGCACCGGTAAAATCCAGACGCCCCTGGTGCCGACCCCGCCAGCCAGCTTGGCGGTGGCGCAGCAAGGGAGGGTGACGATTCGCCATGATCTTCTGGTTTGGGAGGTGGCGCGGATGATCGGGTTCTTACGGAAGACTGATCCCAGACGCCCGGCCGGAGAAGGCCTGCAGTCCGCCCTTCCCGGCAAGGGGCTGGGGCTCCTGCTGGCATTCTGGGTGGTGGTCACCATGCCCGGCGGCTTGGCGGCCCAGGAGGCCGGCCGGGGCGACGCCCCCAGCAAATTTTCCTGGCGGCTCAGCGACCCCCTGGTGGTGGACCCCGGCCAGACGGCCACCACCGAGCAGGGCACCATGACCACCGGCTACACGGTGGAGGCCCAGGCCCTGGGAGATGGGGCGGCCCCCATCAAGCGCGGCCGGTTCAGGATCACCCTGAATGCCTTTTCTCCCTTGCAGGATCGGCCCGGCCAGGAAGTCGGCTCCTGGCAGGTCACCGGCACCTGGACCCTCACCGACGTGGCGGCCCCGCCCGAAGCCGCCAAGGCCCGCTACCACCCGGCGGTGCTCCGGGGGACGCTGCGGGCCAAACTCGGCTTCAACCCGGCCACCCACGCCGGGCCGGTCAAGGCCCAGGTGGAGATGGCCACTTTCCGCCCCGGCCTGGGGCGCCAGAGAGGAGGTGGAACGTTTCAGGGAGACGAGCTCTTCGCCGGAAAACTCACCATCGACTTGCAGGCTTCAACGTTTCGACGTCCATCGAAAGGAGAAATGCCATGAAGTTCCCATCCTCGCCCAGGCGCCGCCTGGGGCTCGCCGCCTGCCTGGTGCTGCTCCTGGCCCTGCCGGCCGCGGCCGACATCCCGGGCCGGCCCAGTCCCGCCGGCACCGCGGTGCCCAACCCCGGGACCCAGCAGCAGGAGCTGGGCAACATCACCTTCCCGGCCCCCTACAACGTCTTTGAGTTTGTGGTCACCTGCATGGCCTGCCACGGCGGCAGCGTGGATCAGAACGTGGCCCACGGCGGCAACTGGGCCGGCACCTCCATGGCCTCCGCCGCCCGGGATCCGGTCTTTCGGGCCAATCAGCTCATCGTCAACGAGGCGGTGAAGCAGCTGGCCGGGACCGACGGCGCCGGCAACATGTGCATGCGCTGCCACAGCCCCAATGGCTGGTACTCCGGCCGCTTCGACCCGTTCTTCAACGGCGACCCTCAGGCCGGCAATATGATCCAGAGCATCCTGCTGTCCACCGACACCGAGGGCATCCACTGCGAGGTGTGCCACCGGGTCATGGGCGGGGTGACCTACAAGCGGGGCGACCTCGATGCCAGCGACCCGGCCTGGAAACTCCTGGCCGGCATCACCGACTGGCCCCACAGTGGCAATGCCTCTTTTGATGAAGCGGAAGGCCCTACCCCCGGTATGCCTTACGGCGACACCACCCTGCAATTCGTGGACAACATGACCTACGGCGCCAAGTGGTCCGGCAGCGCCAACATCCTGTTCAGCGACCTGCCCATCGGCGGGACTGGCTACACCGGCCAGACCTATGGCGTCTTCCCGGACGGGAGTCCCAAGATCAATCCCGACGGCGCCTACTCCATCGAGTATCAGGAGCTCATCGGCCCCACCGAGGATGCCGCCATTTCGGTGGAGCACCCCACCTTCGGCGGGGAAACGGGGGTGAACGGGGGCCGCACCTTTGTGCGCCGGCCGGAGTTCTGCGGCTCCTGCCATGACCTCACCATCCCCCTGGACGTCACCATCCCTGTCGGCGGGGGCACCTACCGCATGCGGGGCATGCCGGAGCAGCGCACCTACACCGAGTGGAAGTTCAGCGCCTTCGGCCGAGCCTATGAGGCCGGCACCCCGGGGACCCGCTGTCAGGACTGCCACATGCCCACCAAGAAGCATGAGTATGCGGACGGCATCCCCGAGGCCTACAACCCCGACCCGGCCCTGGTGGGCTGGTTCCCCTATGCCAAGGACCGCAACACCTATCTGGATCCGGTGAGCGGCAAGTACGGCACCGCCTTCCACAAGTTCGCCGGGGCCAACCGGGACCTGCCGGACATGATGACGGTGCTCTACCCCGAGGTGGACCTGGAGGTCATCGGCGCGCCCACGGGCAACGATCCCACCATCTTCCCGGGCATGCTCTCGGACCGCTCCACCATGTGGGCCCGCACCAAGCGCAACACCGAAATCTCCCTCAAAGAGGCGGTGAGCGTGCAAATCACCGAGGGGCCGACACCGGTGGGCGGCAATGTTTATCGGGTCAAGGTGAAGGTGACTAACCACACCGGCCACCGCCTGCCCTCGGGCTACCCTGACGGCCGCCGCTTCTGGATCGCCCTGGACGTGAAGAACGCCGGCGGCACCACGGTGTACCAGTCCGGCTACTACGATGCCGCCGAGGCGTTGCTCTATGCCGATTCCGGCAAGGTGGTCCCGGAGAGCAATCCGGCCATCCGGGCCCAGGGGCCCCAGATCGGCGCTGCGGGTGCACCGGTCACCTGGAAGACGGCCAACAACAAGGTGATGATCTACGAGAAGCGCACCGGCAGCGACCCGGACAAGAACGGCACCTACAACATCTCGGTGAACCTGCTGAACGAGAAGGTGGTCTTCGACAACCGCATCCCGCCGGCGGGCTATGATTTCGCCGGTTACAAAGCCAACGGCGCCAAATTCGTCAGCTACGCGGCCAATGCCGATGGCACCGTGACCCCCACGGAAGAGGCCACCGCCAGCCGCTTCCCCGAAGGCCAGAACTGGGACGAGGTGACCTATTACTTCACCGCGGCCACCCCGCCCGCCACCGCCCGGGCCGAGGTGCGCTGGCAGACCCACACCCGGGAGTTCATGACCCACCTCAGGGACATGGGCGGCCTGAGCTTCAGCTCCCCCCGGCCCGAGGGCCCGCCCAGCCGCTTTGAGCTCAACTACCCGCTGGTGCCCAACTACCTGAGCGACATCATCAAACTGTCCACCATCGCCGACCCGTACAACACCACGGGCGGCAAGAAGCCCAAGCCGGTGCCGCTGAAGGACAACTGGGGCGGCATCGCCTACGCCTCCTGGCTCCTCACCGGCAAGGGCGCGCCCTATCTGGTGGCCGCGGCCCAGACGGGCGTGACCGCCCCCAATCCACCTGGAATCCCCACGGCCATTCCCAAGGACGCCTCCTCCATCCAAGTGTCCTGGAACAGCGTGGCCGGCGCCGAGGGCTATATCCTCTGGGTGGCCTACGGCGAAAACCCGGGCGCCAACCGCGACCCTGGGGCCACGGCGGAGTGGGACAAGCTGGCGGTGGTGACGGGTACCAGCTTCCTGCATGACGTGCTGAACCCGGACAAGACCTACCAGTATAAGGTCCAGGCCTTCAACGCCGGCGGCGTCAGCAGCGAGTCCGCCGTGGCCACCGCCACCACCCAGCAGGTGGTCTTGCAGCCGCCGGTCAACCTGAAGCTCCTGGGCATCAAGGGCACCAAGGTGACCCTGGGCTGGGACGACATCAACGGCCCGGCCAAGGACGGCTTTATCATCCAGCGCCAGGAAGTCCTGCCCAATCCCGGCGCCTTCATCCAGATCGGGACGGTGCCGGTCACCAATCCCAACCAGACCGGCTTCAGCTTCACTGACACCACCGCGAAAAAAGGCCGCACCTACCTGTACCGGGTGGCGGCCACGTGGGGCGGGAACATTGGCCCCTGGGCCACGGTCCAAATCATTGTGCCATAACCTCTGATGCACCCGGCGGCGGGGCAAGGTTCCCAAGGCCTTTGCCCCGCCCCTGGCTCTGAGCGCAACGCCACCCCTGCGTCTCCGGCCTCCGGGCGGGCAAGACATAACCCCTCGGCCGCCCGGATCTGACCGGGGAATCCTTCCCCCAGCCTCCTCAGCTCCAGACCGGAAGCCCACCTTTCCCCGGATCCTCCCGGCCCGGCGTTTTCCTTTCACACTTGCCACCAGTTGTCTTACAATGAAAGAAGAGGGAAAGGAGGGCGTTGATGGAGGCGATCTTTCAGTTTGCCGATGAGCTGGGGCCGGCCAAAGTGGTGCATGTGCATGAACCGTCCATCAATCTGAAGGCGGTGCTGGTGGTGGATAATGTGGCCGCCGGCCCGGCTCTGGGGGGAGTGCGCCTGGCTCCGGACGTCACCGCCGAGGAGTGCTTTCGCCTGGCCCGGGCCATGACCCTGAAGAATGCCGCCGCGGGTCTGCCCCACGGGGGCGGCAAGGTGGTGCTGTACGGCGACCCCAAGATGCCCCCGGCCCAGAAAGAACGCCTCATCCGGGCGCTGGCCAACGCGCTGCGCCACGAACAGGACTACATCTTTGCCCCGGACATGGGCACGGATGAGCACTGCATGGCCTGGGTCAAAGACGAAATCGGCCGGGTGGCGGGGCTGCCGGCGGAGCTGGGCGGCATCCCCCTGGATGAAATCGGCGCCACCGGCTGGGGTCTCGCCCATGTCACCGAGGTGGCGTTGCAGTACTGCGGCTATTTCTGTGATTTCAAACTGGAAAAGGCCCGGGTGGTGATCCAGGGATTCGGGGCGGTGGGCAAACATACCGCCCGCTTTCTGGCCGCCAAAAAGGCCCTGTTGGTGGGGGCCTCCGACTCCCGGGGCGCAGTCTATCACCCGGACGGCCTGGCGGTGGAGGAACTTATCCGCTTGAAGGAGGCGGGCCAGAGCGTGGTGGATTATCCCCAGGGCGAAAAATTCGACCGGGACGCCGCCATCGACTTCGACTGCCATATCTGGATTCCCGCCGCCCGCCCTGATGTGGTCAATGAAGCCAATGTGGACCGGCTCAAGGCCAAACTGGTGGTGCAGGGGGCCAACATCCCCTTTACGGAGGGTGCCGAACGCCATCTCCATGAAAAGGGGGTCTTGTGCGTGCCGGATTTCATCGCCAACGCCGGCGGCGTGATCTGCGCCGCCATGGAATACCGGGGAGCGGTTCAGGCGGCGGTCTTCGAGGCCATCATTGACAAGGTCTGCCGCAATACCCGCCTGGTGCTGGATGAATCGAAGACCAAAAAGATCCTGCCCCGGGAAGCGGCGATGACCCTGGCCCTCCAGCGCCTCAAACGGGCCATGGCCTGGAAGCGCTGGTCGATTTTTTAACCCAGCCGACCCCGGAGGGCAGCATGTATCGCATCCGGTTCCATGGCCGCGGCGGCCAGGGCATGAAAACTGCCGGCCGCATCCTGGGCACGGCTTTTTTCCTCAGCGGCTTTGAGGTCCAGGACGCCCCCCGCTATGGGGCGGAGCGCCGGGGGGCGCCCATCTTCGCCTATGTCCGGGCCGCCAGGCACCCCATCAATGAGCGGGGCGTCATCCGCCGGCCGGACCTGGTGGTGGTGGCCGATGACACCCTGGTGACCATCCCGGCCGCAGGAGTGCTCTCCGGGGTCAACGCCCGGACCGTTCTCCTGATCAGGAGCAGCAAGCCCCCGGAGGTGTGGCGGGAACGGCTCGGTTTCCCCGGCTTGGTGGTGACCCTGCCGGCGGCCCGGGAAGAAGAGGACGTGTTGCAACTGCGGTATATCGGCGCCGCCTGCACCGGGGCCGCGGCCCGGCTGGTGGGGGTGATTCCCCGGGCCTCCCTGGCCCAGGCGATCCGGGAGGAGCTGGGACACCTGGGGGAACCTGTGGTGGCCAAGGACCTGGAGCAGGCCCTGGCGGCTTATGACCTCATGGCGGACCTGCGCGGCTGCGTCGCCGAGGGTGAGGATCCCACCGCCGACGCCTATGAGCGGCCCGCATGGATTGACCTGCCCTTTGAGGAAGCTGACCGGGCCGCGCCCGTCATCTACGCCCCGGCCACCAGCGAACAGGTGCCCACGGGGCTCTGGCGCACCATGCGCCCGATCATCGATTATGACCGCTGCAAGCGCTGCGCCTGGATCTGCAGCACCCTGTGCCCGGACAGCACCATCAGGGTCAACGCCGCGGGCTACCCCGAGATTGATTATCAGCATTGCAAGGGCTGCCTGATCTGCCTGGCTTCGTGTCCGTCTCATGCCATCCGGGCCCTGCCGGAACAGGTGGCCGCGGCCGCGGCCGGAGGCGGCTGATCATGACCCGCACCTTAATGACCGGCAATGCCGCCGCCGCCTGGGGAGCACGCCTGGCTCGGGTGGATTATGTGCCCGCCTTCCCCATCACCCCCCAGACGGAGATCATCGAAACCCTGGCCAAGTGGATTGAATTCGGCGAAATGGATTGCCGCCTGGTGACCATGGAATCCGAGCATGCCATGATCACCGCGGCGGGGGCGGCCGCGGCCACCGGGGTGCGGGTCTTCAGCGCCACGTCCAGCCAGGGGCTCCTGTATGCCATGGAAATGCTCTACGCCGTGGCGGGCTGGCGGACCCCCTTTGTGCTCATGAATGTCTCCCGGGGCCTGTCCGCGCCCATTACCCTGGAGTCGGATCACAATGACATCATGGCCGCCCGGGACAGCGGCTTTTTGCAACTGCACTGCGCCACCTGTCAGGAGGTGCTGGACAGCGTCCTCCTGGCGTATCGCCTGGCGGAAGACAAGCGGGTGCGCCTGCCGGTGCTCGTCAACCTGGACGGCTTCTACCTCTCCTTTACCCGGGAGCCGGTGGCCATCCCGGACGCCGACGCGGCCCAGGGCTTCCTCGGCCCCTTTGACCCCGGGGCCATCCGCTTCCGGGCCAGCGTCCCGGAGAGCCAGGCGGTCGCGGTGCTGGGCGGCACGCCGTATTCCTACTTCCGCTATGAAATGCACCTGGCGGCCCTGAACGGTCTGGCGGTCTATGACGAAGTCGCCCGGGAATTCGCCGAGACCTTCGGGAGAAGGCACGAGGCGGTGGAAGCCCACCACGCGGCCGAGGCGGAATACGTGTTGCTCATGGTGGGCTCCTTTGCCACCAAGGCCCGGGAAGCCGTGGACCGCCTCCGGCAGGCCGGCTGGCGCATCGGCCTGGTGCGCCCCCGGCTGCTGCGGCCCTTTCCGGAAGCCCGGCTCCGGGAATTGCTCCTCGGGAAAAAGGGGGTGGCGGTCATTGACCAGAATATTTCCTTCGGGAAAGGGGGCGTCCTCTTTACCGAATTGGCTTCGGCCCTCTATGGCCGGCACGACGCGCCGGTCCTCACCAGCTTCATCGGCGGCCTGGGCGGCCGGGACATCACCCTGGAGGAGTTCTATGAAATGGCGGCAGTCACCCGCCAGGCGGCGGAGACCGGCCAGGCCCCTCCGCCCCGACTGCTGCTCACCGCGGAGGAACTGCGAGAAATCAGGAAGCTCCAGGCCATTGCCCACGCCGAGCGGGCCGAATTCCGGGGAACCCCATGAACACCGACACCGCTGACCGGAAACGCCCCCTGGCCTCCGCCCAGCTTCTCGGAACCGGCACCCCCATGTGCGCCGGCTGCGGCGGGTTGGAGGCTATCCACCAGATCTACGATCTCCTGGGGGTAAAGACCGTCTTCGTCAACGCCGCGGGCTGCATGACCCTGCTGGCCGTCTATCCCTTTACGCCCTTCCGGGGCTCCTGGCTCTATACGGCCATGGCTTCGGCTCCAGCCGGGGCCCAGGGGGTCCGGGACGCCTTGGACCTGCTCCTCCAGAAGGGGCGCCTGGACCCGGCGGAGGATCTGGAAGTGGTGGCCCTGACCGGTGACGGCGCGGCCTACGGCATGGGGCTGTCGGCCACTTCCAGCGCCATCGAGCGGGGCCTGAATTTTCTCTACCTCTGCTATGACAACGAGGGCTACGGCAACACCGGGCAACAATTCTCCGAGGCCACCCCCCATGGCGCCCGGACGGCCACCAGCCTGGGCCCCCGGGGCTTTCCCGGCTACAAAAAGGACCTGTTCGCCATCTGGGCGGCGCACCGCCCGGCTTACGCGGCCACCGTGGTGGGGGCCGAGCCTCTGGATCTGGCCCAGAAAATGGAGAAGGTCAAAAGCCTCCGGGGGCCCCGCCTGCTTATCGCCCTGGCCCCCTGCCCCACGGGCTGGGACTTCCATCCCCGCGAAGCGGTGGAGATCGGCAGACTCGCAGTCAAAACCGGCATCTGGCCCCTGAAGGAGTACCTTGACGGCCGTGTGGTGCACAGCAAAATCCCCCACCCCCGCCTGCCGGTGGAGGAATACCTCAAAAAACAGGGGCGCTTCGCCCACCTTTTCCATCCCCAGCGCCAGGACCGGCTGATCCAGGAGATTCAGGCCGCGGTCGATGCCTACTGGGCCGGCCTCGCCTGACGGCGTACCTTTCTCCGCCCCGTCTCCTTTTTAGGGTTTCAACCGGCCGGAACCCGGAAAGACCCTCTCCTTCTGCGGGGAACCAAGGCGGTCAGGCCCGCGCCTGGCGCCACGCCGACAGCGAGCCCGGCGATTGTGAGGGAGCTGCCGGCCGTAGGAATTTACCACAAATATCCCTTGACCAGATAAATATAAAAATATCAATGGGATATATTTTACCTCCCCTTCGGCTGTCGGCTTTTCCCACAGCCTCCCCAAAGGACCGGCAATGGAGACTATGTAAAATAATTAAGAAAATTCAATGGGATAACCAAAACGGGCAACTTGGCATAATCATTGCTCTCCAAGGGGACAAATGCAGAGGAGGGCTGAGACCATGAAAACCCAGTCAAAGATGATGGAAGTCTTTGGATTCCGGGTGCCCACCGAGGGTTACTACCTGCACCGGGGCCATGCCTGGGTGGTGCTGGAGAAGGCGGACCGGGTGCGCGTGGGGCTGGACGACTTTTCCCAGAAGATCCTGGGTCCGGCGGACGGCATCAAGCTGCCCGAGGTGGGCAAGACCTATTATCAGGACCACATCTTTCTGGCCCTGCTCCGGCAGGGGAGCAAAGCCTCCTTCGTCTCCCCGGTGGACGGCATCATCGCTGAGGTGAACGAGAAGGTGCGGGAGAAGCCGTCTTTGGTGCATGACGACCCGTACGGCGAGGGCTGGCTGCTGCTGATGGAGCCCACCAACCTGCAGCAGAACCTGTTCAACCTGGTGTCCGGAGAAGCCACCGCCGAATGGATCGACGCCGAGACCCACCGGCTGTTGGATATGCTGGACACCAAGGTGGGCTTCACCCTCCAGGACGGCGGCACCATCGTGGACGATGTGTATGGCCATTTCCCGGCGTTGGGGTGGCGCAAACTGGTCCAGGGGTTTTTCCTGCGGCACCTCACCATCCCCACGATCCATCGGGGTTTTGAGGGGTTCGACCAGTGGGACAAGCGCACCTGGAAGGGAAGATGATGAACACACGGAGCCGGCAGGGACGGGGTGTGGTGCCGACACCCCGTCCGGCGGTGAAATAATGGGAAAGGCAGGGCATGACCATGGCAGCATCACCCATTGAGGACCGGAAGCCGTGCATCTGGATGGAAGCCGGGGTCATCGACTACAAGATCTGTGACAAGGATTTTGACTGCGAGCACTGTGAGCTGGACCGGGCCCTCACCGAGGCCGCCACCGCCAGCCTGGCCCGCCTCAAGGCCCGGCGCGAGGCAGAACGCCCCTGGGAGGACAAGATGCGGCAGCGCTTCGGGGAGCAGCAGAAGTGCCGCCTCATGATGACCCGGCTCTGCCACCAGTGCTCCTTTGATGAGCTCCTGGAGGAGCAGTTCGATTTCTTCCTGTCGCCTGAACGGCCCCGGCTGCAGGAAGTCCTGGGCATCAAGGTGCCTGTGACCAGCTTCCTCCACCGGGGGCATACCTGGGTGGCCCTGGAGAACGCCGGCCGGGTGCGCCTGGGCCTGGATGACTTCTGCCAGCGGGTCTTCGGCCCCGCCAGTCGGATCAAACTCCCTGAGGTGGGCGAAGAACTGCAGGCCGACCGCATGGCCCTGACCCTCTACCGGGGGGGAAAGAGCGCCCAGGTACTGGCCCCCTTGAGCGGGACCGTGGACATGGTCAACCCCCAGGTGCTCAAGAGACCGGAGCTGGTCCACGATGACCCCTACGGGGAGGGCTGGCTCATGGTGGTCTCCCCCAGCAACCTCAAGCCGGATCTGGAGAAGATGCTTTTCGGCCAGTGCAATCTGGCGTGGATCGAACATGAATCCCAGCGGCTGCTGGGGTTGCTGGAGTCGGCGGCGGGAGTTACCCTGCCCAGCGGCGGAACCATCCTGGATGATGTCTTCGGCGCCTACCCCCAACTGGGCTGGGAACGGTTGGTGCGGGAATTCTTGCACAGCGCCTGAACCGGGGGCCGCATCCCACCGGCCCCCGGCAGCGGGGACGGACCGCCAGGGGCGCGGGGCCGACAGGCCCCCGAGCCCCCGTCGGTTCAGGTGGACAGGCCGTATTTCTTGATCTTCTCGTAAAGCGTTGAGCGGTTGATGCGCAGCACCCGGGCGACCTTGGAGAGGTTGCTGCCTTTGCTGGCCAGGACCCGGGCGATGTGCTGGCGCTCCATTTCCTCCAGGGAAAGATCCCCGTATTCCGCCGGCTCGCCGGCAGCGGCAATGAAAGGCAGGTCGGCGAGTTTGATCTGCCGGCCCTTGCCCACAACCACCGCCCGTTCGATGGCGTTTTCCAGCTCCCGGACATTTCCCGGCCAGGGGTACTGCTTCATGGCCTCCAGGGCCCGTTTTTCGATGGAGTCGATTTTCTTCTTGGTTTCGGCGGCGTAGCGCCTGAGAAAATGTTGGGCCAGGAGGGGGATGTCCTCCACCCGTTCCCTCAGGGGCGGCACCTGGATATGGACCACGTTCAGGCGGTAGTACAGGTCCTGCCGGAAAGTCTTGCGGCGGATCGCCTCCTGGAGGTCCTGGTTGGTGGCGGCGATGACCCGGAAGTCGCTCTTGAGCGTGCTGGTGCCCCCCACCCGGGTGAATTCGTGGGTTTCCAGCACCCGCAGCAGGTCGATCTGCATCTTCATGGAGATATCGCCCACTTCATCCAGAAAGAGCGTGCCGCCATTGGCCATCTCCAGGCGTCCCTTCTTGGTGTATTTGGCATCGGTGAAGGCGCCTTTTTCATGGCCGAAGAGCTCGCTTTCCAACAGGTGCTCGGTGAAGGCCCCACAGTTGATGGCGATGAAGGGGGCATAACACCGGGGGCTCTGGGCGTGGATGGCCCGGGCCACCAGCTCCTTGCCGGTGCCGGTTTCGCCGGTGATAAGCACGGTGGCGTCGGTCTGGGCCACCTCCACGATGGTCTCAAAGAGTTTGAGCATCACCGGCGACTGCCCCACCAGGTTCTCGAAGCGGGATATGGTGGCCAAGCGGTCTTTCAGGATCAGGTTCTCCATGGCCAGACTTTGCATCTGCACCAGCTTTTCGATGGTGAAACTCAGCTCCTCCAATTCAAAGGGTTTGAGCAGATAGTCATAGGCCCCCGCCTTGATGGCCTGCACGGCGTCCTGGATATCGCCGTGGGCGGTCATCATGAGGATGGCCGTGTCGGTGTCATTTTCCTTGAGTTTCTTCAGCAGGGTGAGGCCGTCCATTTCGGGCATCTTGACGTCGATGAGCATGATGTCGTAATGGGTCTGCTGGCTCTTGGCCAAAGCGGTGAAGCCATCGGCCGCGGTGTCCACCTGATAGCCGGCCCGCTTCAGCCAGCCGCCCAAAGACTCCCGGATGCTGGGCTCGTCATCCACCACCAGGATGTTGATACTCTTATGGGGCAACATGTTCTTCCCCCGGCTTGCGGGCGGGCAGGCGGATGGTAAAGGTGGTGCCCCGCCCCACGACGCTGTCCACTTTGATGCTGCCTTTGTGGTCGCGCACGATGCCATAGACCACGGACAGCCCCAGCCCCGCCCCGGCGCAGGTCTTTTTCGTCGTAAAGAAAGGTTCAAAGATCTGGGGAATGTTTTCCTTGGGGATCCCCTTGCCGGTGTCCGTTACCTTGACGACCACCTCTTGGCGCCGGCCGTTCCGGGTTTCCAGAATGAGCCTGCCGCCTTCGGGCATGGCGTCGATGGCGTTGAGGAACAGGTTGAGAAAAGTTTGGCTCATCTGGCCCTTGTCGGCCAGAACCGGCCACAGGTCCGGGGCCAGCCGCCGTTCGACGGCGATGCCCTGCAGCCGCATCTGGTAGGCCACCAGGGCCAGCGCTTCCTCCAGCACGGCGTTCAGATTGACCGGTGTGAATTCCGGTTGCCGTTTGCGGGAGAAGGTCAGCAGGTTGGACAGCGTCCGGCTGACCCGGGAAGTCTCGGCATAGACCATCCCCAGATACTGGCGCAAGTCCCGCAAGTCCTCGTCGCTCAGGTGCCCCTGCTCGACCATGCTTTGCATCAGCTTCACGAAGTTGAGGATGCCGGTGAGGGGATTGTTGATTTCATGCACCACGCTGGCCGCCAGCTTCCCCAGCGAGGCCATCTTGTCTTCATGGAGGGTCCGCATCCGGGCCAGCACTTCCTGGGTGATGTCCCGGGACAGGTCCACCACCTGTTGGATGCGGCCCTGTTCATCGCGCAGGGGGTGACAGACAATATGGTAGTAACGCTCCTTGCCATCTTTATCGAAGTGCACGTGGGTGGCGGAAGCGGCCCGGCCGGTGCTCACGGCTTCCTTGAGCGGGCAGGGGTGGTCGGGAATCGTGCAGGGCTCTTTGAGATGGTGCGAAACTTCATAACAGTGTTTGCCCACCACCTGTTCCCGCCGCAAGCCCACCGCCTCCAGCAGTGCCCGGTTGACGGTTATGATGCGGTAGTCCAGATCAATGACCATCATGTGGTCGGCGATGCCGTTCACGATGGTTTCCAGGAAAACCTTGTCCTTGATGGTCTGGATGAGCAGCTGTTGGGCCCGTTTCTCGGAGCTTTGCAGGCTGGCCTCCAACCGTTTCCGCTCCGTGACGTCCTTGATGACCTCGATGACCCGCCTCTGGGTCCCTTCGGGCGGACATAGCGGCGACATGGTGATTTCATCATAGCGCACCGTGCCGTCGGGATTGAGGTCGGTCTGCAGGACCTGCACCGTCTGACGGCTCTCCAGCACCGTGGGCAGGGGACAGGTCATGCCCTTGCGGTCGCAGGGCTCGTCGAATTCATGGAAGACTTCATAGCAGGGCCGACCGATGACCTCCTCGGCCCGCTTTTGGAAGCGGTCCAGGAAGGGGAGATTGGCTTCCTCCACCAGGTAATTGGCCCGCAGCACGATGACTGGGTCGGGCAGGTGGTCGAAAATCCTTTGGAAGCGGGTGCGCTGCCCGGCCAGTTTGATTTCCTGGGCCACCTTGCTGCGCAGCCGATCTTCTTCCCGCTTCAGGAGGTCCCAGAAGAGCCGGGCCTTGATGTGGTCAACAATCTGGGTATGGGGGCCCTTTTTCTCGAGGAGGTCTTCTCTCACCTCCGGATCGCCGGTGAGCTCCAACACCAGGTCCGGGTCTTTCTCCAGGAGGGCGGCGTAGTCGGGAAAGGTGGGAATCCCCAACTCCCTGGCCAGGGTCATGCCCGGGGCCTGACCGTTGGGGTCCGCGATGCCGATGATCTGGAGGCGATTCCGGTAGCGCTGGTCCCCGGTCAGGTGCCGCAGCACCTCGTGACCGCCCTTGCCGCCGCCCACCAGCCCGATCGTTAAGGGCACATCCTCCCGCGCCGGGGAGAGTTCCATGGAGATGAGATCCCAGAAGTCCTCAATCTGGGCGGGGCGATCCACGTTGAGGACGATGAGCCGGTTGGTCTGGAGTTCCTCTATCTGGTGAGAGACCTCCGGGTGGCCGGTGGCGTTGACGATGATGTCCACTTCAGGCAGCTGCAGGAGATCGGCCAAGTCCACGGTGACAAAGAGATTGTGGCGGTAAGCGTAGAGGATGCCCGGGGCCTGGGGGTTCAGGTCCGCCACTCCCACCACCCGGAGGGCCTGGCTCTCCCCCCGGGGGGGCACCAGGGCCTCGAGAATGGCCATCCCTTGCCGGCCGGCCCCGATGAGGGCCAGATTGTATGACGTCCTGCCGGGACTCATAAAGCACCAGAATGCGGGGGAGGCGGCCAGGGACCCCTGGTCCTCCCGGGAGGGGAGCCTGTCTTCCCCAAGCCTGTTCCCAACCTGCTCTATATGCCTATCTTAGCATTATTCCACCAGTTTTTCCACCCGGGCCTTGCTCACCTTGAACTCCGGGATCTTGGCCAGGGGGTCCAGGGCCTCGGCGCTGGTGAGCACATTGGTGGGGTTTTCGCCGAAGTGAATGGGCAGGAAGAGGTTGCCGGGCAGCACCGACTGGCTGATTTTGGCCGGCACCTCGATGCGGCCCCGCCGGGAGGACACCACCAGCTGGTCCCCTTCCTGAATGTGCAGCCGGGCCGCGTCCAC
>FWPV01010021.1_pt1 | contig 15725 bp, 9 predicted proteins | sample 2228371 | NCBI WGS metagenome assembly FWPV01 (sample SAMEA103939776, study PRJEB20133) | metagenome | reverse complement strand
CTGACCGGCAAATCGAACTGCGCGCGGTTGAAGACGTTGAACGCCTCGGCGCGGAAGTCCACCGAGAACTGCTCGCCCAGCCGCGTGCGCTTGTTCAGCGCCACGTCGGCCTGCCAGAGCCCGGGCCCGCGCAGCATGTTGCGCGGAGCGTTGCCCCACGTGCCACGGGCCGGCGCCGCGAACGCCGCGCGGTTGACCCAGAGGTCGGGCGTCTGCAAGTCCGGGTAAGGCGCGGCCCCAGTCAGGTCAGGCCGCTGGTTGCGCGCGTTGCCGTCCGGCACGTCGGCCGTGGCGCGGTCGAGCGTGGGCGAGAACGGCCGTCCCGTGCGCGCCGTGAAGACGCCGGAGAGGTCCCACCCCTCCAGCAGGCGGCCGGCGAAGCCCGACTTCGGCCCGAAGGCGCGCCCGCGGCCGAACGGCAGCTCGTAGACGGAGTTGATGGTCGCCGTGTGGCGGATGTCGAAGTTCGACACGGCGCGCTCGCAGCGCCGGCAGCTGGCGATCATGATTTCCGCCCCGTCGCCCGCTCCGGCGTTGTCATCCAGTGCCTTCGAGTACATGTACTGCAGCTGGAACAGCCACCCGCGCGTGAAGTTGCGCTGCAGCGAGTTCTGCCAGCCATGGAACGTGTTGTTGTGCCAGTTGTTCTTGCGGTCCACGTCGGCGAAACCGGCCAGCGGCCGCACGGTGGTGCCCGGGATGAACGTGTTCACGCGGTCGCGCCCGAACAGCTTCGAGCCGCGGTTGCCCACGTACGCCGTCTGGAAGACGAAGGCCGCGGGCAGCTCGCGCTGGATCGAAAGGCTCCACTGCTGGCTATAGAAGTCGCGCCGGTCGCGCTGCAGGGCGCGGGGCTGGAAGCCCGCCGAACGGGCCTCGGCCAGGAAGGGCGCGATCGGATAGGCCAGCCCCGGCCGCTGCGCGCCCGTGAGCTGGAACCGCTCCGGCTCGCTGTCCACCGCCGCCGTCACGTCGTCCTGCTGCCCCGGCCCGTAGTAGATGCCGTAGCCGCCGCGCACCACCGTCTTCTGCGTCGCGCCCCAGGCGAAGCCGAAGCGGGGCGCCAGGTTGTTCCGGTCGGGGAAATACCACGGCGCGCCCTGCGGGCACCAGCCGGCGCAGCGGATCTCGTCGAACACGCGCCCGCGCCCGTTCACTTCGGTCATCACCGTGTAATACTCGTACCGCGCGCCCAGGCTGAGCGTCAGGTTTTTCAGCGCGCGCCACTCGTCCTGCACGTAGCCCTGCCACAGCGTGCGCCGGCCGCCGAACATCGGCAGCACGCCCGCCACCTCAAAGCGGTCCATGCGATTGTTGATGAAGGCGTCCAGGCTCGCGTAGCGCACCGAGACGGATCCGTCGTCGCCCGCATTGAGCTGGATCCGGCGCGCCTCGCCGCCGAACTTCACCGTGTGCCGGCCCATCTGCCAGCTCACGTTGTCGCTGTAAGTCCAGGAGTTCGGCTTTTCATAGATGGCCGTCGAAGCCTGTGTCGTGGTCAGTCCGGGTACGGTGAACGCCTCCCGGTGGAGGCCCGTCTGCGGCCGTGTGAGAGCGCTGCGGTTGAAGCCGAACTTGAAGTCGTTGACGATCCGCGGCGACAGCACGGCCTGCCACTGCGCCGTCGCGTTGGTCGGCCGCACGTAGCTTTCGCGGTACTCCAGCAGTCCGGAGCGCCGGTCGTTGAACGTGCCGTCCGTGGTGTTGAAGCGGAAAAACAGCAGGTGATTCCCGTTCAGCCGGTGGTCGATGCGCACCGTGCCCGCGTTCTCTTCCCATCGGTTGCGGAACACGCCGGTGAAGCGGTCCACCAGCGGATCGCTGGTCGGCGTCTGCCCCACAGGGTAGGCATTGACGATGCTCGCCAGCGCCGGCGAGGTCTGCGCCACCCGCTGCCGCAGCAGCGCGCTCGGCACCAGCCCGTTCACCGCCGCCTGGCCCAGCCGCTGCTGCAGGCCCTCGTAGTTCACGAAGAAGAATGTGCGGTCGCGCCGGACCGGCCCGCTCAGGTTGCCGCCGAACTGGTTCAGGCGGAAGTCCGGGTTGTCGCTCGGATCGAACGGCCGGCGCGCATCGAAGATGTCGTTGCGCACAAACCAGAACAGGCCGCCGTGCAGGTCGTTGGTGCCGCTGCGGGACACGAGGTTGATCTGCGCCCCGGCGCTGGTGCCCGTCTCGGCCGTATAGCTCGACGAGTTCACCTTGAACTCGGAGATCGAATCCAGCGAGATGACCAGCCGCAGCCCGCCCTCCTGCCGGGGATCCTTGATCCCGGTCGCGTCCACGCCGTCGAACGTCCAGTAGTTCTCGTCGCGGTAGCGGCCGAAGAAGCGGATCGAGTTCTGCGTGCCGTCGCCGGTGTTGATCGCGCCCGGCGCCAGCGCCATCAGGAAGCTCCAGTTGCGGCCGTTGATCGGAATGTCCTTGATCTGCCGCAGCCCGACCACCGAGCCCAGATCCGCCGAGGTCTGCTCCAGCGGCGTCGCCTCCGCCTGGATCTCGATCTGCGTGGCCACCGTGCCCACCTGCAGCCGGAAGTTCACCGTCCGCTGCTGGCCTACGGCCAGAACCACGCCCGTCGTCCGCGCCGGCGCGAAGCCGTCCTTCGTCACGCTGGCCTCGTAGGTGCCCACCGGCACGGCTGGGAAATCGTAGAAACCTTCGCTCGAAGTCTCCGCTTCGCGCGTGAACCCGGTCGCCGGATTGACGATCTTGACCACGGCGCCCGGGATCGATGCCCCTGTCTCATCCAGAACCTGGCCGCTCAGGCGGCTCCGGTCCACTTGACCTGCGGCCACGGCGGCAATCAGGATCGCCGCGGCTGGCAGCAACACTCCACGAATGGAACTCATGCTGCCAAGCTAGCAGCGGACCATTTGAATTCCGTTTCAGAAGTTCTGACGACTAATACTACTGGGTCATAAACGTTTCGCTCCACAAAAAGGGCAGCAGGGAAGCTGCCGCATCAGCCGTCCGGCGAGGGCTCGCCGCAGGTTCGCTATCGAGTATGCTTCACACCGTTGCTGGCTCTCTGCCGCTGCCCCGCGGCCGGTAGTCCGCCGCCGGCCCGGCCGCCTCCAGCTCCAGCTTCCCCGCGCGGGCCGAGGGGGAAAAACGGCTCCTCTCCGCCACCAGGAAGCCATAGGCTGCGATACAGAGCGTGGCATGGTGATGAAATCCCCGCCACGAGCGCCCTTCAAAGTGGCCCAGCCCCAGCTCCTGTTTCAGCTCCAGGTAGTCCCGCTCCACCAGCCAGCGGTGCTTGGCCAGCCGCACGAGCTCCTGCAGACTCGTATCGGCCGGCAGGTTCGACAGCCAGTACTTGGTGGGCTCGGCAGATCCCTGCGGCCACTCGGCCAGCAGCCACAGCTCAGCGTGAGGCTCCGATCGCCAGTAGTCGCGGTGCGCCGGACGCACCCGCATGGCCACAAACCGCGACACCAGCCGCCGCGCCGTGCCCTCGCGCCACGCCACCCGTTTCAGCACGCCCTCCCCGAGACTCGTCACATACTCCCGCGCTGTCAGCGGCTTGTGTTGTGGTGTCCGCCGAAGCAGCTTCGTCGGCCGTCCGCGCCCGCTCCACGGCTTCGGCTCCAGTGGCCCCTCGCCTGCCCGCCACACGCTCACGCTGCCCTGTACCCCCACCACATAGCGCAGCCCCAGCTCTTCGAGCGACTCCCGAAACCGCGTGTCAGACCCATAGCCGGCATCGGCCAGCACCACGCCCACCGGCACGCCCTCTTCCAGCGCTTTCCCGATCATCCCCACGGCGATCTCCGGCTTGGTCTGAAACCCGACCTCCTCGGGTACCCCTGCCCGCTGGCGGCGTGGGCGATCCTCAGCCCATTCCTTCGGCAGGTACAGCCGCCACGCCACCGGCAGGCTTGCCTCCCACGTGGCCACACTGAGACTCACCGCCACCTGGCAATTCTCCTGCTTACCCAGTTGCCCGCAGTACTGCCGCGCCACACCGACCGAGTGCCGCCCCTTCTTGGGAATGCCCGTGTCATCGACAATCCAGGCCACCACCGGTCCACGCCGCTGGATGGCAGGCAGCACCTGCCGGCGGACTGCAGCCAGGAGGGCCTCATCGCTCCACGGCGACTGGGCGACGAAGTGATGCAGCGACTGCCGCGTCGCCTGCACGCGATCCGGACGGAGACGGGCGGCCATCGGTTCGACGCTCTTCCGCTCGCCCGGCAGCAGCAGCCCGCGACAGTAATCCTTCAGCGGCTGGTGCCGGTCGGCATGCCCCGCGGCCCTGGCCAAGCCCTCCACATAGGCCGCGAAGCGCTGTTCTTGCGGGCTTGGCCCCACAGGAGCGCTACGCACGAAACAATGATAGCATAAAATGTTCTATTTATGACCCAGTAGTATTAGCGGCATCAACGGCATACAGATTGACGGTTTTTCGGTTAAAGTTCCAGTTAGGGCCGACGGCATGCGCATGAGCTCGTCCACGCGTTCTTGGCAATCCTCTCTGGGGCAACCAGCCTGCGTGGTGTCCTCTGGTAAAACCAAGACACGTGGACCTCACAGCTCCTGTGCCGCAGGTCGGCCGAGTCGCTCGGGTGTTTCCATGAATGAACGTCCATTGTGCCCCGCAATTGCGGGTGGCTTCTGATCGATTTGCCGAGGGCCCCAATCCGCCGTTCGGGACCGTCTCGGGATTCTGGGTTCAGTCAGTAAGTTAGTTGGCAGCTTGGAGGAACCATGTGGATGCGTTCAAAATACCAGTCCATCCTGAATCTGTTGATTCACGCGGTGGCAACCAGCATCACACCGGGAATGCTTGCTCTGGCCCAGGAATCGGACTCGCTCTTGGAACGTGTTGCACCGTTCTGGCGAATCGGGGCGGGCTTTGAGACCCGTCTGATGCTGAACAACACGCAAGCGGCTCCGCGTATTGTGCGTTTCGAAGTGTTCGATTCTGATGGGCGGCGAGTCCCGGCCCGGGAGTTGACCCTGGGGCCGCTGGAAAGCATCGAGGTCGACTTGGGCGATCTCACTGGCGGACGCAACGGCTACGGCCAGATTTCTCTACGCCACGACGGCCGTCCGCTGGAGGTCGCGGCGCATGTGATGGTCATGCATCGCGGGCGCGGTCTGGTTTTCGACGAGCACTTCCAGATGCGAAGCCAGTTCCTTGGCAGCCGCCTTGTCGGGACGTCCGACCTCGGCGTCAACTCGGCCGCTTCCATGCTGGTAGTAGCCAACACTGGCGGCGAACGGCGGCGGGTGACTATTCAGGCCGTTTCCGGCCGACGTCGCGGTACAACGAACCTGACGGTCGGGCCGCACGAGACGCAGACCGTTCCTTTCGGCGCTCTTTTCCGGGAACCGGAAACCGCTGGGCGGAATCCAAATGATACGGCAGTGGCAATCGAGGTGGAACACGACGGCGCGAGGGGAGAGGTCCTTGTCCAAGGGCTCCTCATGGGGCCCCAGGGTTTGGCGGCGAACATGCGTTTTGCCGACCGGGCGAAGCTGGTTTCACGTCGCGCGCTGAGTCCCGTGTTGAGGCTACACCCGGGCCAACGATCCCGTTTGGCACTCTACAACCTTGGGTCAACCCCGTTGTCAGTAAGCCCTGTGGTTCGTTACAGAACCGGAAAGCTCATTGGCCGTTTGCCTCTGGCACCGCTCGCTCTGGCGACCCGTGAGGTGCGGGGCGATGAGTTGACTGCCGCTTTGGCTGCCCTGCCTCCAGGCGCTCAGGATCTTGGGTTGTCGCTCGAATGCGAGGGCGCGCCGGGGAGCCTTGTGGCAGAGGTATTGATGATCGATCCACGGAGCGGCAATGTGGTCCCGGCTAGTCCGAAGGACGTCGAGGGAGAAGGCTCCGTCGGCATGACATTCGCGTGGCGGTTGCACGATACCGCCAGCACCGTGATCGCGCTTGCAAACCCGAGCGCCGACAAGGAAATACCCGTCCAGCTCATCCTCTTCTTCGATGGCAAGACCTACGCTTTGGATGGAGGTGGATCCCTCCAGCCTGGAGAAGTCAAGCACTTCGACATCCGCCGGCTAAGGGACGAACAAGTACCTGGCCAGGGCGGCGTCCTGATCCCGCCTGGGGTGATGAAGGGACAGGCGAAAGCGATTGTGCGCAACGAATTGGGCCAAAACTACAAGATTCTCGGCCAGGCGATCTCGGTGGGCACGCAGGGCCCAGCGGTAGGGTCGCTCGGCTGTGCGCTCTGCCCTCCGGACCCAAGCCATGTGGTGCTGAACCCGGGCAGCTTTACCAACAACGTCGGGACAAACCAGCAGATCTACCCGTGGATCTATTGGAGTGATCAGAGTTCGTTCATCAACAATAACCCGTACGCGATCGACTGGTATCCTGCGAACTCGAGCGTGGCCACGGTCTCCGAGGCGTGGTACAACTTCCGGGTCCAGTTCCTGAACCCGGGTACGACCAGCATCGACGCCACGATGCCCAACGAGTGCCATTACGAGTACGACTGGTTCTACGGCAGCTGCGTGTGCAGCTATTACCTGCCAGTCTGGGCCCTAGCGCCAGCGCAGGTCACGGTGAAGCCTACCGTCAGCATCAGCGGTAGCGGTTGGAGAGTTCCCTTATCAGCGATTACGAACGATCCGCAGATCGCCCGGAGCATCACCATCGACGCTGCGAGCAATCCTCCGTCCACAACTGGGTTCTCCTGGAGCACGACGACGCCTGGGTTGCTCTCACTCAGTGCTTCAGCGTCTAACAGGTCGCTGAAATACGGCCTTTCAACGACTGTCTCGCACGCATAATCAATGACTTGCAGACGCTCATTTGTGACCAAGTGCGATATTTCAGCGACCTGCTAACACTGTGGTCGCAACCTCCGTTGGCGCAAGCACGGCACGAAACGATGCGCGTGTGAGCGTTACAGTGACAATCAACGGCATCACGAGCGATCCCGCAACCACCACGGGTACGGTTGTCAAACCCACGAATCTCACAGTGATATCGGACACGACTGACCAGACTGGCCACACTTGCGTGACGAATCCCGTTAGCAGGTCGCTGAAATATCGCACTTGGTCACAAATGAGCGTCTGCAAGTCATTGATTATGCGTGCGAGACAGTCGTTGAAAGGCCGTATTTCAGCGACCTGTTAGTCCAACATGCGCTCAAAGCCAGTTCCAAGGAGACGGCAACTACAGCACCTATCTACGAACCAAGAAATATCGAGTTCTGGATCAGTTCACACCGGCCGAAGACATCCCTTTCAACATGCGGCTAGAGGAGTCATATACTCCTCCGTCAGGAAGTTGCGGTTCGCAGAGCATAACCATCGGTCCCACGAGTTACGGAGCAACGATCACGGACTGCTTTTATTTATGCAGCGAGATCTGTCGCACTGGTGGCAGTTGCTCGAGTGACGCCACTCAGACCATCACCGTCAACGGATACAACGTCTTCCAGAAACCCATCACGTGGACCTGCAGCGGTGTTACTGTTCCGGCTCCATGAGCAACGGCTCTGCGAAAGAAGGAGGCTCTCATGCATGCTCAATTCGGCAAACGGTTGGCTCCGGTATCGCGAATGTGGAGACTGGCTGCTGTTGCTAGTTTAGTCTGCTTTGCAAGCGGGTGGCTGTTTGGGTTCGACGAGAGTGCATCCGTTTTGAACGTTCCTGTAGAAGAGTACAGCCTTGACGAGGCGGAGATGCAGGAAGCTCTCGGCATTCTAAGAGGAAAAGATCCGAAGCGCATTCTGATCGGCTTCGAGACGATCAAGGATCGTCCGAAGTCTCAACCGGTGCTTATCAGGAGTCTGCATCTGCGAAATCAGACCGTGGGGCAGATTCTGCAGAGGTTGTGTGGCGAAGACCCCCGATATGCGTTTGAAGTGATGAGCGATCCTCGAATCGTAAACGTGTATTTGACGAGCGCCAGGAGCGACGATCGGAATTTGCTCAACCTGCGTGTATCGCAGTTCGATGTAGACGGATACGTTCACCCTCAGACGCTGATCAGGTCGATTGACAGATACGCGCCCGAACTGCGCGATTATCTGAACGAGAAGCGCAGGGAGCAGTGGGTACGCACGGGTCCGCCCGGTGCGTTCCCCGGGTCAGTGCTTTCCGGAGATGCGCCGTTGCCCAAGGTCAGCATTCATTTGCGGAACCTGACAATCCGGGAGATCCTCAACGCCATCGTGCTGTATACCTATGATCACCGGGACGCTCTCGGCTTTTCTTTCCCGCTGAGTTGGAAGTATGAGTTTATTGTGGACCCGGCGGCCCCCACAGGACTTGGGGGACAGCCGAAGTGGGACATTTTCTGATGCATTTCGGACAACTCTGGGGGCGCTGTGAAGCTGCGAAGCATCGTGAGCATTCGGCAAGCCTGCATGACACCCACCCGGCATAGCTGATAGGGTCGTTCTGTCGCCGGCTTTGCCGGTGGCAAGGAGTGGCAATGACCCGTGGCCAACGTTCGCGCGTTCCCAGCGTAGATGAAGTACGCTCCCGTTTCGAGCAGTGGAGGCAGACCCGGCAGCGGAGAGCCCGCATCCCGGACGAGCTGTGGTCCGTGGCCCTCCAACTGGCCCGACGGGATGGCGTCCATCGAATGGCCACCGCCCTGCACCTGGATGGCGGCAAGCTGAAACGGCGCATGGTCCCTTCGCAGGCGGACGTTCCCAGGAAACCGATGCCGCCGGCGTTTGTGGAACTTATGTGGCCCGGCGCGGCACCCTCCCCCGCCCTACGATTTCCTTGGACACTGATTTGCGATAAGGAGAATCAGGATGTCCAACACGAAACACTCGGATTCCGGGCCCGTGGAAGGAGCCCGGAGGGCGACTGAAGCGGGGCCCGAATCCGGCCGGGGTGGCAAGGGGCGCTGGTCGGCCAAACGCAAGATGAGCGTAGTTCTGGAGCTGCTGCGCGGCGCCGATCTGGAGTCTACCAGCCGTAAGCACGGCGTCACGGCAGCAACACTGTCGGAGTGGCGCGAGGCCTTCCTGGCGGGCGGCGAGGAGGGGCTCAAGATTCGGCAGGAGGATCTGGTGGACGAGCAGGGCCGCCGGATGAAGTCCGTCATCGCCGAGTTGGCGATGGAGAACGAGCTGCTGCGGGAACGCATCCGGCGCATGGAGGACGAGAAGCCTTTTCTGCGGTGGAGGTCTCGCGCGTGAGCCGTACCCGGTCGGCCTCCACAAGGCGCTGCTACGGGCGCCCCTCGGGTGCTCAAGGCGTGGGGCCTGTCGCGGTCGACGTTCTACCAGCGGCGGCGCCACGAGGTCTCGCCTCGTCCGCCCGCCAGGCGCGGCCCGAAGACGCGCTACACCGATGACCAGCTCACCGGCGAGATCCGGCGCACGATTCACGAGTCGCCCTTCCACGGCGAAGGCCACCGCAAGATTTGGGCGCGGCTGCGCCTGGCCGGTGTGCGCACGTCGAAACAGCGCGTGCTCCGCCTGATGCGCCAGCACGAACTGCTGGCGCCGCAGCGGCAGCCGCAGCCGGTCGAGCCAAAGCGGCACGAAGGCACCATCGTTGCCGGGCGGCCCAACCAGATGTGGGGCATCGACGCCACGGCCGGCTTCACTGTCCGGGATGGACAAGTTGCGATCTTCGCCATGATCGACCACTGCTCGGCCTGCTGCCTGGGCATCCATGTGGCCAGACGCGGCACGCGGTTCGAGGCGCTGGAGCCGGTGCGCCAGGCCGTGCGCGAACAGTTTGGCGGCTTCTCCGAAGGCATCGCCCTCGGCGTGAAGCTGCGCCATGACCACGGCTCCCAATTCATGAGTGACGACTTTCAGCGCGAAATCCGCTTTCTCGGCCTGGAGTCTTCACCAGCTTTCGTGCGCGAGCCCGAAGGCAACGGCTGCATCGAACGCTTCTTCCGCACCCTCAAGGAGCAGCTCTTGTGGGTGCGGCACTTCGAAACTCTGGAGAAGCTGGCGGAAGCGCTCGAAGAATTCCGGCAGCACTACAACGAGCAGTGGCTGATTGAACGGCTCCACTTCCAATCCCCGCGGCAGGCTCACCAAGCCCTGCTTGCCCTCGAGGCTGTTGCATGACGATAATTCAAAAAACTGTCCAAGAAATCGGGGGCGGTACACATCGGAATCGCAGGTTGTAAGCCGAGGCCTCGCCCGGAAGCGTGGTGAGCGGGCGTCTGGCGGCAAAAGCCGGGGCGAGCCATGCCGGCCGCCGGCGGAAGAGGCCGGGAGAGGCTGATCCATCCATGCCGCACCGCGGTCACTGGCTGCGTCCAGGGCGTTCCGGCTCCGCTGGCAGGGTGATGTCTGGGATCAAGGCCTCGGAGACGAAAGCCGGCGGCGACCCGGGGCAGGCGAGCTCGTCCATCGCATCTCTGTCAGGCCAGGCAGCGGAGGCAGCGGCCACGGCCTCGGGCTCCGGACCGGAACGTTCGGCGGCCAGCCGCGCGGCGGCGGCGAAGAAAGGCGGGCCGGCCCGCTCGAGCTGACGGAAGACAGGCCAGGCGGCCGGCGCAACAAAACGGGCAAGGAATGTTTCGAGCGCCCGCCGGGCCCTCTCCGCAGCCTCCGTGTCGTGCTGGACGACGGCATAAGCGATCTTGAGCTCCAGCCAGGCGGCGAAGTCCAGCAGCACGGCAAGCTGGTCCGGCGCCTCGTCAGCCGGAGGCTCGTAAGCGAAGGCCTCATGGAACGCCGACAGCCCGGCCAGCAGGTAGCCGGGCTGCAGTCCTCCGTCGAAGGCGACGGCGCGTGCGCGCATGGATCCGGCCGGCCCGAAGAGGCTCAACCACAGGCCGCAGCGGGATTCCGCCAGTGCCGTCCTTGCCAGCTCCGCGAGGCCCGGATCCCGGATGCATTCCAGCAGAAGTTCGACGCGGCGCGCCCAGCCGTCGCCCGGATAAGAAAGGATCTGGGACAGCAGCCGCCACTCCGCGGCCCGGTCCAGATGCTGGACAAGCTCAGGAGAGGGCGCGGGACCGCTCATGATCCGGCCCTCCTTACCAGCGGAATCCACCCGGTGCGCATCTTGCGCGCTCCGGATTCCTGTTGCGATCCCTGCCAGACGGCGAAGGCGACGTGGGTCCGCTGGTCGCGCCCGAGTCCCTGGGGCAGGGGGCGGCGTATGACGACGGACCAGCGGGTCTTCTGGAACACGCCTCGTCCGGTGGCGTCTTGAACAGACGCGGGCGCAAGCGTGCCCGGGCCGGTGGCGATGAGCGACTCCACCGGCGACTGCCTGGGCCCGGCGCGGCGGTTGCCGGCAGCCATGGCGGGCGAATAGAGCCGCTCCATCTCCTGGCGCGCGGCCGAACCCGGCTCGAGCGGCTTTGCTTCGAACGGGTAGTGGTCTATGGAGGCATTGGGGTAGAGATCGCGGATGGTGTCGCCGCGGCCGTCCACCCAGGCCTGCCAGTCGGCTCGCCAGTATGCAATCTGAACGGGGCGGCCCTCCTGGCCCATCTGCGGCTCGGGCAGTTCCGGCTCGATTTTTTCCGGCAATTGCACGGCGCAGGCGTCGACCATGCGGGAAGGGCCGGGCGTGCTGTCGTCGCCCGGATCCGGCCACTCCAGGCGGAAGGCGATTTCCGCGCCGTTGGTGATGGAGCGGACGGCGATCTCCGGAGTGGAGGGCCGCATCAGGCGCGGCTCCACGAGGTCCTGCGGCAGCAGCGCAGCGCGGTACTCGGGGGCGGCGTTCCATGCCTTGTCTTCGGGGCCGTCGGGCAGCCGCGCCGTCTCCACGGCGACGACCTCGTTCGCCAGCCTGGGGCCGCGGGAGCAGCCGGCGGCCAACAGCAGCATTCCAGCCAGCCAGTATGCGCGCATGACGGGAAACCTCCTCACGGGCAGTTGATCCTCACGATCTGCGTGCGCGGATCGCGCGCAGGACGGACGATGACCGGCTCGCGCAGCGGCACGCGCACCAGTTCGGCGCCCCTGTCGTCGGCGCCGACCACGGTCTCGCCCTGGCGCCGGAACCGGGAGACCAGCATTTCGGTGGAGCCGAACAGGCACAGCAGCCCGGCCAGGTCGGGATCGCGCGCCGCTTCGCGGTACGCTGTCACGGCCTGCGCCGCGCCGGGGCCGAAGAGCTGGCGGTTGAAGCTCTCCGGGGCGTGCACCGGCGGAATGTAATAGACGTTCGGTTCCAGTCCGAACTGGGGGAAGAGGGGGAGCGCCACCTTGCGGATGTGGACCAGGTAGTCGATGGGGTTGTCCGGCCGCGCCCGGTCCGGCGTGGAAATCCAGCCGGCCAGGCGGATTTTGCCGATGCAATTGACAAAACATTGCGGCTGAATGCCCTGCTCGATTTTCGGGAAGCAGGCGATGCATTTTTCGGAGGTGCCGGTGAGCGGATTGTAGAAGACTTTCTTGTACGGGCATCCGCGGACGCATTCCTGGTAGCCGCGGCAGCGGCCCTGATCAACGAGCACGATCCCGTCCTCGGGCCGCTTGTAAATGGAGCCGCGCGGGCAGGAGGCGAGACAGGCCGGGTAGGTGCAGTGATTGCAGATCCGCGCCAGATAGAAGAACCAGCGGGCGTGGGGCAGCGACAGGAACTCGCCGTGGTCCACCTGCCCGGCGCAATCGTCCTCGCCGGTGTTGGGATAGGCGTAATCCGTGTCTTCCGGGCGCCAGCCGAGCACGCGCTCGCCGGCCGGCGCCGCCTCGAACAGGGTGCGCCCGGCGTAGCGGCCGCCGTCCCATTCCTGGCCGCCGAGCATCTCCAGCAGCCGGACGTCGGAGGCGAGGGGGTAGCTGCCGTAAGGCTTGGTCTCGACGTTGTTCCAGAGCATGTACTCCTGGCCCTTGCCCGAAGTCCAGGTGGTCTTGCAGGCCAGGGTGCAGGTCTGGCAGGCGATGCATTTGTTGATGTCGAAGACGGCGGCGAACTGCTTCTGCGGGCGGGATTCCGGATACCAATAGGACATTTCCCTGCCGATTTGCCAGTTAAAGACGCGTGCCATCAGGATTTTCCTCCCTTCTGCCGCACGAATTCCCCGGAAAGAAAGCGCTTCATGGCTTCCGATTCATATCTGGGGCGGATGCCGAGCGCGGCGGGCCGCCACAACCCGCTGGCGCCGGGACCGCCCGGCTCGGCTTTGGTGATCTTGACGAACGCTTCGCGCGGCGCGCCGGTCGGGCAATGGATGTCCGGCTCGTAGCCCTGGCGGATGCCCTGGCCGAACATCGTCTTGTGGACCAGCGAGTCGGTCATCCAGGTGGGCTTCAGCCAGCCGCGCGTGGCTGACTGGTGCGAGCCGGACCGGAACATGGCCTGGTAGCCGGTGCGCGGGTTCTTCGCCAGTCCGTCGGGGCGGCTCTTCTGGCCTTCCACCGAGCCAGGGGTGGCCGTGTACATGTTGAACCACATCCGGGTCACGCCGCGCGGCGTGCCCGGATAATAGCGCGCGCGGCACAGCAGCCGCGCGAATTCCATGTTCTTTTTGTCCTTCTGCCAACCGCGGAAGGGGCGGTCTTCGGGGTCGGGATCGATCCAGACGTAATCGCCGTCCTCGACGCCCAGCTCCTTCGCATCGGAGGGGTTGATGTCCACATAGCCCTCGGTGACGAACGGCATGCGGCGGTCGTGCCGGTAGAGGTCGCCGAATGGCCCGAACAGCACGGCGATCATGTCCGTGTCGATGGGAGTGGTGTGGGACCCGTGCCGGTACTTCGGCGTATGGAAGATGAACTTGAATCCCTGCCCGGCCAGCGGATGGCGCGTCTTCTTCGCCTCCTGCCAGGGAAGGACCACGTTGCGGCCGCAGCGCGTCTCGCAGCTCAGGTCGTCGCGGCGCACGCCGTAGACCTCCGGCTGCTCGGGCCGGAGCGCCTCATGCTTCGGCGCGATGATGATGTTCGGTTCGTAGAAGGTGGAATCGACCGGCTCGCGGTGGACCGGGAGGTTCTCGCCGGCGGCGATGAACTCCGGCTCTTCGCGGTAGAACTCGAGCCGCCCCGACTTGGTGTACCAGGGCATCGAATCGGCCACCTGGTCGTAGCCGACGGCCTTGGGCGTGGTGCGGCTGTTCATCAGCGCAGGAATGCCCTGCTTCGCCTTGGCCTCGAGGTCGAGGAAGCGGTAGCCCTTCGTATTGGTGCTGTGGTCCAGGATCCGCTGGAGGTAGATGTCGGTCCGCCCTTCGCGCACGAACTTCCAGCAGTCGTTGAACCGCTTGTCGCCGGTCAGCTCGGCCAGCCTGGAAGCGACCAGGGCGAAGACCTCGATATCGCCCATGGTCTGGAAGGCGCGCTTCATCGGCGTGCGCGGGAACACGACCAGGAACGGGTTGGTGACGGAGGCCGTCATGTCCGGGTGCTTCAGCTCGAACCAGGCGTCGACGCCGAAGACGACGTCCGCCCATTCGCAGGAGGCGCTCCACCACCATTCATTCACAGCGATCAGTTCAATTCGCGGCAGAACGTTTATGACGGTGTTGAAGTGCCACTTGACGTTGCCGAGGATCGAGTTCGCGTTGGCGAACCACATCGACTTGGTCGGCGTGGGAATGTGCGTCTTGCCCGTCAGCAGCCTGTTTCCCACGCGCAGCGGATGGTCTTCGTGGTTGTAGTAGTGGGCTGATTCGGGCTTCCAGTACTGGCGCACGCGCGCCGGCTTCTCCGGGTCGAGCTCGAGGTCGAACGGGTTCTCGTTGATGTACTGGGGAGCCCCGTTGAACAGCGCCACGCGGTAGTTGCCCGCATAGGAGCCGACGTTGCCGCCCACTTTCCCAACGTTGCCGGTCAGCGCAGCCAGGAGGAGAATATCGCGGTCCTTGTTGTCGCTGTTGAAGAACTGGTTGGGCCCCATGCCGACGGCGAACAGCGTCGTGCCCGGCTCCCGGGCGATGTGGCGCGCCAGTTGCTCGACGGCGGCGGCTGGCGCCCAGGTGATCTCTTCCGTGGTCTTCGGGTCGAAGTGGGCGGCGTATTCGCGGACGAGATCGAACACGGGCCGGCAGCGGACGGTCTTGCCGTCCGCGAGCCGGACTTCGACGCCCCCTTCCAGCAGCGGCTCCTGGACGGCGGAGCTGCGCCCCACCTCGTCGCGGGTGAGCACGCGGGGGGCCTGCGCCCGGCGGTCCCACCAGACGAAGTCGCCCCAGCTGTTGCGCATGGCCTCGGAGACGACGATGCGGTCCTGCTGGATCGGCGGTGGCTCCTTCTCGTCCTTGCCCAGTACGCGCGTGTTCTTCAGGGGCCTGGGAGGCTCGCCGAAAACGTCCTGCGCCCGCAGGTACTGGAGCGTGTCCATGCGCACCAGCAGCGGCAGGTCGGTCCACTGGTTCACGTACTGCTGGTCGTAGAGCTTTTCGCGAAGGATCACGTTCGCCAGCCCGAGCGCGAGAGCCGGCGTGGTGCCGGGCCGCACGATGATCACGTCGTCGCCCTTGCTCGCCGTGGCCGAATACTCGCAGGCGATGACGACCACGCGGACGCCCTTCAGCCGCGCTTCGGTCAGCCAGTGCGCATCGGGCATCTTCGTCGTGATCCAGTTCATGCCCCACACGACCACCGTGCGGCAGTGCTCGACGGCGTTGAGGTCGAACTCGACAGTCTGCTGGCCGGTGACCATGGGGTGGCCGGGAGGCAGATCCGTGTGCCAGGAGTAGTTGTCGAAGCCTTTCGCCCCGAGGGCCTTGTCCGGGCCGACGCCGCGGATTTTGGCGTCCAGCAGCGCCATGGAATTGGCGAACCGGTACAGGCCGAACACGCGCGTGATGCCCAGCAGCGGCATGCCGCCGCGGAACTTGAGCGTGCGCA
>FWPV01010018.1_pt1 | contig 15726 bp, 17 predicted proteins | sample 2228371 | NCBI WGS metagenome assembly FWPV01 (sample SAMEA103939776, study PRJEB20133) | metagenome | reverse complement strand
TTCGAGTTCCCGCAGTCGGGCGAAGGCTTCTTCGATGCGCTCGACCGGAATGATGGTCAGGCCGTCGATCTTCTGTTTGGGTGCGTTGGCTTTCGGGATGAGGGCGTGCGTGAAGCCCAGCTTGGCGGCTTCACGCAGGCGCTCCTGTCCGCGTGGCGCCGGGCGGATTTCGCCGGCCAGGCCGACCTCCCCGAAGGCGACCATTTTCTGCGGCAGCGGACGGTTCTTCAGCGATGACACGATGGCCAGCAGGACCGCGAGGTCGCCGGCCGGCTCGCCGATCTTCACGCCGCCCACCGCATTGACGAACACGTCCTGATCGGCGCACACCACACCGGCATGCCGATGCAGCACCGCCAGCAGCATGGCCAGCCGCGCCGCGTCCAGCCCCACGGTGAGCCGGCGCGGATTGCCGTGGGCGCTGTCCACCAGGGCCTGGATCTCGACCAGCAGCGGCCGCGTGCCTTCCTGCGTCACCATGACGCACGAGCCAGACACCGGCTGGCCGTGCTGCGACAGGAACATCGCCGACGGATTGGACACGCCGCGCAGCCCGCGCTCGGTCATGGCGAACACGCCCAGTTCGTTCACCGCGCCATAGCGGTTCTTGAACGCCCGGATCAGGCGGAAGCTGGAACTGGTTTCACCTTCGAAATACAGCACCGTGTCGACGATGTGCTCGAGCACGCGCGGCCCGGCGAGGGTGCCTTCCTTAGTCACGTGGCCGACCAGGATCAGGCTGTGCCCGGCCTGCTTTGCCGCACGCGTGAGCTGCGCTGCGCATTCGCGCACCTGCGCCACCGAACCGGGCGCCGAGGTGAGCTGTTCGGAATAGACGGTCTGGATCGAATCGACCACCACGACGCGCGGCCGGGTGTCGTTCAGCACGGCGCCGATCTTTTCCAGATTGATTTCGGCCAGCAGCTGCAACCCGGACGGATCGAGCGCGAGGCGCTGCGCGCGCAGCGCCACCTGTTCGCCCGACTCTTCGCCGGTGATGTAGAGCGTGCTGACCCGGGACGCCAGCTGGGCCAGCGCCTGCAGCAGCAGCGTCGACTTGCCGATGCCCGGGTCGCCGCCGATCAGCACGACGCCGCCGGGGACCAGGCCGCCGCCCAGCACGCGGTCGAATTCTTCCAGTCCGGTCGCCAGACGCGGTTCGTCACGCGGCCGGATGTCGGCCAGCGTCTGCACCTGCGCGGTACCGGCCAGCGAGGCGAAGCGGTGCGCTCCGGTGCCCTGCTCGGCAACGGTTTCGACCAGCGTGTTCCAGCCGGAGCACCCGGGGCACTGGCCGGCCCACTTCGGGCTGGTGGCGCCGCATTCGGTGCAGGAATAGACGCTCTTTGCCTTTGCCATCGCGGCTCAGCGCACCGCAGCCAGCGGCGGCGCCTGGCCGGGCTCGTCTGCGGCCTCGGACAAGTCGGCGACGCCGACCTCGACCGCCGGCACACGCAGCGCGAGCGCGCACACCAGTTCGTAATTGACCGTACCGGCCGCAGCGGCCACTTCATCCAGCGCCACGTGTTCGCCCCACAGTTCGACCACGCTGCCCAGCCCGGTGGCCGGCAGATCGGTCAGGTCGACCGCGATCATGTCCATCGACACCCGTCCGACCAGCCGGGAGCGCACCCCGTCCACCGCCACCGGCGTGCCGCTGGGCGCATGGCGCGGATAACCGTCTGCATAGCCGCAGGCGATCGTGCCGATGCGCATTGCGCGCTCGGCGGCGAAGGTGCCGCCATAGCCGATGCGTTCGCCGGGTTGCAGGTGCTGAACGGAAATGATGCGCGCCTCGAAGCGCATCACCGGCTTGAGACCGATGTCCGCCGCGCTGGCATACGCCGTGGCCGGACTGGCGCCGTACAGCAGGATGCCGGGGCGCACCCAAGTGGCGTGCGTCTGCGGAAAGCGCAGCAGCGCCGCCGAATTGGCCAGCGACACCGGCCCGTCGAAACCACGCACCAGCGGTGCGAAGCGCGCCAGTTGTGCATCGACGCCGCGTTCGCCATCGGCGTCGGCGAAGTGGGTCATCAGTCCGATGGAGCCGGCGTGCGGCCAGGCGCGCAGCCGGTCCAGCGCGGCGAGCGTGCGCTCGGGTGTGATGCCGAGCCGGTTCATGCCGGTATTCACCTTCAGGAACAAAGGGATACGCGCATCGACCGGCAGCGCGACCGCTTCCAGCCAGTCCAGCTGCTCCATCGTGTGCACCACGACCGACAGGCGCCGTGCGGCGATTTCAGGCAGGTCGTTCGGGCTGAAAAAGCCCTCCAGCAGCAGGATGGGCTGGCGGATGCCGGCTTCGCGCAGCCGCACCGCATCTTCCAGATCGAGCAGCGCGAAGCCGTCGGCCAGCGTGCTCAGCCCGCGCGCAATGCGCGTGATGCCGTGACCGTAGGCGTTGGCCTTGATGACGGCCCACATCTTCGCGCCGCCGGCCAGTTCACGGGTGCGCAGATAGTTGTGGCGCAAGGCGTCGAAATCGATGCGCGCATGAATGGGGCGGAACAGCGGGAACGGAGCGGTGTGGGACGGGCGCGACATGAAGGGCAGGGAAAGGCGGGAAGTCCGCGAAACGGCGAATTCTACTATCCGGCGCCGGTCGGCATCCGTTCCGACTGTACCGAACAGATGCCGCGCCGGGTTTCAGCGGCCGCTCTGCCTCGCCAGACGCACTGACGCGAACTCGCCGAACTGCTTGGCCATATAGGTACGGAAGCGCTCCGACGGATAGAGCAAGGCCATGTGGCGCACCAGCCGCGGACGCAGCGGTACGGCCACCAGCAGGCCGAGGCTGGTTTCGTGACGGATGGCGGCGCGCGACAGGATGGCGTAGGCCAGCCCGCGCTCGAGCACGCCCTTCACCGATGACAGCCGGTCAAGTTCGAACGCCAGCGGAAGCTTGGCCGGATCGACGCCGCCACGTGACAGATAGTCCTCGAGCAATGCACGGACGCTGCCCGCATCGCGGCCCGCACACGGGTGCTGCAGCAGGTGCTCCGGCGTGACCGCGTCCAGTCTGGCCAGCGGGAAATCGGGGGCGCAGACGACCACCAGCTCATCTTCGGCGCACGGCTCGACCATCACCTGAGCGCCGCCGCGGCCCAGGCCTTCGACGATGCCGATATCGAGCACACGCTCGTCCACCATGTCCTCGATCACGCCCGGGTTGTCGACGGTGAGCCGCGGCACCACGTTCGGATGCGCGATGCGGAACTCCGCCAGCACCGGCGGCAGGTGGTACTCGGCCACCGTCGGTGTGGCGCCGATCAGCAAGTGGCCGCGCAGGTCGCTCGCCATTTCCTGCAGTTCGTTTTCGAGCGTCGCGAACAGGTCGAGGATACGGTCCGCGTAATCCTTCACCTTCAGACCTTCGGGCGTCAGCGTCACCCGGCCGTGTGCGCGCTCGAACAGTCGGGTGCCGAAATGTTCCTCAAGCTGCTTGATCTGGAAGGTGACTGCGGGTTGCGTCATCTGCAGCAGTTCGGCGGCGCGGGTGAAGGACATCTGGCTCGCCGCTGCGTGAAACACCTCCAGCCTTCTATCAGGCATTTTTCCCTCTTTATAAGTGACGCTCGCCCTCGTGGTTATAGACCAAGTTGACGTTTGCAGGTCAACCAAAATGTAAGGTCGAGCGGCTTTTCAGGGCGGTCGATCCGGCCCTCCCGGGTGCTGCATTGCATCAGCGGAAAACAGTGTAGCAGCGCCGTGTCACGTCATCTGGACAGTGCGGGCTTCGTGGTATAAAGGCGCACTTTTCGCGCAGGGCCGGCGTGCAGTTCCGGCACACAACGCCCGATGCCTCTCGGCTTCTACATGATCATGGCCGCGCAGTTCTTTTCTGCGCTTGCCGACAATGCTTTGCTCGTGGTTGCCATCTTCGTGCTGAAGGATGCGCTGGCACCCGACTGGCAGATCCCGCTCCTCAAGCTGTTCTTCACCATTTCGTACGTGCTTCTTGCCGCCTTCGTCGGTGCGCTCGCCGATTCGATGGCCAAGCGCCGCGTGATGCTGATCAGCAACGGCATCAAGGTGGTGGGCTGTGCGCTGATGTTCTGGCACGTGCATCCACTGCTTGCCTATGCCGTGGTCGGTCTGGGCGCCGCATCCTACTCGCCGGCCAAGTACGGCATCCTGACCGAGTATCTGCCGCACCGTCTGCTCGTGGTCGCCAACGGCTGGATCGAAGGCCTGACGGTCGGCGCCATCATTCTCGGCGTACTGCTGGGCGGTCTGCTGATCGACCCGTCGCTGAGCGCACGCCTGCTGGCGATCGATATGCCCCTCGTCGATACCGGACTCGACACCACCGTTGAAATCAGCCTGATGCTGGTCGGCCTGCTCTATGTGCTGGCCGGTATCTTCAACCTGTTCATTCCGGATACCGGCGTGCCGCTGAAGCCGTTGAACAGCAGTCCGGCCGCACTGATCGCCGATTTCAGCCACAGTTTCAAGGGGTTGTGGCAGGACAAGCTGGGACAGATTTCACTCGCGGTGACCACGCTGTTCTGGGGCGCCGGCGCGACGCTGCAGTTCATCGTGATCGACTGGGCTGACCGCGCACTCGGCATGGGCCTGTCACAGGCGTCGAAACTGCAGGGTGTGGTGGCCGTGGGCATCGCCATCGGTGCGGTGATGGCGGCGCGGCGCATCACGCTGCGCGGCTCGGTCCGGGTCATTCCGCTGGGCATTGCGATGGGACTGCTGGTGCCGCTGATGATTTTCGTCACGCAGCTGTGGGTGGCGGTGCCCATCCTGATCCTGATCGGCGCCTGCGCCGGCTTTTTCGTCGTGCCGATGAATGCGCTGCTGCAGCACCGCGGCCACATGCTGATGGGCGCCGGTCACTCGATCGCGGTGCAGAACTTCAACGAAAACCTGTCGATCCTGATCATGACCGGGCTGTACGCCGCGCTGCTGGCGGCCGGCCTTTCGGTATTCGCGGTGATGGTCATGTTCGGCCTGTTCGTCGCCGCGACGATGTTCATGGTCGGCAAGTGGCACAAGGCCAATCAGCGCAAGCGCGACGACGTGTCGCTGCTCGACGACGGCTTCGGCCACTGACCGCCCTTCCTCCCACTCCGGCCCGACAGCTCAGCGCGGCGCCAGCGCGGCCCGCGCGAAACACAGATCTTCCCAGGCCTTGGCCTTGTCCTGCGGGTTGCGCAGCAGATAGGCCGGGTGATAGGTGACGACCACCGGAATGCCTGCGCGGTCGAACAGGCGACCCCGTGCCGCATTGATCTTCACTTCACCGCCGAGCAGGGTCTGCGCGGCCGGCCGGCCCAGCGCCACGATGATGCGTGGCTGGAGCAGCGCGATCTGCCGTTCGAGATAGGGCTGGCAGGCGGCCATTTCGGACGCTTCAGGTGTGCGGTTGCCCGGCGGCCGGCATTTCACCGCATTCGCGATGTATACATTCCGTCCACGTGCCAGACCGATGGCGGCGAGCATCGCATCGAGCAGCTTGCCGGCCTGACCGACGAAGGGCTCGCCGCGCAGGTCCTCTTCGGCACCGGGCCCCTCGCCGACGAACAGCCAGTCGGCTGCGCGGTCGCCGACGCCCGGCACCGCCATCGTGCGGCGCTCATGCAGCGGGCAGGCGCGGCAGGCGCCAATGGCGGCTTCCAGTGCCGCCCAGTCCATGTCTTCGGTTGCCACACGCGCAGGCGCCACGAGCGGCGGGGCGGTCGGCAACACGGCGGTCCGGGCAGGCAGGACGGCCGGTTCGCTCGCGGGCGCGGCTGCCACGGCCGCCACAGGCTCCAGGTCGCCAGCGACCGCGGCGGATGTGGCGGACTCCGCCGGCGGACTGTCCACCGTCGCACCCGGCGCATCGCGCAGTCGCCAGACCGGTGCCAGGCCCATCTCCCTCAGCACGGACGCACGCCGGTTCATCGACGCCACGCCTCGTTCGATCCCGAGCGCCAGCGCTCGCCCAGTTCGGCACTCATCACGATGGCGTCCTCGCGTCCGTCGAGCGCCGGGTAATAGCGCGGACGACGGCCGATCGGCTGAAAGGCGGCAGCGTCGTACATCGCACGCGCCGCCACATTGGACGGACGGACTTCGAGAAACATGCGTTCGGCCCCATACAGCGCCGCTTCGCGCGCCAGATGGTCGAGCATCAGGCGGCCCAGCCCGCGCCGCTGCATGGTGCCCGCGACGCTCAGATTGAGCAGATGGGCTTCGTCGAGCACGCACATCATCACGGCATAGGCGACCAGCGCGCCGTCCTGGTAGAGCACGCGGCAGCAGTAGCCGGCGATCAGCGAATCGGCGAAATTCACCCGTGTCCATGGAAAGTCGTACAGCGTGCTTTCCAGTCGGGCCACTTCGTCAAGGTCGCTTTCACGCATCGGCGCGAACGCACGCTGTACCTCGGCGGCGGGCTGTACGGAGGCGGCAGACATGTGCATCAGGCGCGGCCCCCCGCAGCCAGACGTTCGGCGGTCGTCTGCGCCACCTTGTCGCGCACATAGATCGGTGATGCCAGCGCGGCGTCGATGCCCTCGCCGGCCGCCAGACGCAGGCAGCCGAGGCGGCCTATCTGCCGTGCGTGCGCAGTCAGGCCGCTGTCGATGGAACCCAGACCTGCAACCCACGGCAACTCGCCGACCCCGGCAAGCGCGAACCCGCTGCCGCAGCCCTGCCACGATGCCAGTTCGCCTTCGGGCCTGCTCAGTCCGGCCGGCGGGCTGACCCGGATGTTCGATCGCGCCGACACGACATCGCCGCGCACCTCGTAGCACGCGCTGTAGACCTCGCTCATGCGCGCGTCGACACAGACATACTTGAATCCGTCACCCGCCGACAGCGCCAGTGCCTCGAGTGTCGGAACCGCCACCAGCCTGACGCCGCTGCCGACCGACAAGCCCTGGGCCACCGACACGGCCAGCCGCAAGCCGGTGAAACTGCCCGGGCCGGCGCTGAAGGCGATGCCGTCGAGTTGCGGCAGCGACAGGCCGCTTTCGCCCAGCAGTTCGGTCACCATGGCAACACGAAGCGCGCGTGCGTGCCGGGTGTCCCCCCTTCGCGCGCACGCACCTCATCGCCCAGCAACAGGGCGACCGAGGCGGTTTCGGAGGATGTTTCAATCGCGAGCAGCTTCATTCCGTATGGCAATTCGATGTCGAAGCGCATGATTGTAGGATGTTCCGGCGTGTCCGGACCGCCTGGCCGCTTCAAGTAAAGCGCTTTCCGAGCCGTTCATTGCGGCGTTATCGTTGACCCCGAAAGGGGCTTTACGTCATGTTCCTGCCGACCGAAGCACTGGACAAGATGCGCGTCGTCATCGCCGACGCGAATCAGGTCGTCCGTACGTGGCTGCGCACCCAGCTGTCGCAGGCCGGCGTCAAGCATGTCGCCATGGCCGGCACGGCCGGCGACCTGCTGCGCCAGTGTGCGGCCACGACGCCGGACGTCGTGCTGTGCGACCACAACTTCGGCGAGAAGCACGACGGCCTGCGCACCCTGGAAGAACTCCGGCTGAACAACATCCTGCCGCTGTCATCGGTGTTCATCATCGTCACCGGCGAGCGGATGCGCGCCCGCGTCGTGTCGGCAGCGGAATTCGCGCCGGACGATTACCTGCTCAAACCGTTCACTTCCGGCCAGCTGGCCGAACGCCTGGAGCGGGCGGTCGAAAAGAAGCTTGCGCTGAAGGCCGTGTTTGCCGAAATGGCGCAGCGCAACCTGCCGGGTGTGATCCTCGAATGCGACCGGGTGGTCGAGCGTACGCCGCGCTACGCACTGGACGCGCTGCGCATCCGCGCCGAAGCGCTGATCGCGCTCGGCCGGCTGGATGAAGCCAGCGAAATCTATGAAGCCATCATTGCCCGGAATTCCGTGCCCTGGGCACGCATCGGCTACGCAATGGTGCTGCGCGAACGCGGTGAGGCGCGCGAGGCCGCCGAGCTGGCCGCACAGATCAGCGAGGAGTTTCCGGATTTCATGGGCGTCTATGATTTCCTCGGCGAACTGCACGAACGCAACGGCGAGCTGGATGAGGCACGCACTTATTACGAACGTGCCGATTCGATCGCACCGGACAATCTGCGGCGACTGCGCAGCCTGGGCGAAATCTGTCTTGAACTGGGCGACGTCGGACAGGCTGCGGCCGTCATGCGACGGGTCGTCGAGCGCACCGAAGGCACCTCCCTGAGCTGTACCGAAGACCACCTGACCCTGATCAAAAGCCTGGTCGGGCTTGACGATGCGGATGCCGAGATCAACCAGCGCATGCAGGAAATGCGCACCATGCTGGGCGACAGCGAACGCGCGGCCGTGCTGTCCGACGTCATCGAGGCACGCCGCCTGAGTCGCAATGGCGACGAGGAAGGCGCACGTCGTGCGATCGACCAGGCGCTCAGGACGCATGAACAGCTGCGCACGCCGGACACGCTGGCGACGACGGAACTTGCCGAAGCCTGCCTGCAGAACGACCGGCAGGACGCCGCCGAAAAACTGATCAGCACGTTGCCCGACGCGCCCGGCGTGCTGCCGAACCGGCTGAAGCGCCAGTCACAGTCGGCACGTGATCGAGCCAAGGCAGCGGCGGCGCAGCTCGAAGCCGAGCGTGCCGAAGGCCCCGACCTCGACCACATCGAGGCCGAGCTGACGCGACTGGAAACCTTGATCAAGCGGCTGGATGTGGCCTGGGACGACGCACTCGCAACGGACGCACGCAACATCCTGATCGACGCCTTCACGCTGGCGCCGCGCGAGCGCAGCGTCATCGATGCGCACATCCATTACAACAGGGTGGCGCAGAAACACGGCTTCGACCGGCACAAGCCGACCGCACGGGTCAGCAAGCCGGAGTGAACCGGCACGCCCCGGTCGACAGGCACCGCGGGACCGTCGGCGTACTCATGAGAGGGGAAGACCGGCGCCGGGGATGAGACGAGCCTGCGCACCGGACCACCACGCACCCACGCCGCGATTCAGCGCGCCGATGTCGACCTGCGGTGCCGGATGGGCATGGCGGTCGAGCAGATCGAGATCAGGCTGTGCGCCGAACATGCCGCCGGTCAGCCGCCCGCCTGCGATGAAGTGCGCACCGGCGCTGCCGTGATCGGTTCCGGCACTGAGGTTCTCCGCCGCGCGCCGCCCGAATTCCGAGCGCGTCATCAGCAGCGTATCGGGCCAGCGGCCCGACGCCTGCAGCGACGCGCGCAACGCCGTCATTGTTGCGGCAAGTCGCGCCAGCAGACGGGCATGTTCGGCGGGCTGGCGCTCGTGGGTATCGAAGCCGTACAGCGCAAGGTGCAGCGACTGCAGCGGTGCGCCGGACGCGATCCGCACAAGCGCCTGCGCCAGCGACACCGGAGCGGGAGAACACGCCGGACCGTCTGCGGCGGCATCCGCCCAAGGAAAGTCAGGCAGGGCGGCCTGCATCAGTTCGGACGCGCGATGGTGCGACAGGCTCGCTTCGGCGCTGCCCACGCCATGCAGGATCGCCAGTTCGCCGGCTGACCACAGCGGCATCAGCGGCCGCAGCGCCGGATGCAGCGCGTTGCGGTCATCGAGCGGCAGCACGCGCTGCCGGTCGATCGCAATGGTCGGCCTGAGCGCGAAATAACGCGGATCGGAAAATGGAATGACGGTGTTGAGGCCGTCGTTGCCGCCCACCAGATCGATGACAATCAGCAGACGGCCGTGCGGGGACGCCCGGGCGATCTCGATACCGCCTCCCGCCGCCAGCGGCGCTGCAGCGGTGCACTGCAGGAACTGGCGTCTGTCCATCGGTGTTCGGGCAGGTCTGCGGGGGAAAGTGACTAACGGCCCGGCGCGTCGCGATACAGCTCGCGCGACGCGTCGCGGATATCGCGCCGCAACTGCCGGCGCTCTTCCGGCGTCAGACCGGGGTCGCGCTGATCGCCGTAGTTGGCACGCCGCGCCACGGAAGGATCTTCGCCGTCGAAGCGGCGCATCGGCGGCAGTTCGCCGCTGGCGGGCAGGATGCGTTCCATGTACTGGCCACCGACAAAATCGCGTCGCCCGACCGGTTCGCCGCCTGCGGCCTCGACCGTCGTCGCAACAATGACCGCCGCACCCATACAGGAGCACAGCACGGCACGCCGCCGTCGTCCGCTGGTCAGGTCTGCACCCATCATCCTTGTTCGCTCCTTGCCGTCGCTACTGTTCAACTGCGGCATCACCCGGCGCACGCGCCATCGGCCCGATGCGCCCCGGATTGTAGAGGTAGAGGCTGGAGCGGTGAAGTGCGTACTGCCGCGCCAGATGTGCCGCCTGATCCTTGCCTTGCGCCACCCCGGTCGATGCAGCACCTGCCCCATCGCGCTTCAGGGTATCCGATGACCGGCCCGCAATTGGGTCAAACGGTGTCTGCGCTTCGACTTTCGCCGCACCGCCCACCTGCACCATGGGCGACGCCGCACTGGCTGCCGACGCGGCAAACGATGCGCTGCAGAGACACGCCCCGACCATCAATCCGAACCCTTTCATCACTGCCTCCCTGTGGCGTTTCCCGCCTTGACTGGTTGATGGACGAAGCCTGAACATCCGCTGTTAGCCGGATGTGAGCAGACCCGCACGGTTTGTAAGCGCACGTTAACGCCTGCGGTGCCGCTTACATGCGCTCACCGGCGGATTGAATACTGCAGACCCGCTCGGGTAGCATCGCGCAATGGAAGAAAAAAAACGCAAGGTCCTCATCGTAGATGACGACGCCCGCCTGCGCGCCCTGCTCGAGCGCTATCTCGGCGAACAGGGGTTCGCGGTCAAGGCCGTGGCCGACAGCACGCAGATGGACCGCGCCCTGGCGCGCGAACTGTACGACCTCATGGTGCTCGACCTGATGCTGCCCGGCGAAGACGGCCTCGCCATCTGCCGCCGGCTGCGTGCGCAGGACAACACGATTCCGGTGGTCATGCTGACCGCCAAGGGTGACGAGGTCGACCGCATCGTCGGTCTCGAAATGGGTGCCGACGACTATCTGCCCAAACCCTTCAATCCGCGCGAGCTGGTCGCCCGCATCAATGCCGTGTTGCGCCGGCAGGCACCGAAGCCGCCGCCCGGTGCGCCGGCGCTCGATGAACGCGTGGTGCACTTCGGTCAGGTCGAGGTCAATCTCGCGGCACGCACGCTGACCCGCGACGAACAGGAGCAGGTGCTCACCACCGGCGAGTTCTCGCTCCTCAAGGTGCTGCTCGAATCGCCGCGCGTGCCGCTGTCACGCGACAAGCTGATGGAACTGGCGCGCGGCCGCGAATATGACGCCTTCGATCGCTCGATCGATGTGCAGATGTCGCGCCTGCGCAAGCTGGTCGAAGACGACCCCGCCAAGCCGCGCTACCTGCAGACCGTGTGGGGCTTCGGCTACGTGTTCGTACCCGACGGTACACGGCATGCCTGATCGCGCCGGTGCGGCGGCTGGTCACACACCGACCGGCTGCGTGCCGGCGCTTTACCTGTGGTGAAGCGCGGGCGTCGCCGCGGCAGCATCGCCCGGCTGACCGGTCAGGCCCTGCGCGCGCCGCTGCGCCGCTTTCCGCTGTTGCCGCGCACGCTGCTCGCCCGCACCTTCCTGCTGCTGGCCGGGCTGCTCACCGCCTCGGTACTGGCCTGGTCGGGCATCTACGCCTGGCTGGAACGCGCGCCGCGCGCGCAGCAGGCGGCGCAGATCATCATCAGCGTCATCAACCTCACGCGTGCATCGCTGGTCAGCGCCGATCCACAGCGACGGGTCGAACTGCTGACCGACCTGTCGATGCGCGAAGGCCTGCGCATCTACCTCGACGGCGACATTCCGGGCTTCGACCCCATACCCGGTGACCGCTCGCTGGCCGCCATCGAGGACGAACTGCGCAAGCGGCTCGATCCGCGCACCCGCATCGTCGTGTCGCGCGGCATCCAGACCGGGCTGTTCGTCAGCTTCAGCATTTCCGACGGCGAAGGCCTTGACGATTACTGGCTCATGCTGCCGCGCAACCGCATCGAACGTCCGCTGGCGCTCGAGGTGGTCGGCTGGGGGACGGCTGCGCTGCTGCTCGCGCTCGGCGGTGCCTTCCTGATCGTGCGCCGGGTGACCCGGCCGCTGTCGGCGATGAAGCGCGCGGCACGCGCGATCGGCCGCGGCGAGCGCCCGGCCCCGCTGCCCGAACAGGGCGCCGAAGAACTGGCCGAGGTGGCGCACGCATTCAACCAGATGGCCGACGATCTGGCGCGCATGGAAGACGAGCGCGCACTCATTCTGGCCGGCATTTCGCACGACCTGCGCACGCCGCTGACCCGGCTGCGGCTCGATATGGAAATGGCCGGACTCGACCCGGACACGGTGCGCGACATGAGCGCCGACATCGATGACATGGACAAGATCATCGGCCAGTTTCTCGACTTCGCCCGCATGAACACCGGCGAAGAACCGGTCGAAGGCGATCTCGCCAGTCTTGTCCTGGAAGCCGCGCAGGCCTATACGCGGCATGGCTTTGCGGTGAGCGCCGCCCGGCTTGATCCGGTACCGTCCATGCGCTTCCGGCCGCTCGCCATCCGCCGCTGCCTGAATAATCTGGTCGACAACGCGCTGCGTCATGCCGGTGAAGACAAGCCGGTCGAACTGTCATGCGTGCTCGACGGGCCTGACGCCTGCATCGATGTAAGCGACCGCGGCCCGGGCATACCGCCCGAGCAGATCGACCGCCTGAAGCGGCCCTTCACGCGGCTGGACAATTCGCGCACCGGCCAGAGCGGCGCCGGGCTGGGTCTGGCAATCGTCGAGCGCACCTTGCGTGCGCACGGCGGACGGTTCGAACTGCTGCAGCGCGACGGTGGCGGGCTGGTCGCCCGCCTGCGGCTGCCGCTCGCCCCACCGGCAGCGGCCAGCCGCGACAGACAGGGTCAGTGAACGCTGCCTGATTCGGCCGCCGCGGCGCTCGCGCCATCGGCCGGCACCGCCGGCGCCTCGCCACTGCGCTGCGCCGTGCGGTCGAGCAGCACGCGCAGGTGGCCGAGCGACAGCAGCTGGGCATACACCAGACCCATCCAGCCGCGGCGGAACAGGTCGACCGCCGCCGCTGCCGACAGTGATTGCAGCTTCGCTTCATCGATCACCCACAGGCCGTCCAGGCGGAACTTGCGGCCATCCTTCAGCTCGGCCATCGCGCTCATTTCGTTCAGCAGACCGAGCTGTTCGACCTCGCGACAGAATTCCGCCGTGCGCTGCGCTTCGTTCTGGTAACCCTGCACGAACGCCAGCGCGTTCTTCAGGAACGGCGTCTCGGCGCCGTTCTCGTCGAACAGTCGCTCGCCCTCTTCCTTGTTGAAGCCCGGAAACTGTTCGTCCATGCACACCAGCAGCTTGTCGGGTGCCGTGTTGTCCTGCACCGCGACGAAGGGGTAGCGGCGCACGAAGGCGGGCACGTAGCGTGCGTCCCACTTGCCGTCATCGTTCAGATAGAGGTTTTCCGCGTCGCGCAGACCGAGCAGCGCCACCGGTACCAGACCGCCCGGCAGGCGCGCGAACACGATCGGGTACTCGCGCGCCACGTCACCGAATTCGACCAGCGCCAGCGGCACGCAATTGGTGCTCGCGGCGAAACGCAGGTTGTCCTGCGGCTTCAGGTGCAGGTCGCGGTGGGTGTCGCGGTTCAGAACGACCACACTGTCGTAGAAAAGCAGCGTTTTCATTGAAATCCTTCCGGTGGATGGGAGTGCGCCGGGCCCGATTCTATGCCGCCCGCACCGCCCCCCGCGCGAAAAACGACCGCGCGATGACCAAAGTCCGCCGGGCCGGAGCGATATAAAATCACGCTTTCAGGCCACCACCGGTAGCCGACCGAACACGCTCACCACCCCATGACACAGACCCACTCCGCCAGCACCACCTTCTACGACCACATCGGCGGTGCGCCCGCCGTGCGCACGCTGGTCGATCGCTTCTACGAACTGATGGACACCCTGCCCGAGGCCTACGGCATCCGCAAGCTGCACCCGGCCGACCTGTCCGGCTCGGCCGAAAAGCTCTACATGTACCTGTCCGGCTGGCTCGGCGGCCCGCAGCTGTATATCGAAGCCTACGGACACCCGCGGCTGCGCGCCCGCCACCTGCCGTTCACCATCGGCGAGGCGGAACGCGACCAGTGGCTCATGTGCATGCGCATGGCGATGGAAGAAGTGCTGCCGCCGGACGATTCCAACAGCCAGCTGTACGGCGCGCTGTCTGATCTCGCGGACCACATGCGCAATATGGCGGGGTGAACGGCCGACGGCATGTCTGCCTTCATGAAGATGGGCGGACAGACCCGCGGCATTGAGGTGCGGCGGCGCCAGAGCCGCTTCAGCGACGCCCTGAGTCAACGCGTCGAAGACGGCTCCGCGTCAGCGCGCTGCCTCATCCCGCGATATGCCGCAGGATGCTGGCCAGTATCTGCGGCACGCGCTGCGGGTCACGGCCGATGTCCTGCAGCAGCGCATCGACCGTCGCCGTACCGGGCAGCCCGGCCCAGGCGGACATGTCCTGCGGCGTCGCACTGACGTAGGCCATGCGCCAGGTACCGAAGGTCGGCGCCTCGACCTCCGCTTCGTGGAAGACGGTGACCGTATCGTGCCGCGTATCGCTCGCGATGCTCGCCATCAGCGCCCGCACGACGCCTTCCTCGCCCTCGAGAATCTGCAGGAACACGCCATCGACGAACACCAGCGCACCGGTCACGTTGCGCGCTTCATTGCCGGCGCGCGCATCGACCAGGATCTGTTCCAGATCCGCCGCCGTCATCGGCACGGTGGCCTGGGAGGAATAGACGATCTGATAGGTCATGGCGACGCTCGCGGTTGAAGGGGGGCGCACAATGGTACGACGGTCTGCTCACAGCCCGCCATGGGCCGCCCGGAAAGCGGCCGGCGTCATGATGGCAAGCCCAGAAAACTGGCCTCGATGCACTGGCACAGTGCGTTGAAGCAGTCCTGCATGCGACGGATGCGCTCGAACAGTCAGGCGTCGACCAGCGCCGCCACAGGCTTTCCATCCTCGTTGATCACGATGCTGCCGTGGCGGTTTTGCACCTGATTGAGCATCTCGCCCAGAAGCCCTGTCCGAACTCGGCGCTGGTTTCCGTCATGATCGTGGTGGTTATGGCAAAGCGCCAGCGCGACTTGCCAAGTCGACGTAGGCGAGAATCAGCGCCGTGTCAGCCACTCATCCGGATTGCGGGCGGCGTGCAGAACGGCCAGCACGGAAATCCGGCCGTCCATCACGAAATAGAAAACGCCGTAAGGAAACCGGCGCAGCAGAGCGCGGCGAATGCCGCGATGGATATCCGGATACAGAAATGGATTTTTCGAGATGCGTTCGAAGGATTCTTCGACGCTGCTCAGGAAGTCATCGCCCAGACCACGACGACACTCCTGATAGAAGGCGTAGCTGCTCGCAAGATCGCACTCGGCTTCCGGGCGGACGAGTATCTTGCGAGCCACGTCAGGCGCTCGTGATGCGCCGCTTTACGTCCTTCCAGTCATCGCCGAGGTGTGCATCCAGCGCCAGTGCAGCCAGCCGCTGATCGAGCACCGCCTGCTGTTCGGGCGTCACCAGGATCTCGTTTGCCGAATCATGGACGCTGTCCCACAGCTGCTGCGCGAGCAGGATGCGTTCGCTGGCGCTCAAGTTCTGAATATCCATGAACTGGGTTCCTCCGTTGGACACAGCTTGAAGGATACCCCGAATGAGTCAGGCAACAGATCGACAGCGCGATGCGCCGGAAACGAGAA
>FWPV01010017.1_pt1 | contig 15728 bp, 9 predicted proteins | sample 2228371 | NCBI WGS metagenome assembly FWPV01 (sample SAMEA103939776, study PRJEB20133) | metagenome | reverse complement strand
ATCCACCTTGGCCGACAGCGCCGCGAGATAGCTTTCGATGCCGCCGTCCTGATCGGCCGTGGCCAGCAGGGCGTCGAAATGGCGCCGGAATGCCGCCTCGTCCAGCGGCAGCGGCAAGGGCGCCGGGGCCACGCCGTCGGCGGCCGCGGGAGGCGCGGCCTTTGCGGCTTTCCTGAACCAGGCCATCGGCAAAACGTCAGGCGGCCTTCTGCGCCGCGGCGGCAAGGTCGCCCACCGCGCGCACCGCCATGCCCAGGCCGTGGGCGATGCAGGTATCGATGTCCTCGGGGCCCAGCGCGGAACCGCCGGCATAGACACCTCGACGCGAGGTCGAGAAAGTCGCGGTGTAATGCTCGCCGCGCTGCAGGAAACCGTGGTGTTCCATCTCGACGCCGAAAACCTTGGCGATCTCCGGGTTGTCGAGGTTGGGATCCATGCCGATCGCGTGCACCACGAGGTCGAAGGGAATCACGATCGGGCGCTTGACCAGCGTGTCCTCGCCCTTGACCAGCAGGCGGCCGTCCGGCGCCTTCGTCACTTCGGCGATGCGCGCCTTGACGAACTTGGTGCGGAACTCCTCCTGCGAGCGCCAGTAGAACTTGTCCTCGTAGAGTCCGAAGGTGCGGATGTCCATGTAATAAATGTAGACGTCCGTCTTCGGCGACAGCTCCTTGATCTCCATCGCCAGGTTGGTCGACACGGTGCAGCAGATTTTCGAGCACCACTCGCGCCCGATCTGGCGGTCGCGCGAGCCGACGCACAGCAGGATGCACACCCGCTCCGGCACCCGCCCATCCGAGGGACAGGCAATCTTGCCGGCCGTGACCATCTGCTCGACCTGGGTCGTGGTCACTACGTCCTCGTAGGTGCCGAAGCCCCACTCCGGCTTGTTGATGGCGTCGAAGTGGGTGAAGCCGGTACCGAGGACTACCGCGCCGGCCTGGACGGACTGGCCGTTCGACAGCGTCGCGGTGAAGTTGCCGAAATCACCGTCGAGTTTCGCAACTTTCACGCCCTTGTGAATGATGATGCGGGAATCGTCCTCGACGCGCTTGACCATGCGGCCGATGGCGTCCTTCGCCCATTCGCCCGAGGGCACCAGCTTGGCGTAACCGGAAAGGATGGGCGCGCCGCCGAGCTTGTTCTCCTTCTCCACCAGCACCACGCGTTTGCCCACCGACGCAGCGGCAGCGGCAGCGGAAAGGCCGGTCGGTCCGGCGCCTACGATCAACAGGGTGTCATTCATGATGTCTCAGCGGCTGATGGCCAGTTCGGGGTTGTAGAGGTATTCGATGCGCCCGGCCTCGACTTCCTTGAGGTAGGCCTCGAAATTGCGCTTGGATTCATCCCAGGAAATGCCCATCTTCTCGACCACTTCCTCGCAGGGGCTGGCATGCCACTGCAGCTGCACGATCTTGAAGGGATCGGCGCCGCAGGCGAGCGCCGCGAACTGGATGTCGGCCATGATCGGCACCGAGTAGTTCTGGTCGTGGGCCTTGCCGATCCACTGGTTCTTGTCCATGGTGGTGATGCAGCCGGTGTCTATACCCAGCATCACGTCGGCATTCGCCTCCTCGCGCGCCACCTTGATCTTGCGGTCGATGGTGAAGGAGCGGGTGAACTCGCGCTCCGAGATGATGTGGCGGAAGCCGAAGCCGCAGCAGTCATACCAGGTCGAGTAGTCGATCACCTGCGCGCCCAGCGCCTCGGCCACCGAGGTGCCGACCGCGGTGCGGTTGCCACCGAGCACCGAGGGATCGTAGATCGCATCCTCGTGCACCATCTTGTAGTAATGGCAGGCGGTGTGCACGGTGACCCGCACCTTCGACACGTCGATGGTCTGCAGCTCGGAGGCAATGCGATTGCGCATCACGTGCACCCATTCCGAGTAGTGCACGATCTCCTCGGGAATCACCAGCTTGCCGTCGACCAGGCGGCCGAGCTTGCCGAGGATCTTCTTGACCTTCTCGCGCAGCTGCGGCGACTCGATCAGGTACTTGCGCACCTCCTTGTAGTTGCCGTACGAGGTGCCGCAGTGGACCAGCGGATAGAAATGGCCGGTGTCGTGGCCATGATTCTTGCCCGACACATAGGCCTGGTGGAAATTGCGCAGGAACACCGCGGCCAGCGACTCCAGGTTGCCGATGCCAGAACCGTGGTAATTCCAGGCGGTGCAGGAGGTCTGGTCGGTTTCGTCGAGATAATCCCTGCCCGGCACCATGCCCAGTTTGTTCATGGTCCACAGCAGCGCCGTCGGATAACCCGGAATGTTGCCGCACTGGCCGCAGGACTTGTGGTGCCACAGCTGCGCCGTCGGGATCTTCTTGTTCCAGCCGAACAGCGTCTTCACGTCGACCGGCCGGTGGGCATCGCTGATGCGGTGGACGATGATCTCGCCCTCCTTTTCCAGCTGCCACATGTGGTCGCGCACGTCGTCCATGCGCTCGGAAAGGTCGAGCGTGCGGCGGTCGACACGCTTCTCCACCCAGGCCGTCGCCTTCGCCGCGTCCTCCGGCGACAGGTTGGTCGGCTGGAAAAAGGCGCCGTGCCCGGCGATGCCGCTGCCGTCGCTGGGATGTTGTTCCGAATTCATGCCTGCCTCCTCGGGTACCGCGTGCGGCGGGTTGCACCCGCCTGGTCATTGTGCCGCTCCGACTAATCCTTGTCGGACGCGTCTTCCAGCATTTCCTCGTATTCCTCGCGCTTCTCGTCTATGAAATCCTGGATCACGTCTCGGGGTTGTGGTGTCGGCCCGCTGCTGACGCAGCTTCACTTCGCTTCGCGAAGTGAGCCTCCCCCCGAACCCGTTCGACTAGTCCTGTGACGACGCATCCTCCATCAATTCCTCATACTCTTCGCGCTTTTCGTCTATGAAATCCTGGATCACGTCGAACAGGTTCTCGTCCATCGTTTCCAGCGACTCCAGCACGCCGGTCATCTCCCAGATGGTGTACATCTCGACCGAAGTCTTCAGCGACACCTCCCAGGCGGTGTCGGTGGTCTGCAGCGTGCGCACCGGGATTGCCTTGCGCAGCGTCTTCAGGTTGCCCTCGACCTTCTGGATGTTGGGGCCCCAGTCGGGAAAATGGTCCGGCTGGATCATGTCCGGCGACAGCTGGTTGCCGGTGGTGATCAGTTTCAGCATCACGCGGCCGAAGGGCCGCAGCACGTCCTTCGCCGACTGGAAGCCGTGCTTGATCGCCACTTCGCGCATGATCGCGACCAGCCCGCCGGGGGAATTCTTGAAGGGGCAGCGCGCGGCGCAGGTCATGCACTGCGCGCAGGCCCAGATTTTTTCCTGCATCGCGTCGTAAATCTGCTCGACGTTCTCGGTCCACAGCAGCTGGACGATTTCCCGCGGGCTGTAGTCGTAGAAATGCGCCGAGGGACAGGTCGCGGTGCAGATGCCGCAGTTCAGGCAGCCGTTCAGCTCATGGTCATAGCGGATATCGGCCTTGATATCCTCGAAGACTTCACGCATTTCCGCGTAGGTCGCCATGGCTGAACGGGATCCCGGTCCGGCTTACTTCTTTTTCATGAAAAAGGTGAACTCCTTGTTCGCGGAGTCCGAGGACAGCAGTTCGTTGCCGGTCTGCTTGGCAAAAGCCTGGAAATCTTTCACCGCGCCGGGGTCGGTGGCGATGATTTTGAGCACCTGCCCGCTGGTCATGTCGGTCAGCGCTTTTTTCGTGCGCAGGATCGGCAGCGGGCAGTTCAGCCCGCGCGCATCGAGTTCCTTGTCAAACTGCATGTTGGTCTCGCCCCATGTAAATTAGTGTAACATTGAAAACTAATATATGTGCTTTTCACGAGGGCCGCAATGCATCGCGGCCATTGTCGCCGGCATGCGGCTCCGTGATCAGGCCAATTGATTATAGACTCGCAGTAACGCGGTCCCGGCGTCAACCGCCGGCAGCGCCGTGATGGCGCAGTGCAACACCACGCAGTGCAAGGCCATTCAGTGGAGCGTCGAGATGGATAAATCCGATTTTCAGGCCGACACCCGCTACACCATCACCTGGCAGCGTCCGGACGGGCGCATCGTGCCCGCCACCTTCTACGTCCACAAGATCCACGACAGCGCGATGATCGTGCGCTTCACCGGCGCGGACGCGGCGCTGCGCAAGATCGGCTATGCGGAAGTGCAGAAAATCGTCGCCGCCGAAGCGGTGCCGCCGGAACAGCGGCGCAACGTGCCCGCGGCCCTGCTCGACGAAAGCACCTGGCGTGACCGCAGCGAGATGGCGCACTATGCGTCATCCCCCGCCCGCGGCAAATAAGGAAGGCCGGCCTCAGGCCGGCGTCGCCGCCGCCCGCTGTTGCAGCAGTTCGCGCAGTTCGCGGTTGCGCGACTGCAGGTCGCGCGCCAGCTGCACCGCCACCATGTACTGCAGATGGTGGGCGATGGGCGGCGCCATCTGGTAGAGCCTGAGAAAGTCCGGCCGCGACAGCGTGGCCACCGTCACCGCCTCCTTCGTCGTCGAGGTCCAGCCCGCGGGCATGTTGTCGATCAGGGACAGCAGTCCGAAGATCTCCCCCGCATGCAGGTCGCGCGCCTCGTCGAGGGCGCCAGTCACCTCGTGAATGCGCGAAGTCTGGATGGCGCCCTCCATCAGCAGGTACATCGCATCGCCCTGCTGGCCCTGGGTGATCAGCCGGTGCCCCGCCGGATGCGAAGACACGGCCATCAGGCCGGCGAGGGCTTCGATATGGGCTTCGGTAAAACTCTCGAAGGCCGGCAGCGTCTTCAGAAATTGTTTGATGTCCATCGGCTCAGTCCCTAGGTTCCGGGCACACGATCGAAAAAGGATTTGATCCAGTTCTTGCCGCGCAGCGTCGGCGAATCGTCGGACAGCACCTCAGCCTGCGCCGGCGCGCCTTCCTTCAGCTCCGCGAAGGACTTGGCCGAGGTGCGCAGGCGGTCGGCCAGCATGTCCACAAAATGCTGCAGCAGCACGCTGGCCACCACGTAATTGGTCGCGATCAGGTCCTCGAAAGCCTGGTGGCGCAGGCGCAGCATCTTCACCGGCGTCAGCGCGGTGACCGTCGAGCTGGCGCTCTGCTCGCCGCTCAGCACCGAAACCTCGCCCAGCACCTGTCCCGGGCCGATGACACCGAGCTTGATCGCCTTGCCCTTTTCCTCGACGCTGATCGACACCTCGCCGTCGAGTATCAGGTACAGCGAATCCACCGGCATGCGGTCGCGGATGATCACCCGGTTCGCCGGCAGCTCGAGCCGCGTGGTCACCGCCAGCAGCTTGTCGACGTTCTCCGGGCCCAGCGCCCGCGCCCACTGCGCAAACTGTTTCTCGAATTCTTCTTTCATCGATCCGCATCCCCGTGCATGAGGCCGCCGCACTGCAATCGGCACACCGCGACCGGCGACAACCCTACCATACAACCGCAATTTCGAATAATGAAAAACCGCCGCTTTGCGAGGCAATTCATGTTCCGCTAATACACCATGCGCGCTCGACCGCGGGCCCGGATGGGCGATAGAATTCAGTGCACCTGAACCCACTACCGGATTTCGCATGAAACGGACAGTTGTCTCGCTGCTGGCAGGTCTCGTGTTTGCGTTCCCGGCGCTTGCCTACGCCACTCTCGAACAGGGCCTGGAGGCCTACCGCAAGGGCGATTACGTCTCCGCGCTGAAGGCCTGGCAGCCGCTCGCCAATCAGGGCAACCCCGACGCCCAGAACAACCTTGGTGTGCTCTACGAAAAAGGCCAGGGCGTCGAGCGCAACTTCGTTGAATCGGTGAACTGGTACCGGCGCGCCGCCGAACAGGGACATGCCCAGGCGCAGAACAATGTCGGCGTCATGTACGAGCGCGGCCTCGGGGTAAAACCCGACGCCAAGCAGGCCGCGGGCTGGTACCAGAAGGCGGCCCAGCGCGGCAACCCGAACGCCCAGAACAACCTCGGCGTACTTTATTTCAGCGGCCGCGGCGTTTCCCAGGACTACGGCCAGGCGATGCAGTGGTACCGCCGCGCCGCAGCGCAGAACAACACCAACGCGATGAACAACATCGGCGTGCTCTACGAACGCGGCCTCGGCGTCGCCCAGAATTACTCCGAAGCCGCGCAGTGGTACCGGCGCGCCGCCGAGCGCGGCCAGCCGCAGGCGCAGAACAACCTCGGCGTGCTCTACGAAAAGGGACTCGGCGTGCCGCGCGACATGAGCGTCGCCCTCAACTGGTACCGCAGCGCCGCCGACCAGGGTCATGCCCAGGCGCAGAACAACCTCGGCGTGCTCTACGGCAGCGGCCGCGGCGTGCAGGCCGACATGGCCCAGGCCTACGTCTGGTTCAGCCTGGCCGCGGCGCGGGGCAACATCGACGCAGCAAACAATCGCGACGCCGCCGACCGCCGGCTGACGCCGGAACAGCGGGAACAGGCGCAAAAAGACGTGCAGGCCTGGAAGCCCAAGCTCGCCGCCAGCCGCTGATCGCCGCGTTTCGCGCCGCATCGCTGCAGGCGGCGCGGTTCACAGGGGTACAAGGGGAAACAACAAGTTGTTGCCGCAGCGCGTCCTGATTTGCAAGATCCGTTTCCTGCGCGCCGCGGCGCTGGCGGCGGCACTGTGCGCGCCATTGCAGGCCTGGGCACAAGCCGCACCCACGCCGGGTGCCGTGCTCGATACCGTGCCCGGCCGCAAGCCCGCGCTGCCGCCGACACCGGCGGAAGTCATATTCCCGGCGAGCCGCCCCGATGCCGTGCATGACCCCTCGGCGCCGCGCTTCACGGTGAACGCCTTCACCTTCGTCGGCAACACCGTCTACACCGAACGCCAGCTCAAGCAGCTCACCGAGCGCTACATCGACCTGCAGCTGAATCTCTACGACCTGAACCGCGCGGCCGACAGCGTCACCCAGCTCTACCGCGAAACCGGCTTTCCGATCTCGCGCGCGATCATCCCGGCGCAGAAGGTCGAGAACGGCATCGTGCGCATCGAGGTCATCGAAGGCCGGCTCGCCAACATCAGCATCACCGGCAACAGCCGCTATTCCGACGCGCTGATCACCGCGCGCACCCGCAGCCTGCCGAAGGACGAGCTGGTCACCGTGCCGCGGCTCGAGCGCAGCCTGCTGCTGATGAACGACCTGCCCGGCCTCTCGGCACGGGCGACGCTGGCGCCGGGCGCCGACTACGGCACCACCGACATGATCATCCGCACCGAGGAAAAACCGTACGCCGCCACCGTCTCGCTCGACAACCACGGCCGCCGCGAAACCGGCGAGACACGCCTCGATGCCGCCTTCGACCTCAACAATCCGCTGGGCATCGGCGACCAGCTGAACCTGCGGGTCATCGAGACCCGGCACAGCCTGCTCTCTTACGGACGCATCGGCTACAGCCTGCCGCTGTCGAGCGAAGGCACCCGCCTCGGCGCCACCTACTCCAAGGTCCGCTACGACATCGGCGGCGAATTCGCGGCACTGGGCATTTCCGGCGAAGTCACCAACACCGAACTGGTGCTGACCCATCCTTATGTGCGCAGCCGCGCCCGCAACATCGTCTTCGGCATCGGCCTGCGCAACACCAAGACCGCGCAGACCACGCTGGGCGTGCCGACCGCGGACAGCAGCATCGACCTGCTGAGCCTGACCGCGCTCGGCAGCTGCCCGCACGCCGACTCCGCGACCAGCAGCGCGACCCTGGTGCTCTCGGGCAACGGCAAGAACAACCCGGGCAACCTGCAGAACGCCCAGCGCGCCAAGGCCGACATCGACATCAGCCACCTGCGCGCGGCCTCGAAAAACTGGGATCTCTACCTGCGCGGCAACATGGTCTTTTCCAGCGGCGCACTGCCCGACACCGAAAAATTCTCGCTCGGCGGCCCCGGCAGCGTGCGCGGTTATCGTTCCTCGGACCTGCGCGGCGAAACCGGCTGGGTCGCCACCGGCGAGCTGCGTCGCCAGTTCGTCGCCGTCAACACCGTGGGCGTGTTCAGCCTGTTCTATGACTGGGGCGCCATAAAAGCCGACGGCTTCACCCGCTACGACACCCTGCGCAGCGCCGGCTTCGGCGTCAGCGTGTTCCCGCACAAGCACCTGCGCGCGAAGCTGGAATACGCCTACCCGCAGAGCGACCGCATCTCGGGGGACGGCAAGCGCGGCCGGCTGTGGCTCACCGTGAGCAGCAGCTTCTGAGTGGATATTTAATAAGTACTTGATTTTATTGATATTTTTATGATTTCCTGGAATGGGCTACGGTGCAGGCTCTTGGTTATACTCGAAGCTGTCCTCACGGCCCGGTAACGAACACCCACAACCCGTGATTGCCCGCCGAACATCAAGCCGCACCCCCGGACGCCTGCTGCGCGTACTGCGCCTGGCGCCAGTGCCCGCGGCACTGGCGACCATCGGTTTCTGCAGCCTGCTGCTGCCGGGACTGCCGGCACATGCGCAACAGCTGCCGACCGGCGGCAGCGTCGTCAGCGGCAGCGCGACCATCCACAATCCCGCGCCCGCGCAGCAGGTCATCACCCAGGGCAGCGACAAGGCGATCATCAACTGGCAGGGTTTCTCCATCGGCCAGGGCCACAGCGTGCAGTTCGTGCAGCCGGGCAGCGGCTCGGTGGTGCTCAACCGCGTCGTCGGCAGTGATCCCTCGTCGATCTACGGCAGCCTGTCGGCCAACGGCCGCGTGTTCCTGGTCAACCCGCAGGGCATCTACTTCAGCCCGACCGCGAGCCTCGATGTCGGCGGACTCGTTGCCTCGACGCTGAACATCAGCAACGACGACTTCCTCGCCGGACGCTACATTTTCCGCCGCGATCCCGGCTCGCCGGCCAATGCCTCGGTGATCAATGAAGGCCTGATCCGCGCCCGCGACAACGGTTATGTCGTGCTCGCCGGCGATTACGCCGCCAACCGCGGCATCGTCGAGGCGCGCATGGGCACCGTGGCCCTCGCCTCCGGCGCGCAAGTCACCCTCGACATGCAGGGCGACAGCCTGATCAACCTCGCGGTCAGCGAGAAATCCGTGTCCGAGCTCGCCGGCGTCGCCAACAGCGGCGAACTCAATGCCGAGGGCGGCCGCGTGATCATGACCGCGGCCGTTGCCCGCGACCTTGCCGGCACCGTGGTCAACAACAGCGGCGTGGTGCGCGCCCGCGGCACCGTCGAGAAGGATGGCGCGATCTACCTCGTCGGCGACGGCGGCGATGTCAGCTCCAGCGGCAGTCTCGATGCCGGCGGCAATCGCGGCGGCAGCGTCAAGGTGCAATCGACAACCGGCACCACGCTGGTCTCCGGCAACATCGACGCCACCGGCAGCGCCGGCACCGGCGGCAGCGTGCAGGTGCTCGGAGTAAACGCCGGCGTCACCGGCAATGCCCAGATCGACGCCTCGGGCGCGAGCGGCGGCGGCACGGTGCTGATCGGCGGCGACTACCAGGGCGGCAACGCCGAAGTGCAGAACGCGCAGCGCAGCTACGTCGGCGCCGACGCCGTGATCCGCGCCGACGCGACGGAAAGCGGCGACGGCGGCAAGGTCATCGTCTGGGCCGAGGACGTCACCCGCTACCACGGCACGATTTCCGCGCGCGGCGGTGCGCAGGGAGGCGACGGCGGGTTTGCCGAGGTGTCGGGCAAGGAATCACTCGTTTACAACGGCAGCACCGACCTGCGCGCGCCGCAGGGTGATACCGGCACGCTGCTGCTGGATCCGAAAAACATCCGCATCACCGCGGGTGGCGCAGCCGTGGTGGCAGACAACGATGCCTTCGCCGACAACGCAGCGGGCACCTCGGAACTGAGCGCGGCCAATGTCGTCGCAGCGATGGGTACCGCAGACCTGGTTCTGCAGGCGAACAATGACATCTCCGTCGAAACCAATCTCGATGTCACCGCAGGTGGCGCGGCCACTGACAACAGGAATCTGACTCTCCAAGCCGGTAGGCACATTATCCTCGGCACCACCAACGCCAACTTTGCGACTGCGGGCGTAGTACCGAGCGCCACCACTGGCGCGGTGACCATCACGATGGACGGCGGCGCATTTAACGCCACGGTCAACGATCCCGCGGCAACTTCCGCCAACCGAGACCCCGGCGCCGCCGAGTTTTTCATGGCAACGGGCTCCACCATCACCGGCGCTACTGCTGGCGTCAACATCACCCAGGGCAATCTTGCAGCCGATTCTGGGGGGGTCACATCGGTCAACGCCAACGTCGGTGCCTTCAACCTGCAGAACGTCAATGCCGGCACCGGCGACATCACCGTCAACAGCCGCAGCCCAGTCAACATCAATGGCGCGCTGACCAGCAGCGCCGGCAACATCAACATCACCGGCGATGGCGACATGACACTTGCCGCAGCTGGCTCGATCAATGCTGGCACTGGTACCGCGACATTAACCACCAACGAGACGCTCAACGCTGATGCCAGCATAAACCTTGCTGGCAATGTCAGCGCAAGCAAAGTCGTGCTGAACTCGGCCGACGCGATCGCCCAAACCGCCGGCGGCATCACCGCAGGACAGCTTCGGGTCATGGCCGCTTCCGGCACCACTGATGATACTGTCGACCTCGACGGCAACAACAACGTCGGCATCATCGCGGCAGCAAAAAGCGACACGGTCGCTGGCACGGGTGGGATCTCGACTTTCGATTTCAACAATGGCGCCAACACGCTGACCGTCGGCACGGTCGACGCGGTCTCTGGAATCACCGCCTCGACCGGCGTATCAGCCAATAGCAGCGTCACCCTAACCGCCGCAGACATCAATATCAGCGCCCCCATTGTCGTCAGCGGAGTGACTCCTGGAATAGGCACATTGACATTACAGGCGACCAGCAACGCCAATGTCAGTATCGGCGGCGCAGCCACGTTCAACCTGACTCAAGCCGACCTCAATCAAGTCACAGCCGGTGCACTGCGAGTCGGCACCACCGCTGGATCAGGCAATCTTTCCGTCGATAGCGCGATCACCAACGGCCCCAACTGGAATACGTTGATCCTGCGCGCCGGAACCGGCGGCATCACCCAGACCCAAGCACTGACGGCTACAAACCTCGGCGTGGAGTCCACCGGCAATGTCACTTTGAACAATGCCGGCAATGACGCACAGACCTTCGCGGCCGATCTCAGCGTCGGCGCGACCGGGACGGGTGCACTGCAATACACCGACAGCAACATTTTGACGATTGGCAAGGTCGGCGCCCAAACTGACGCGGGCGGAACAGCGGTTGCCGGCGTCACCATCGACGGCATTACTACCAACAACACCAATGCCACTCTGGCGACCACCACTGTCGGCAATACCGGTGGCGCAATAACCATCAACCGCAACATAAACACCGGTGGCGGCGTGCTGACGCTGAACACCAACCAGAACGGCGCAACCCAAGGTCCCGGCGCCGTGATCTCGACCTCGGGCACCGGCGGCGTCCGCCTGATCGGCAACCCGGCCAACACCAACAACTTCAACCTCAACCAGAACAACGATGTCGCCAACCTCGCGGCCAGCACCAACGGCTCGGTGACCTTCCGCAACGCGGCGGGCGCCGCCAACACGCTGACCGTGGGCAGCGTCGGCGGCACCAACGGCATCACCACCGGCGGCTCGGCGGTCACCCTGATCGCCGACGAGATGGCGCTCGCCCAGAATATCAATGCCGACACCGGCTCCGTCCAGCTGACCTCATCGGATGCCGCGGTCGTAATCAATCTCGGCACCGACACCGCCGGGCTCAATTTCTCCGACGCGACACTCGACCGCGTGGTGACCTCGGGACAGCTGACCATCGGCGACAACGACCATACCGGCGCCATCACGGTATCCGGCGAAACCGTCAACCCGGGCAACGCCACCGGCGGCATCGTGCTGCGCAACCGCAACGGCGGCATCAACATCAACAGCACGCTGCAGGCGGCCGGAGGCGCCACCTCCGCGATCACGCTGGTTGCCGACGGCAACGACCCGACCACCGCCACCGGCGGTGCAATCAATCAGGGGGCGAGCGGCGGCCTCGTCGCCAACACGCTGGTCACCCAGTCCAAGGGCGGCACGACGCTGAACACTGCAGCCAACAACGCGGTCAGCAACTTCTCCGCCTTCGAGTCCGGCGGCAGCGATGTCGGGTTTTCCAACACCGGCAACCTGACCATCAGCGGCATCGGCCTCGGCACCAACGACAATGTGCAGAACATTGACGTGGACACCACAGGCACGCTGTCGACCAACGGCCTGATTACCACGCACGCGACCAACAGCAATGTCACGCTAAGCGCGGGCGGGGCGATGACGCTGTCCCAGGACATCAACCCGGGCGGAACGGGCACATTGACGCTCGAATCCAGTGCCGGCGTCACCATGACCGGTTCGGTCGTATCGAATGTCGCCAGCGGCAGCGGCACCGTCACCAACCTGCTGCTCGCCCGCCGCGGCGGCACCGGCAGCGGCGCCTTCACGCTGAACAGCGCAACCAACAACTTCGCCAATATCGCGGCGAACATCAGCGGCCCGCTGACGCTGGTGAATTCCGGCGCCTTCGACGTGGACACGGTCGGCACGGTCAACGGCATCAACACCAACGGCAATGCCGTGACCCTGGTCACGCCGGGCAACATCACGCTGAACCAGTCGATCACCGCGTCCGGAGCAACAGTGGACCTGACTTCGGCCGGCCTGTCCTCTGCCGGCGGCGTCGGCATCACCACCGGCGGGCTGGCCATCCGCGACAATGACACCGGTGGCCCGTCGCCGATGGGCACTTACACGCTGAACGGCGCCAATGACGTGGCCAACCTCGCCGCGAACATCAAGGGCAACCTGAGCTATACCGATGCCAACGCCTTCAATGTCTCGGCGGTCAACGGTGTCAACGGCATCACCACCAATGGCGGCAACGTCACGCTGAATGGCGGCAGCATGGGCATCACCGGCAACATCACGACAGCCGGTGCCGCCGTCAGCCTGACCACGACCACCGGCGGCATCAGCCAGACCGGTGGCGGCATCACCGGCAACACCCTGCAGGTCAACAGCGCGGGCGCCGCCAGCCTTGGCCAGAGCGCCAACAACGTCAACACCTTCGCCGCCGGCGCCAACGGCGCGGTGACCTACCGCGACGCAAATGCGGTGACCGTGGGCTCCGTGGGCGGCGCCAACGGCGCGGTGACCTACCGCGACGCAAATGCGGTGACCGTGGGCTCCGTGGGCGGCACCAACGGCATCACCTCGAACAACAACAGCATCTCGGTCACCGCCAATGGCGCGCTGACGGTCACCCAGCATGTCAACGCGGGAACCGCAGATGTCACCCTGACCACCCTAGAGGCGAGCGCGGCGAACACAGACAATATTGTCCTCAACTCGGCCCCGGACGCGGTCACCGGTACCACGGTGCGGCTGGTTTCGGCCGACGGTATCAACCAGATCGCCGGTGACATCAATGCCACCAACCTGTTCACCCAGGCCGAAGCCGGCAGCAATGTCGCCGCCAACGTCACCGGCGAATACTGGATCGACGTCGCCGGCCTGGCGGGCGGCAACTTCAGCAACTCGGTCACAGCCAACCGGGTGGTCATCTGGTCCTCCTCGGGCAGCCCGACCATCAACCAGACTGCGGGCACCATCAACGCGAACGAACTGCTGTTCCTGGGGCAGACCGGCAGCCCGGTGTTCAACTTCAACCAGGCCAACAACGTCTCGACGCTCGCAGCCTCCGGCAACTACAACGGCTTCCTGTTCGTCACCGGCAGTCCGACCGTCAATTTCTCGAACAACACGGCGCTGAATGTCGGCCTGATCAACACTTCCAGTTATGCCGGCAGCATCCAGGGCATCACGACCAACAATTCGAACGTCACGCTCAATACCGCGGGCGCGATGACGCTCAACGAGCGCATCGATGCCGGCAGCGGCACGGTAAACCTGACGGCTGCCACCGGCGGCATAACCCAATCGGCTTTCGCCCCGGTCACGGCAGACTTCCTGAACATTTCCAGCCCGGGCGGAGCCGTCAACCTCGGGCTCGCAAACAACAACCTGCTCGCGCTGAACAACGTCAACATCACCGGCTCCGCATTCAGCTTCAAGGAAGCCAACAACGTCGAACTGAGGGGGCCCGTAAACGTCAGCAATGCAGGACCGGTCAGCATCAGCGTGCAGGCGGCCGGCACGCTCAACCTGACGGCAACCGGTTCGATCACTGCGACCAGCGCGGGCAACGTCAGCCCGGCCACGGTCAGCCTGAGCGGCGCCAACGGCGTGATCCTCAACAGCCCGATCACGGCCACCGGTGGCGGCAACGGCAGCGGTGTCAACGCCGGCGTCACGCTGACCAGCAGCAGCGGCCCGGTGACGATGAACGCCGGCAGTTCCATCGCCGTCAACGACAACGGCGGCGCAACCCCGGGCGGCAGCGCCCCGCACAGCGCCGAAGTCACCATCACGGCCGGTTCGCGCAGCTCGACGGTCTTCACCTGCCTGTTCTTTGATTCCTGCAACGCGACCGTGCGCAACATCACGGCAACCTCGAACAACGGCCGCGCAGTGATCGACGTCTTCGGCCAGGGCGACAACTCCACCGGCGTCAATGTGGTCGGCGCCCTCACCGCCCAGGGCCAGACGCGGCCGCTGATCCGGCTGAGCACGCTGACCGAGGACAGCAGCGACAACATCCTCGCCAGCTCGGCAATGAGCATCGGCGCGCCGCTGACGGTGATCTCGACCTCGAGCACCGCGGTCAACACGCTCGGCGACAGCGTCCTCGGCGGCATTTCCATCGACGGCCGCGACATCACCGTCGGCGCGAAGATCGAATCGCGCCACCTCGACGGCGTATCGCGGGCGCAGGACGGCATTTCGATCAACACGCGCAACAACCTCGCGATCAACGCCGACATCGTCACCACCTCGAACGGCGGCATCGGCATCACCACCGGCAGCAACGGCACGGTCGCCGGCACCGGCGTGATCCAGGCGCAGAACGTCAACCTGGTGGCGCCGAAGAGCCAGGGCAACTTCAACGTCCGCACGCGCATCCAGCCGCCGGCCGGCATCACCGGCACCGGCAACCTGAACGTGCTCGGCGGCGACGTGATGCGCATCGACAACTTGTCGAGCACCACGCTGATCGCGGCGCTGGGCTTCATCGACCGCAGCCAGAGTCCGGCAAATCCGGATCTGCCGATCGGCGACCTCACGCTGAAGACCGCGGGCACGCTGCAGATCGCGACCCTCGACGCGTTCAACCAGGCGCGTTATGACCGCAACGGTTTCTTCGGACCGAAGGTGCCGGTCAAGCTCGAACTGGTCTCAGACAATTTCGTGGTCTTCCCCGGTTCGATCACGACGCCGGAATGGGCGGAAATCACGCTGCGCCCGTACACCGACACCGCGGAAATCTTCGTGCGCAACAACCTCGACCCCTCGCTGCCGGGCGTGGTATTCACGGCAGCGCCGGTGCTGGGCCTGCTGCAGCAGTTCCATCCGGACGCCAAGCTGATCATCGGCGGGCCGAACCACAAGGGCAACGTTACCGTTGGTGGCGACGGCCTGTTCCGTCTCGGCAACATGCACCTGGTGTTCGAGACCGGCGAGAACGGCAAGGTGGTCAAGAATTTCTTCAGCAGCAACGGCAACGTCTACCATCCCGAGCCGGCGATCGCTTTCGGGGTCATCGGTTACCCCGGTCCCAACGTCAACGACGGCATCGGCCAGCTGACTTCCGATCGCGTGCAATTGATCGAGGCCGGCTTCTTCCAGCCCGATC
>FWPV01010016.1_pt1 | contig 15728 bp, 11 predicted proteins | sample 2228371 | NCBI WGS metagenome assembly FWPV01 (sample SAMEA103939776, study PRJEB20133) | metagenome | reverse complement strand
TGGTGACGGCAACGCCGCCCCCCGCGGAAGTGAAACCCCTGCCCGATAAAATTGTGGTCGGCGTGGTGCAGCCGCTGACCGGCTCCTTTGCAGTCTTTGGTCAGGAGTCCAAGATCGGCGCCGAGCTGGCGATCAAGCACATCAATGAAGCCGGCGGCATCAAATCCATGGGCGGTATCCCGCTCGAACTGGTCATCGAAGACGCCGGAGATAATCCTGACAGCGCCAAGCTGGCCACGGAGAGCATCATCAGCAAAAGTCATCCGGTGGCGATTCTGGGCATGTACATCAGCCGGTTCGTAATGGCCTCCTCGGAGGTGACAGACCGCGAGAAAGTCATCCTGATCGCCGATGCTTTAGTGCCGATGGTCACCCAGATGGGCCGCCAGTATCTCTTCCGCCCCGGACCAACCGCCTCGGATCACGGCCGGATGGCCTATAACTTCGTCAAGGACACCTTCGCCGAGAACAATTGGGAGCTAAAGAGCATCGCAGTGCTGAACGAAGATTCCGCGAACGGCCGGGCGAATACGCTGGGCGCGTCGGAAGCCGCCTTGCAGGATATGCTCCCGATAGTCACCGCGCTGGAATACCCTTATGACATCACAGATGCCACCCAGATCGTGCAGCAGCTCGCCGCCGCCAAACCATCGGCGGTCATTCACACCCCGTACTTCAATGACGCCATCGTGTTTGGCAAGGCCTTCAAGGAAACCGGCCTGTACCCGCCGTTCATCGCCGGGGCCGGCGCCTGCGGTTACACCGATCCGGAATCCATCAAGGCGCTGGGCGACGCGGCTGAGGGTCTGACCAATACCTACAGCTACAATCCCGAATTGGATACGCCGCAAAACAAGAAATTCGTCGAGGACTTCATCGCGCTGAAGGGCTACATCCCCACCGAGGCGGCCGGCATGAACTACTACGGCGCCATGGTGCTGTACGAGGCGCTGGAATACGCAGGTAAAAATTTCCCGGATGACCCATTAAAACCGGAGAATCTGCGGGCAGCGTTCATGGCCCTCGACCTGACCACCGGTCCAGCAGCCGAGACGTATCCCAGCGGGCACATCAAGTTTGATGGGAAGGGCGACAACATGTATCCTGGCGTGGTCGTCCTGCAGGTTCAGAACGCCGAACCGAGAGTCGTCTATCCGGTGGAAGCGCGCAAAGTTACCCCCATCTTCCCGAACCCGTATTACAAACCGTAAATATTGCCGATTGGGTTGCATACCCCCGTTGCAACCCAATACCGCTCTGGCTCCTCTGAGGTCCGTTGCAAAAGGGGAGCCAGAGCAACCTGTAAGGGAAGTGCGAAATACCCGCGATAGGATAAAACCATGACCGATACCCTGCTCCAGAGCATTATTACCGGCGTGTTGATGGGGTTTATATACGCGCTGATTGCAGTGGGATTATCCATCATCTTTGGGGTCATGAATGTGGTCAACTTTGCGCACGGCGACTTTGTGATGCTTTCCATGTATCTGTCCTATACTGCCGGGACTCTGCTGGCCTGGGACGCTGTGGCGACCCCATTGATTACGGTTCCCCTGCTTTTTATTTTCGGGTTTATCACCTACTATTTACTGATTGACAAAACGCTGCGGCAGTTGTACGTGGTTCAACTGGCTGTGACCGTGGGTCTGCAGATCTTTCTGCGCTCACTGGCTCTGATTGTTTGGAAGGCGCAGCCGCGCGCCCTGCAATATTCCATCATTCAGGGCAATATCGAAATTTTTGGATTCAGCGTACTGACCTCCCGGCTGGTTGCTGCCGTCGTCAGTCTGATCTTCATCGCTGCAATCGCTTATTTCTTGAATAAAACCTGGGCTGGCGCGGCAATTCGCGCCGCCTCGGATGATCTGGATGCCGCCTCGCTGATGGGCGTTCATTACCACCGCACATACGCGCTGACTTTTGCGATCGGGGCAGCCCTGACCGCGGTCGCTGGCGGGCTGCTGATGAGTTTTCAGCAAACCGATCCGCAAGGCGGGATGCGCTTTGGAGTGCTGAGCTGGTGCGTGATGGCGCTGGCTGGCCTGGGATCACTGCCCGGGTTGATCGCTGCGGGGGTGATGGTCGGCGTGGCCGAAGCCGTGGCGGTTACATTCTTTGATCCCCGCTCGCGCCTGCTGGCGATTTACTTGATCTTTATCCTGGTGCTTTGGTTAAAGCCGCGCGGGTTGTTTGGGAGGAAATAGCCATGAACGTCGCTGCAATGCTCAGAAAAAACGCGGGCTGGATCGTCCTGCTGCTGGTTGCGGTCGCCCTTCCAATCCCGCTGCAGAAACAACAATACACCATGGTGCTGATGATGCTCATCCTCCTTTACGCTGTCCTGGCGACAGCTTGGAACATCATCGGCGGCATGGCGGGTCAGCTCGATCTGGCGGCTGGAGCCTATCTGGGAATGGGCGCTTTTACCACCGGCACGCTGCTGCTGCGCTGGGAAGTCACCCCCTGGGCCGGGATGATCCTCGGCGGGATCATGGCAGTCGCCCTGGCCGTGGTGATCGGCTTCCCCCTGTTTGGCTTCAATGTCAAGGAAGTATGGTATGCGCTCAGCTCGCTGGCCTTGTGCGAGGTGCTGCGGGTCGCCTTTTTAATGTGGGACGAGGTCGGCGGTCCAACAGAGGTCTATCTGCCAACGGTAAAATCGGTCTGGTATTCGATGCGGTTTACAACTGCAATGCCGTTTTACTATATTCTTTTATTCTTGCTGGCGGTTGCGCTGGTGGTCAACTTTCGGATTCGCGCCACCAAACTGGGTTATCAGCTGATGGCCCTGGGTGAGGACGAAGATGCTGCCGAGGTGCTCGGGATCGACGCCCGCATGACCAAGTTGAAAGCGCTGATGATCTACGCTTTCATCTGCGGCATGGTGGGCGGGGTGTATGCCTGTTTTTACGGATATCTGCATCCCTCCTTCTTCGACGCGGATATCGCCACAGAGGTTGCCATTTTTGGAATTGTCGGCGGGATGGGCATTATCTACGGCCCGCTGCTGGCGACCATTTTACTGGTCGGCGTCCGCGAACTCCTGCGCGCTCAGCTGGGCGGCGGCCTGGAGGGGCTGTACCTGGTGGTATACGCTCTTGTGCTGATTGTGGTCGCATTGTATCAGCCGCGCGGAATTGCGCCGCTGGTGAGCAGCGTGCTGTATAAATTCCGGAACGCGCTGACTGCCCGTAAAAAAGAAACGACGTGGGGGTGAGCGATGGATAATCATCAGCCTTTATTGAAAGCAATGGGCCTCACGGTCGATTTCGGGAGCCTGCGGGCGGTTAATCGGATGGACCTGGAGGTCCAGCGCGGCGAGCTGGTCGGTTTAATCGGCCCCAACGGCGCCGGGAAAACCACCGCCTTTAATGCATTGACCGGGTTGATCATACCCAACGAGGGAAAGGTATTCTTCAAGGGGCAGGATGTGACCCGCATGCTTCCGCACAAGCGCTGCTGGATGGGCATGTCGCGCACGTTTCAGGTCATCCGTCCGTTTGCTCATATGACGGTTGAGGAGGCGGTCCGCGTCGGCGCGTATAACCGGCACGGCGAGCGCTCGGTCAGGGCAAAAGTGGATCAGGTCATTGAAATGTGCGAGCTGAGCGAACTGCGCAGCCGCGTCTGCGCCGATCTGGGCCTGGCCACGCTGCGGCGCATCGAGCTGGCGCGGGCACTGGCGACTGAACCCGATTTATTACTGCTGGATGAAGCCGGGGCGGGGTTAAATGAAACCGAACTGGGGGGGTTCATGAAGCTGCTGCACCGTCTGAACGAAGAGGAACACATCACGCTGATCGTCGTGGAGCACGTGATGAAAATGGTCATGGGCGTCTGCCGCCGAATCATCGTCCTGGATTCGGGCGAGGTGATCGCAGAGGGCACCCCGGAACAGATCAGCAAGAACCCGGATGTAATTGAAGCTTATCTTGGAAAGCGAGCAGTGCTATGATCAGGGTAACCGATCTATTCTCAGGCTACGGGAAGGTGCCGATTCTCAACCAGGTATCTTTCGAAGTGCGTGAACATGAGATGGTCGCCATTATCGGGCCGAACGGCGCGGGCAAGAGCACCCTGTTGAAAACCATCGCTGGACTGCTGCAGCCTTCATCCGGGAAAGTGGTTCTGGAAGAACAGGACATCACCGGGCTGCCTACCTATAAAATTGTCTATCACGGCATCGCCTATGTGCCGGAAGGCGGGCGGGTGTTTCCCAATATGACGGTGATGGACAACCTTCGCATGGGCGCATACAGCAACCGCCAGGCGCTGAAGGACGGCGTGTTGGAGGAGGTTTTCACGTTGTTCCCGCGGCTCAAAGAGCGCCTGAATAAATATGCCCGGACATTAAGCGGCGGAGAGCGGCAGATGCTGGCGATCGCGCGCGGGCTGGTTTCGCGCCCCAAACTGCTCATGCTGGACGAACCCTCCCTGGGGCTTGCGCCTAAGCTGGTAGATGAAATCTACGACAAGATCAGGCTGTTGAAGGAGAGCGGGCTGACCGTTCTCCTCGTGGAACAGAACATCGCTTACGCGCTGGAACTGGCGGACCGAGGCTATGTGCTGGAGAATGGACGCGTGTATATGGAAGGCAGCTGCGCCGAGCTTGCCGGAAGCGATCATGTCCGTAAGGCTTATCTCGGCCTGTAAAGGACGGGAATGGGCAGGCGTGCGGCGCCGGCCGCTTGCTGCCAGATGGAGCAGCCGGCAGACAGTTGACAACCGGAGGTTGAGAATGGTATACTATTAATTGGGACACTGTTCCATTATATGGAACAATTGATTCCCTTGCGTTTTCCCCGGTCAGTTTTCAAGTTATTGAGGAGGCTTTCCAATCGTGTCTGAACCCGTCATTCGTTTCACCCGCGGCGTTCCCCCGCCGGAGACCTTTCCAAAAGCTCATTTAGCCGAGTGCACCCGTCTTGCGCTGGAAAAATACGGCGATCAAATTCTTCAATACGGGCCGTCGGCTGGTTTTCCAGGCCTGATCAAATGGATCGCGGCCGAGTCCGGCGCAGAGGACGGGCGCGTGATCGTCGGTCAGGGGTCCTTGCAGCTGCAGGATATGCTGACCCGGATTTTGCTTCAGAAGGGGGATGTGGCCTACGTGGAAGAGCCTACTTACGACCGCGCGGTCACGATCCTCCGCCGGAACGGCGCCCGGGTCGTCGGCTTTCCTCTCGGAGCGGAAGGTCCGGACGTGGCGGAGATCGAGCGCCGGTTGAAAGGCGGCGAGCGACCGAAATTGTTCTACGTAATCCCCGATTTTCAGAATCCCAGCGGGATGGTGATCCCGCTGGCTGTCCGTCAGCGCATCGCCGACCTGGCGCGGGAATATGAGTTCTGGATCATTGAGGATTCGCCTTACCGCAAGCTGCGCTATTCGGGAGAGGATGTGCCCGCGGTATACGATCTGTGTCCCGAGCGCACGGTGCGCATGTCGTCATTCAGCAAGCTGATCAGCCCCGGGCTGCGTGTCGGCTACGCGGTTCTGCCTGGCGAGCTGGCCAAACCCCTGCTCAAATTCGCCGAAGACACCTATATCAACCCCAGCTATCTTAACCAGGCCATGGTGCATGAATTCATCCAGCGCGGGTATCTTCATGAAACCCTTCCCTTCTTGAAGGAACTGTATTCCCGGCGTCTGGACGCCACGCTGAGCGCGCTGGCCCGCGAGATGGATGGGCTGGCTGACTGGGTCAAACCGCAGGGCGGCTTTTTTGTCGGCGTGACGCTGCGGGATGCGGTTGACGGCGATACCCTGCTGGATGCAGCCTGCAAGGCCGGCGTAATCCTCTCCGACGGTCGCGGATTCTACGTCGAGCGGGACGGAAGCCGTTTTATCCGCCTGCCGTTTTGCGCGCTGACCCCGGACGAAATCGAGACGGGTATCCGCAGGCTGGCGAAGGTGGTCACGGAACTCACCACAGTCACTGCAAGGAGTTAATCGCTTATGTCTGAATTTCTGGGAATGGATATTCTTCACGGCGGTCAATTCAGCCGGGATCGGCTCGAGCACATCATGGATGTGGCCGACGACTTCCGGAAAAGGCTGGAAGGACAAAAATCTCTCGATTTACTGCGCGGCTATGTGATGGCGGCGCTGTTTTTCGAACCCAGCACGCGCACCCGGCTTTCCTTCGAGACGGCCATGTATCGTCTGGGGGGGAATGTGATCGGATTCTCCTCGGCCGAATCCACCTCGGTTGCCAAGGGGGAGACGCTGGCGGACACCATCCGCACGGTGGATCAGTATGCCGATGTCATCGCCATGCGCCACCCGGCGATCGGCTCCGCGGCCGAGGCGGCGGCCATCGCTCAGGCGCCGGTGCTGAACGGCGGCGACGGCGCAGGCCAGCATCCCACCCAGGCGCTGCTGGACCTCTACACAATCCGCCGCGAGCTTGGACGCGTGGATGGGATCACCCTGGTCTTGTGCGGCGATTTGAAGTTCGGGCGCACGGTCCATTCAGGCGTGGAGATCTTCAAGCATTACCAGGTGCGCCTGATCTTCGTTGCCCCGGACGCGCTCAAAATGCCCGCAGAAGTGACCGAGCGCCTGCGCACTGCGGGGGTTCATTTTGAAGAAACCGCGGATTTGAACAGCGCGATCCAGCAGGCAGACGTCCTCTATATGACCCGCATCCAGAAGGAGCGCTTTGCCGATCCGGCGGAGTATGAAAGGCTTAAAGGCAGTTATATTCTGACACGTGAGATGATCGAGAAAACCAATCCGCGCCTGGTAACCTTGCACCCGCTTCCGCGCGTCATCGAGATCGCCACCGATGTGGATTCGCTGCCCGGCGCGGCCTACTTCCGCCAGGCGAAGAACGGGGTTTATACCCGCATGGCGCTGCTGGCGCTGGTGACTGGGAAAGCTTCGTAATGAGCAGCGAGCGCGGGTCAACCGCAGGGTAGAGAGGTGGTTATGGAGACAAGAGATTTTAAAATTGTGGGCAAGGTCACCCCGCGGAAGGACGGCATCGCGCGGGTGACCGGTCAGGAGGTGTACTCCACCGATGTGATCCTGCCGCGCATGCTGAACGCCCGCATGGTGGCGTCGCCCTACGCCCACGCGGTGGTCAAAAGCATCGATACCAGCGCGGCCGAAGCGATGGGTGCGGTGGTGGTCACCTTTGATGACATTCCAAAAGTGCGATACAACGAGCGCGTCATTACTGTACCCTGGGCGTTGCACAAAGACCGTTACGTCCTGGAAAATCGGGCGCGGCGGATGGGCGAGGCGGTGGCGGCGGTGGCTGCCGAAACCGAGGAGCTGGCGGAAAAGGCGGCCCGCGCAGTCAAGGTCGAGTACGAGCCTCTGCCGGTGGTTCTCGACCCGTTCGAGGCGATGAAACCCGGGGCGCCGCAGCTTTACGAAACCGTCATGTACGGCGACCAAGAAATACCGGTTCACAATAACATCGCCTGCCAGCGCGAGCTGGAGGAAGGCGATGTGGATAAAGCCTTCGCCGAAGCGGACGTGATCGTGGAGGGCACTTTTGATACCGGGAAGATTTACCATGCGCAAATGGAGCCCAAAACGGCGGTCGTCCGGCCGGAGCCGGACGGCGGGTTGACCGTCTGGGCGACTGTGCAGTCCATCCACAACACCCGCATAGTTCTGGGGCAGATCTTTGGCATTCCCCTGAGTAAAGTTTATGTAAACCGGATCGCGGTCGGCGGTACATTCGGGTCCAGCATCCAGATGAACACCGTGGTTCCGATCTGCGCCGCGCTTGCGCTCAAGGCGCGCAGACCTGTCAAGCTGATGTCCACCCGCGAAGAAGACATGAACGACCACACCCGTTATCCTCTGCATATCCATCTGCAGCTCGCGGCCAAGAAAGACGGTACCCTGCTGGGCGCGAAGGAAGAGGTGGTGGTTGACATTGGGGCGCACATCCTGCAAGGCTATTCGTATCTTGGCGTGGTGGTCGGCTGGCTGGTATCTCTGTACCGGATTCCGAATATTCGCTATCGCGGCGTGGCGGTGTATACCAATAAACCGCCCTCCTGCGCCATGCAGGGCTACGGCAATCCGCAGGTAACCTTTGCGGCGGAATCGCTGATGGAGGAACTGGCCGAAAAGCTGGGGATGGACCCCATCGAATTGAAATTGAAGAATTATGTCGGCCTCGGAGATACCTTCTGGGGGCAGGGTCCGATGGTCCGCTCGATCGTCCGCAGCGACGGCGTGCCGGAATTGCTGCGCCGCGGCGCGGAGCTGATCGGCTGGCACCGCCGGCAGCCCAGCGGCATGCAGAAGGGGCGCTACCGCCGGGGCATCGGCATGGCCCGCGGGTTCCACACCTCCAGCGCCGGCGCGCCAAAACCCGGCGATGTCATCGATTTCTCCGGCGCCATGGTTAAGGTCAATGTGGACGGCTCGGTGGATGTTGTTTCTGCGGTGATGGATCACGGCGGCGGCACACTGGAGGCGATGGCCAAGCTGGTCGCCGAAACGCTTTGCGTCCCGCTGGATAAGGTAAATGTGGCTCCGGCTGACACCGGCTCGACACTCTATGATGTGACCACTCACGCGACTCGCGGCATCTACGCTGGCTGCGGCGCGGCGGTGCGCGTGGCGCAGAAGGTCCGCAAGGAATTACTGGAGACGGCGGCCGGCTATCTGGGCGTTTATCCCGAAGCGGTCGAACTCAAGCTGGACGAGGAAGCCGGCGAGGGTGTGATCTTCTGCCCGGCGATCCCTGAAAAACGGATGACCGTGCGCGAGGTGGCTCACCGCTGCTGGACGGACAGCTGGAAAACGATCGCCGCCCTGGACAGTTACCGCCCAACTAACTGCCCGCCAGCCTACGTCAGCGTGTTTGTGGAAGTGGAGGTGGATACCTTCACAGGGACCGTCCGCACGCTCAAAGCCGTCATGGGCGGCGACGCCGGGACCGTGGTCAATCCGGATATGGCCCTTGGACAGCTGGAAGGCGGTCTGTCGCGGGGCAGCGGGTTTGCGCTCTACGAATCCAATGATTGGGATAAGGACGGCGCGCTGGTGTCCAAGGGATTCTGGGTGGACGCCAAAACCCCCGGGATTACTGAAACCCCTCTGCTGAGCGATCTGTCATCCTACTTCGTCACTACTTATGAGCCGACGGGACCTCTGGGCGCCAAGGGACTGGGCGAGGCGGCAACCAACCCGGTCGCTGCGGCGTATGCCAATGCGATTTACAACGCCATCGGCATCCGGTTTTATGAGCTGCCCATCACACCGGAAAAAATCCTGAAGGCTCTGGAAGAAAAGGAGCAGGCAAAGAGCGAGGCGATGGGGCAGGAGCGGTAAAACATGAGTGAAAACGGACATTCCCACAATTCAACCAATTCGCATATCCTGGTCAATGAGTTTGATTATTATGAGCCGACAACGGTGGAAGAGGCGGTCGGGCTGTTGCAGCAGCACGGCGGCAACGCCCGTTTGATCGCCGGCGGGACGCACCTGCTGGTTCTGATGAAAATGGAGCGCGAAGTCCCGGGGGTGCTGATCAGCGTGAACAAAATCCCCGGCCTGGACGCAATCGCGGTCCGGGAGGACGGCGGTCTGATCATCGGATCGCGGGTCAGTATCCGGAATTTGGGCAGGCATCCGCTGGTGCGCGCACGCTATACGGGACTGGCTCAGGCCTGCGATTCATTTGGCAGCACGCAGATCGAGGTGATGGGGACGGTGGGCGGCAATGTTTGCAACGGATCGCCTGCGGCCGATCTCGTCCCTATGCTGCTGGTTTTCAACGCGGAAGTGCTGCTAAAAGGCGCTCAGGGCGAACGCGCCGTTCCACTGGATCAATTTCTGGTCAAACCGGGGGTCACCGCCATCCGGCCGGACGAGGTGATGGTGGGGGTCGCCCTTCCCCCCGCGCCGGAGAACACGGTCAGCGCGTTTCACAAGATGGTCCGCGTGGTGGCCGATCTGGCCAAAGCCAGTCTCGGGCTGATGCTGGTGCGGGACGGTGACCGGGTCGCCGATCTGCACATGGCTTACGGGGCAGTGGCTCCGACCGTGATTCGCATCCCCGAGGCGGAGGCTGCGCTGCTTGGCAGGACTTTTACCCCCGAGCGCGCCGCCGAGGCGGCCAGGATCGCCTCTGAGCGGATCACTCCGATCGACGACGTTCGCTCGAACGCCTGGTACCGACGGCGGGTGGTCAAAGTGATGACCGAAGATGCTTTGAATGCCCTCTGGGCGGAAGCCGGGAGGGACCAACCCCTGCCGCTGGCCGCATCGCCGAACGGGGTGAAAACCTCTATTCCCGGGGATGTAATTCCGCAATTGCGGCGCGGTGAACAGCGCGAGATTGAATTGACCGTAAACGGGGTCAAACGGCAAGTGCGGATCTTTTCGAACGACCTGCTGCTGAATGTGCTGCGCGAGAAATTGCACCTCACAGGGACCAAGTACGGCTGCGGAGTGGGTGAGTGCAGCGTTTGCACGGTGCAATTGGATGGAAAGCCGGTGCTTTCCTGCCTGACTCTGGCGGTGGAAGCCGCGGGGCGCGAAGTAATCACCGTGGAAGGAACGGCAAAACCGGACGGTACGCTTCATCCTTTGCAAGAGGCTTTCATTGATCAGGGAGCGTACCAGTGCGGCTACTGCACCCCTGGGATGTTGATGACGCTCAAGGCGCTGGTGGAGGAGAACCCTCAGCCAAGCGAAGAGGAAATTCGCGAGTATCTGAAGGGAAACCGCTGTCGCTGCACAGGGTATTCCAGCATTGTGCGGGCAGTTCTGGCGGCAACCGGACAGAAGGTTCCTGAAAAATAAGGATTACGGAAGGAAAGGGTATGTTGCATGAATTTGATCTGGTCAGGCCGCGCTCTCTGAACGAGGCGCTGCAAGTTCTGGCGGTTGGATCGCCGGACGTGCTGCCCATTGCAGGCGGCACCAATTTGACGGTGGACATGCGCAGTGGGCGCTATGAGCCCAGAGTGGTGGTGGATATCGAAAAACTCCCCGAGCTCAAAGGAATCCGGCGCGAAAATGGGCAGGTCTGCATTGGCGGCGGGGTCACAATCGCTGAGCTGCTCAAGGACCGGCTGATCGCGGAGACCGCGCCGGGATTGAAGGCGGCTTGCGCGGTCTTTGCCAATCCGTTGATCCGCAACCGGGCTACGGTCGGCGGTAATCTGGTGGACGGCTCGCCGGCTGCGGATACAGCCCCGTCGCTGCTCGCGCTGGATGCGGAAATCGAACTGACCAGCCAGGACGGCCGGCGGCGGCTCCCGCTGGATGAGTTCTTTATCTACGTTCGGAAGACAGCCCGCCAGCCAAATGAAGTGGTCACCGCGCTGCGCTGGGCAGTGCCGGCACCCGGCTCGGGATGCGCGTTTTACAAGCTTGGCCTGCGCAAGGCGGACGCGATCTCGGTGGTCAGCGTGGCCGTGGTGTTGGAGGTCCAGGCTGGGGTTTGTCAAAAAGCGCGGATTGCCCTGGGGTCAGTCGCTCCCCGACCCCTTCGGGCGAAGTCTGCCGAACAATTGTTAACAGGCAAGCCTCTGACACGGGCGCTCTTTGAAGAGGCGGCGGCGATCGCAGGCGAAACCATCTCACCCATTTCGGATTTGCGCGCATCAGCCGATTACCGCCGGCTGACAACTATTGCACTAACCCGCCGAATGTTGGAAAAGGCGGCTGAACTGGCTGGCTGGAGGGATTGAAACATGGAACCTAAAGTGATTACCCTCACGGTGAACGGGCGTAAGCACCAGGTGGCTTTGCCGCCCAACATCACCTTGCTGCGCGCGTTGCGCGAAGTTCTGCATTATACAGATGTGAAAAACGGCTGCGAGAAAGGCGACTGCGGCGCCTGCACGGTCATTCTGAATGGAAAAGCGGTGAACAGCTGCCTGGTGCTGGCCTGGCAGGCGGACGGCGGCGAGATCCTCACCGTTTCAGGATTGGGGACGATGGACAACCCGCATCCCCTTCAGGAAGCCTTTGCGGACACCGGGGCGGCGCAGTGCGGCTTCTGCACGCCGGGTATGGTGCTCTCGGCAAAGGCTTTGTTGGATGAAAATCCGCACCCGACAGAGGAGGAAATTCGCGAGGCGATTTCCGGCAATCTCTGCCGCTGCACCGGCTACGGCCCGATTGTTGAGGCGATTCAGCTCGCTGCTGAGCGGCTGGCGGAAGGAGAACCGAAATGAAGTACACTGCTAAACCTTTACCTCCTGTCGAGTTGCCTGAACTGCACACGGTTGGAAAACCTCTTCGCCGGGTCGATGCTTTGGGCAAGTCGGTGGGGGCGACCCTGTATGCGGACGATTTCTCCCTGCCCGGAATGCTTTACGCCAAAGTGTTTCGCAGTTCGGTTCCGCACGCGCGCATCAAGCGGCTGGATGTCAGTAAAGCGCGAACCCTGCCGGGAGTGGCATGCGTCATCACCCACGCCGAGCTTCCTCAGGCGGTGCTGGTCACCGACATGCCCGGACAGACCGGGCAGAAACGCCGAGCCGGATCGGACGCCCACGTGCTGGCCAGGGATGTCGTCCGTTTTGTTGGCGACCCGATCGCGCTTGTCGCCGCGGAGACCCTGGACATCGCCGAAAAAGCGCTAAAGCTGATCGAAGTGGAATATGATCCCCTGCCGGCGGTCTTCGATCCGCTGGAAGCGATGAAACCGGGGGCGCCGATCGTGACCCCGCCGGACAATATCGTCAGCAAATACAAGGTGCGGCGGGGCAATCTGCAGGCGGGCTTTGAGTCTGCCGATCTGATCGTCGAGAACACCTTCAACGTTCAGTTTGTGGATCACATTTACCTGGAGCCCGAGGCTGGAGTGGCCTGGGTGGACGACCGCGGCGTGGTCAATATCCGGGTCTGCACCCAGGTTGTCGAGCACTTCCGCAGCATCGCCCTGGCGCTTGGCGTGCCGCAGAACAAAGTCCATATTCAGGGGACGATGATCGGCGGCGGTTTTGGCGGCAAGGAAGATATCACCGTCGAAATTTTCATCGGACTCCTGGCGCTGGCCACCAGCCGTCCGGTTAAGATGACCTACACTCGCGAAGAATCGATCATGGCGCACTCCAAGCGCCACCCGTATACGATCACCCACCGCACGGGTGTAACCCGTGACGGCAAGATCACTGCCGCGGAGATCCAACTGATCGCCGATTCCGGCGCCTACGTCTATCTCAGCCCGTATGTTCTCCTGTACAGCGTCGGCGTGGCGACCGGACCTTATCGGGTGGACAACCTGTCCATCGACGCATTCGCGGTAGCGACCAACCAGGTTTTCACCAGCGCGTTTCGCGGATTTGGCGCTCCGCAGGCGATTTTCGCGGCCGAATGTCAGATGGACGACATCGCCTGGAAGCTCGGCATGGATCCGTACGAATTTCGCTGCCGCAATTACCTCAAGACCGGCGATTGGGGCGTCAACCAGCAGATCAAAACCGCCGCCTGGCTGGAGGAGACCGCCTCGCGGGCTCTGGAAGCACTGGGTGAAAAGACCCCCGATCATGGCCCGGTTAAGGTGGGGCAGGGATTCGCCTCGTACATGCAGAGTTATGGCCGGATCATGTGGTTCCACGACACCTCCCAGGCGTGGGTGGGGCTTGAATTGGACGGAACCGTGGTCATTCGCTCCGGCATCCCCGACCTGGGAGGCGGACAGGTGTCCGCGGTCTGCCAGATCGCCAGCGAGCTCTTGGGTGTACCGCTCGACCGAATCCAGATCTATCATACCGATTCGGCGCTGACCCCTCTGGCCGGTACAACCACGGCCACCCGCCAGCTCTATATGTCCGGCAACGCGGTCTACCAGGCGGCCAGCAATCTACGCAAAGTGCTGCTGGAGCGCGCCTCAAAAGATCTGGAGGAGGACCCCGCCAACCTGGATATGGCGGACAGCAAGGTGTTCGTCAAGGACAAACCGGAGAATTTCATCGCTCTTCCAGAATTGCTGGCCAAATGCGCCTCGGAAGGGATTCACCTTTCCAACCTGGCGATTTTCCGCGCCCCGTTTACCTCGCCCATTGATCCCGATAACGTGCAGGGCGACATTTGGCCGGATTTCACCTTCGGGGCGATGGCCGTCGAGGTGGCGGTGGATACCGAAACCGGCGAAGTGTCCATTCTGAAGAGCGCTGCCTGTCACGACGTCGGCCGGGCGGTCAATCCGACGGCGGTTGCCGGGCAGATCGAGGGCGGCGCCGTGCAGGGCATCGGGTATGCCCTGATGGAAGACTGTCTGGTAAAAGAAGGTCGCATTCAGGCGCCTTCCCTCTCTGAATATTTGATTCCAACGTCGGTGGATATTCCCCGGACTCAGGTGATCATCCTGGAATCTGGGACGGGAGTCGGTCCGTTCGGGGCCAAGGGCATCGGCGAGCCGGCCATCACCCCGGCGGCGCCGGCGGTGGCCAACGCAGTATCGGATGCCATCGGCGTTCGGATCAAATCGCTGCCGATCACGCCGGAGAAGGTGCTGGCAGCCCTGGACAGCTTGAAACAACCTCAACGGACGGGCTGATTTATGGAACAACCTTACGATCTGCTTTTCACCGGCGGCGTGTTGGTCACCGGCCAGGGGATGCAGCGCGCCGACGTCGGCGTCCGCGGCGGCAGGATTGCCGCGATCGACCGCGAGCTTTCACCTGACGGCTGCCGGCAGGTGATCGACATCGCCGGAAAATATCTGCTGCCCGGCGTCATCGATGTTCACGTCCATCCAGTCTATCTGGACGATGTCGAGGCCTGTTCGCGGGTGGCGGCTTACGGCGGGACGACGACGCTGATCCACTTCGCTTACGCGCGCAAAGGCGAGAGCCTGCTGGAGCAGGTCAGCCGGATGCTGGAAGACGCCTCCCGGCGCTCGCGGTTGGATTTTAGCCTGCACGGCGGCATGTTCGACGCCCCGATCCAGGTGCCGGAGATCCGCAAGGTGATGGAGCTGGGCGTCCGCAGCCACAAATTTTTCCTTACCTACCTCAAACAGGGCTGGTACACCGACGATTACCAGTTAATCAAGGCGATGGACATCCTGGCCGAAAACGGGGGGATGGCGATGGTCCACGCTGAGAACGGCGGCGGGATCGATTACCTCGAAGATAAATACCTCAAAGGCCCCCATGCGTCGGCGAAATATTTTAATGTTTCCCGGCCGGCCGCTTTCGAAGAAGAGGCGATTTTCCGTTCGGTTTGCCTGGCGGAGGTCGCCGGCTGCCCGCTGTATATCCCTCATGTGACCTCAGCCCGGGCGCTGCGCGCCATCCGCAAAGCCCACGAGCAGAATCTGCCGGTGTATGCCGAAACCTGCCCTCAGTACCTCAATCTGACCGAGGAGATCCTCGAGACGCGCGGCGCGTTGGCGAAGATCGGTCCGCCGATCCGCACCCAGGAGGATCAGGACGCCCTCTGGGCGGCGCTACGCGACGGCACCCTGCAGGCGGTCGCGTCCGACCACGCCCCCAAGGCGAAGGATATCCACGGCGACTTTCTCGAGCAGGGGTTTGGCTCGCCGCAGATCGAAACGCTGCTGCCGATGACCTATCACGGCGGGGTGAACGGTGGAAAGATCAGCCTGGTGCGCCTGGTGCAGGTCCTGAGCGAAAACCCGGCGCGCATTTTCGGTTTTTATCCGCGCAAGGGCACCATCGCCGCCGGCGCGGACGCTGACCTGGTGGTGTTTGACCCGCGGCAGGAATTCACCATCCGAGCCGAGAACCAGCACAGCAACGTCGGCTACACCCTCTACGAGGGCGTGACG